>Ga0123519_10015024_pt1 | contig 10920 bp, 5 predicted proteins | sample YelNatPaOPRAMG02_FD_87396 | JGI IMG/M metagenome (GOLD analysis project Ga0123519, IMG submission 87396) | Hot spring microbial communities from Yellowstone National Park - Yellowstone National Park OP-RAMG-02 (version 2) | ecosystem: Environmental > Aquatic > Thermal springs > Hot (42-90C) ... | reverse complement strand
GACTCCTCTTGTCCATGGAACCTGACTCCCGTGAATTATGAGCTCTGGAAAAACTAAGCGGCGTCACTCGTTTTCCGTTCAGAATCTGGGCGCTGTCTGCTTCCTTTTCGGAGATACCGCAACTGTTGCGAGTTCGGCGCCTGCCGAGTCGCTGCCAATCGCTGCCGTTCAAAAAAATTCAAGTCCGGTGTTCGTACCAGCGCGAGTGTGCTCTCCTTTCATGTATGCACTGTAGCAAGTGCCAGACCCCGCTGGATTCTCTGTGCCTCTACGAGCAGCTGCACCACTTGGAAACCTGTTGTCCTACTACAGCACCTGCATCAGTTTCCGAAACCGAGGAAGTTTCTGGTAACGAGGAGGTCAAGTGTCCGTTCTGTGGACGTGAGGTTGGTTCGTGGGCGCTCGACTGGCGCTGGCGTCACGTCGATCGCTGCAGTTTTCGCGCAGATCTCGAACGTCTACGTGCCCTGGAAGAGAAAAAGCTTTTGAAAAGACGCATTCAAAAAGAGCGACTTTTTGGACCACTGAGACGCTTTCTGGCTGCACACGGTGTCGCACGCTACGCAGAACTGCTTGTCAGCGAGAAGCTGACGCTCGAGCGGCTCTTCCTGCTCAAACAGCCGGACCTGGAGCTTCTGAAGATTCCGCGATCAAGCGCCGAACGGCTCTGGGAAGCACTACGTACACCTGCATACCGTATTTCCCTTGCAAACCTGGGGAAACAGAACGAGAAGCGGCGAAAGCAAACGCTTTGCTTTGTCGAGGAACCTGCACTGGATCGGCTCGCGTGCGTGAAGAAGCGGCGGATGCCACGTTACTCGAGCGACCACGACGGATGCAGTGCACAGGAGTCATGTGAGCGTGAGACTGTTTGCGCCAGTGATTCATGCGAGGATATAGAACTGTATCGAAATGGCTATACACAACTGGCGGGTGCGCTTCAAATCGGTCGGGACATGCTCCGCACTGGTACCGGAGGCGCCACGCTACCCGCTCCAACGGAGACGATTCCGACACGCCCTGAAGACGCCGTCGAGGTTGTCGACCTCTGCGACGACGGCAGTGACCTTTCTGGGCACGAGGCGAGCACTGAGGCGGCACTCCATTCAAGTTCGCTGGAGCACACCGAGAACCCGATATCAGACTGCAGTGCGACCGAGGCGCCATCGACTGCCCCAGATGCTGCAGTGCCTGCTTCTCTCGACCGAGACAGCATCCGCTTCCGAAGCATTCGCGATGCAATCAAAGCCGATTCTGCACTCTACGAGCGTATTCTTTTACTTGACTGCGTGCCGTTACGAGCAATTATGGAAACGCTGGCAGCAAAGCACGTCAGCGTATCGACCCAGCTGTTAATGCGGTTCCTCGAGAGCGAGGGAATCAGCTTCTCGAGGTAGCGCGGCACGACCAGCTATGTATCAAGTCATCAACGTGAACCACTGAGCGCGTACACGACCGGTCTCGCATACTGGTGTGCGATCGCAGCACCGTCGTGCTAGCACTGCCATAATGGCACGAAGGAGCAGCCGGCTCCTGGCCCCGAGTCAGGAGAACAAGGCTCTGAGCTCAACGTACTGGTACGCGCATGCATCTAGATACGACTGAACAAGGGCTTGCAACGCCACAGCAGCTGTGGATGCTGAACCCCCGGACGGCTTCTCCGCATCTGGATCGTCGGAATTTTTGCCCAAGGCAAGTTGTAATCGCTCCAATTGCGCATAGAGCGTGCGTTCGCCATATTCGCGTTCAGAGATTCCCTCCTGGAGAAGCGATTCACTTGACAACGGGAACGACGTAACATTCGAGTCTTGGTGCGCGAGCCAGTCGTCGTCGGCGGCTCGACAAGCATGGCCTCTCAACAGTTCGGGACTCGTGTAGTACCGACGGATCACGTGGCGAATGAACACGATTAACTGCTGCTTAAGCACGGTGACTGGGATGACGGCACCGCAAGCTGGTCGTGGGCAACGATCAATATGAATGGCCGGTCTGATGTGTTCGCCTTCGAAGCGGAAATCGATGGGAAACCGCTGATCACAAGCGGGACACTGGGCTGTGAACGGCACCACGAGCGGATCGGACAACGCACCAAAAAGATCCTCGACAAGAAGCTTGCGACGTTGGTCTTGACTCGACGCGGTGCTTCCGGGTGTCATCTGGTCGGCCATGATTCGAGCTCGCAGGAACGGTTGGGCGTTCAGACCAAGACAGCACGCCAGTGCAGCGGCATCAAGGCCTGGAACAGACTCCGTTATACGCCTCAGCACCGCATGCAACTGATTCTCTAAATACCAGTCGATATCGAGATGCAGCATGCCCTGTGCTTCGCGGTACTCATCCGGATGGCACGCCCGACGTGCAACGGTATCGATGGGTGCGCGAGCACCATCGATTGCCTCTCCTCGTCGAAGCCGAGTATCGCACGGCTCCCGGCACACAACGTACTGGATAAAGGTGCCAGCTGCGACGACGTATCCACGTTCTCGCCGACGCAGGGCGACCTGCACATGCGGCTGGATCGCTGCATCATCGTAGGCATCCGGGTCATGGGTCAGCTGTTTGGTGATAACGAACTGATCTAGGTCGACGCGTCCTTGCCGCATGCGCGTCGCCAGCTCCGACAAGTACTTGCAAATGCGGTCTTTCGCTTCCGTGGCCACACAGGTTGGGTCCAAAATCTGATCCAGGGCAAAGTTGCCCGCTGCGGCGACGAGCGCGCACCAGTCGTGTCGAACGACTTCGATGCCTTTGACCTCCTTGCTGAATGAGCCGGTATCGATCTGGTACTTGAGCGCGGCATATTTCTTCTTGTTCAGTAATAGCATGCGCACATACAACGCTTCGATTTCAATTTCCAAAGTATGGTACTGCTTATTAACCTCGCGGCGAATAGCATGGCCCAGCTCCATGATACGCTGCACGGAATCAGAGGAAAAAGGAATCCCGCTGTCGATGAAGATCGAGTCCGTATCGCCGTAGATAACGCGAGGCTGGACCCCAGAAGCACGATCCGGTACGTTCGACGCTGCAACCAGGTCGTCGAGCTTTCGAAGCAAAACTTGTTCCGCGAGCTCTACTGTACGCTCAAGCGTTTCCCGTCCAGTTCGTGTGATCAGTTCCGCAAGTTCGCGAATGTGGAAACGCGAGTGGACGTATCCCAAACAACCATACAGGGCGTTCGCTGTCAGTTTGAGCGCTAGCTGCCTGGTGTGCAGCTGTTGCTGGCGGACAGGGCTCGACTCGTTGCGAGCCGCTTCTCGAACCTGTCTTCGTCGCTGAACGAGCCTCCGAAGCACTGTTGGAAGAATGCCCAGCTCGTTGCTATGTTTGGGCAAGAGGGCGTTTCCCTCAGAGTCCAATGTGACGGTGGTAAAGTCTATGTTGTATTCCTGAATGATGGACGGGTAGAGGGAGCTAAAGTCGAGTTGCAGAACGCAAGTCCCGTAAAGACCGCGCTTTGGCTCGAGCACATATCCCCCTTGGTAGGCAGGTTTGCGCCGTTTGGCTGAAGACGCAAGCTCGAGTGCGCTGCCCTCAGTTGTGGTCGGTGTTGAGGCACCTCTCTGTGTACTGGAGGGAGTTCTCGCAGCGTCCAGCCTTTTGTCGGCGCTTGCCTGCGCTGTCGGGTCGAAGCTTGGGCGTTTCGGTCGGATGCTGGCTCTTTGGCCCGAACTCCGATCAGGCGCAACGTACTTGCCAGAACGGTGGATCTCGTGCAGCAGCAGATACTCAATGCGCTCAGCTCGATTTCCAAGCATCGTCTTACCCCAAGGGTATCCACATATGCTGGCGAGCTCATTCGTAAGCGGAATGACCGCCAGTCGGTCTGCCAAGAGGAAGCTGAGCTTGGCGTCTTCCAGACATGAGTCGATGGCCCCCACGAGATGCTTTGCCTCGCGATAAACTGAACGCATGGCTTGGGCTGACCATTCACCATCGCTACCCGTCGCGGCGCTTTTGTAGGAGCCGAGGAGCGCCCGGCAGAGGACACGGAGCCCATAGTCCTTCTCCTTGTGCAAGTACTCTCGAGCCGCCTCCTCTGTGTCGCATAAGAGCCGCCCGGCGAAAATTTGCCGAGCCAGTGCAGGATTCAAACCGCGACCAGATGCTTGCATATGACTTCGAAAATCTTGCAAAGGACGTCGCTGAACAAGCCGGCCGAGCTGCCACCAGTCACGGAGACGCAGCTCACGCATTCTTTTCAAGAACACATCGAATTGGCTCGTGAGGAGCTGGTGGCAAATGATGACATCTGGATCTAGCTGATTGATTTCGCGGAGAAAGCGCTCGATCATGGCGAGCTCGTTCCGCTCGCGAAGAATTCTTCTTCCCGAAATCATTCGCTCGAAACCGAAAGGGAACGCCTCTTGCGCTGGCGGCCGAACGATGCCAAACTGCATGGAAGGGTGCGGCGTTTCGCCCAAGTTCCGGTTCGTGGGCACATTATCGAATACAGTCGCGCAGATAATCGCTATTTCGAACGATGTAGGAGATGCCTCAGCGATCGTGCGCAAGGAAAACGTCAGTACGCGCAGCCCTGGCGGTTGCGACGCTGGAATCTCCTCCGCCGCGAGCACTCTGAACTGAGCTGGCGAGTCCACGTTAAGGCTCCAACGACATGATGATATCCCAGTGACGCGGCTTGCGTTCGAGACTTGTACCCAACACGGACCTGGCACGCATCGCTCAAGTATGAAATTCTCTAGCGGTGAATTTCTTGAACCAACGATTTGGGAGAAAGTCTGGCCCTCGAGAGCAGTTTCCAAAGCTCGATACTTTGCCGGGTATCGCACACGCAAACACGATGTTACTTCCGCCCGGCGACGATCGATCTGGTTCGTAAGGAAACAACGTTCCTCGCGACGGGCGGTGAATTCGGTGATGCCGCGAGCCAGCAAAACTGACTTGACTTCCTCGTAGACACAGGAGAAAGCAATGCCTTCTGAGATGGGGGCCAATCTTGGCTCCTGCTCGGACGCAAGGATCGGGTAGGGACGTGGTGTTGCCTGCTCGTCGTCGGGGCAGTCTACGTACATTCGAGGCAAGAAGAAGATTTCCCTTTCAATGCCGCAAACTTGAACACAAACCGCAGTTGAAGAGCTTGTTTCCGGCAACAGAGCTCGACCGAACACGAAGACTTTGTCCAAAATTTCCTGCATGTCGAGCGCGAAAAAGGTTAGCGCGGGAACGCGATCACCAGGAAGATCGCCTTCTACGGCAGTTACTCCGTTTTCAGTTGCCTCGTGGGCGTATTCGGCCTCGAGTTCAAGTACGCGATCCAGGAGGAGGTCGGCGTCGACGTCATGCACCTCCATGTCATTTTCAGAATCGCTCGCATTTGCAGCCTGGAGAGTCGTCCAAGATTTTTCTTGGGTACTGGGTGTTCTCGGATCATGCTCGTGATCGTGATCCGTATCTGAACGGCTTTCGAGTGGGATCTGCGGGCCACTCTCCACGAGCAGATCTTGGGCGCCACATCGCCGTCGTGGTGCCGATATCACACCCGATGTCGGATGCTGATTTGGCTGTGCATCTAGCGGGCGACTATCGTTTCCGCGCGCTCTCGAGGCGACAAACGTGCGTTCCTCGCCCGCTGCCCATTCATCTTGCTCAGCGAGCAGTTCGTCAACCAAGCTTTTGCGTCGACCAGAGCTTGAGGCTGACTGCACACGCCCATGTGACGCAACGGAAGTAGCCAGAGCGGCTTGCTCAATTCTGAGCGTCCCCGGTACTGTAGGCTGCCCCAGGAAACGAGTTTGAGTCGGTTTGAGCAGGTTCCGCGCCACTGTAGCACTCGAGCCTCGCTCCCTGCTTCGCTGTCGTCCAGCGCGCACACGTGATCGAGCGCTTGTTCGCCCTTCACTCTCCTCCTCTGAATACGTCAAGCAGTCTTCGTCCTCGGAGCTGCCCGAGAACGTTGCCCGGTCCTTGACAATGAAGCTTCGTACCTGGTGGCGTTCTTCCGCCCGACGCGATCGATACGTGTCCTCGTCCACCGCCTCGTATACCCGCTCAGGTTCTTCGAGCTCATAGTCCTCACTTGGTCGCCTACCGCTTTCACGAGCTTCAGCAAGCCTCCGCAGCGCTTCAGCTGCTTTGCCGTTTGCACCTCGACTGGCTCTTGGCATGGCCACTGGCGTTAGAACCAAATGTTGCGGCAACGACTGCGGAGCGTTTTCGCGCCAATTCGAGCGCGCCGCGGCTTAGTGACCGAGTTTCCCATTTGATACACTTTATCTAATTATTAACAGTTTTAGTCTGATATGGGATGGATGCGATCCAAACGGTAACCTGCCGCACATACAGCATGCAGTGACCGCACCGGAGCTATAGGCGCTATTGCTGTCGCTTTCGGTAGGCTCGGCACACGATAGGACGTATGAAACGACCAGAATATCCGAGACGAAGTATAGGTAATGGAACATGGGAGTAGGGGGTTGATGGATACCTCACCGCGCACTGAAAAACACACAAAAAAGGAAGAAAAGAAAAAAGCGCATAATCGGAGAACGCTGGCCTAAGTAAACGTTTTGTCAACAAAAAAAATACAGCATGCAGTGCCGTGATTCGCTGGGCGCATGCGTTGAGCCCGCCCTATGGGAAGATCCAACTGTGCTGTGTCTGCAAACCAAGGATGGAGCTTTGCTGCCCGCTGCTCGCTTCCGCGGATTGCGTCTGTGTACGTGTCCATTCTTTTCCATGCTGGATGCGTGATGACATGAATCAGACGATTCCGAATGCAAACTTGTTGCCGTCTGCCAGAGATTAGACCGTCCTTTCTTCAAGGATGCCTCAACGAGATCTGTGCTTCAGGGCAGCAATCCTCGTGGATGCAAGGCTTGATACGACCAATAGCACTTCTGGCGCCAAGCTTGACGCACCTGTCGCACTGGAACGAGGCAGCCTCGGTGCGTCTTCGAGAGCGTTGACTTTTGGTACTGGTCGCGAGTCTACGAACCAGGATCCGCTAGTATTACGGGCCTCGACAGGCTCTTTGTCTTGATGGTACGAGCGGACGACTGCGACATTCTCGCCGGCACCACGCAGCGCTAGACATGGATGTTGCCGGAGAAGCATTTCGGTTCCTGAAACGCAAGCTTCGGACAGCAGTCTGGGCGAAGATATATGCTGCAGCACTCTTGATATCAAGGACGCTTCCGCCAGCGCATGACCTCCATTCTAGACGTTCACAATGCAAAAGCTTTTCACCGCATCGCTCACGAGTAGGCGTCCGTGGTTTCTTCAGTATTCAGAGCCTCGATTCAAGGCGTGTCCATCGCGTGCACGGGCCAGTAAGGTGCCACGCCCGGCAGCGCACATGAAAAGTGAACAAGGCACAAATCGGAACTCTCCCTCTGCGTCAAATTATGGTCATGGCAATCGTGCTCCCGGGTCTAGGTTCCGATTCCGAGCGTCCGAAATAAGACCATTTCGAGGCCCCGATAGCACGTTGTTATGATCGAGCCTGCCACCGCATCATGTCGTGCGGGGCCTCTGTTTCAGGCTGAGCTGCGCTCATCCTCCGCGATCGCATCGAAGTAGCGGCACGCGCTGCTTCTGATGTATTCGCTGACCCGTTCAACGGTAGCGGGTCCTGAAATTCAAGTTTTAACTCGTTCCAAATTATTAAAATATAGAATGAAAGCAATGCAAAATGAAGCATGTCTGTCAGCGTTCACGATCGACTTGACGAGATGTTTCTATGCTAGAGGAAAACGGCGCACAATGTCGAAGAATGTGCCCGTGCACAATGATGTTGTACGCTCGCAACCTGTAAGTGCATGCACAGCCGCAGAAACTCGGTACCAGCAATGCATGTGTGCGCTCCGAACACGAGCATGAAACATCGATGAAAATAATTTCGCAGAATCTCTCTGAGAATCCGTCCATATGCACCAAGATGAAATGGTGCCGTCGTGCAAACCCTCTCCGGCGTTGCAACGCGCATTTGAGTGAATAAAAAGCGTCTCCATAAAGACGGCTCGCCCATGTGCACCCTTTCCAGCACGCGGCTGGTGCAACTGGAACGCCCCGCGGACTGCCGGATGAGTCACTGCACCAAGCCGCTGCAGAGATATGGAGTCTCCGTTCATTTTCGCTAGACTTGCGAAGCGAGCTCCACAGAAATGGTTTGTGTGCTTAAGCTCTCGCATCCACACCAAAATCTGTCAATGTTCAGCTGCTTGCAGCGGACACAGGCCCCCAGGCGCTGGGTCATCTAGACCGATTCGATATGCTGGTTCGGCGGTGCCACCAGCCAGCTAACGAGACTCCAGGGGGAGATCATCCGGATTCGCAGGCTCGCTGATCCGCTTGCGCTCCTCTAGCTCCTTTCGTCGGAGGGATGGTGCATTCGCCTCACGAAGCAGCGCTCGCAACGCGCGTTCATAACCCCAAGGCATGTGATGCTCGATAATGCCATTCCTGCCAACCAGACATCGGAGCTCCTTGGCATCAATTTCGCGAATCAGACGGCGGTGGAGGAGGCTTTCCTGTGCTTCAGCCTCGGCGGACTGGCGTTCACATGCTCCAATGAGACAGACAGGCCCACAGCATGAATTGTCTCCACATGTGTTTCTCGTTGACGGCTCTGTTATGTAAAATACTCGGCCCGGCACAAACATGCGCCGGTTCTCAAGCGAGTACGTCACGTGCGAGACGGCGTCGCGGATCTCTGGTGGAAACTTGCACAAACAGCCACAACGGAAAAACAATGCCAGCTTCTGCAGCCGGCTCAGGCGAGACTTCCCCAAATAAGCGATGCGCAAGAAGTGAGCGATTGCAGGCAAAGACATTCTTGGAACGCTGTCGTTCCCCCGTACAACGCACTCCATGAACGCCTTGCATTTCTCCGCCGCTTCAATACTCACTGCTGGCGGTGGAGCGAAGCAAACCGCATATACATTCGGCAAGTGGGCCTGCAGCATGATCGCAAGCAGTGCAGCAGCACCGCCGCCGAGAGAGTGACCAGTGATGATAATGCGCGTGTTCCCGCCCCGGCGTTCGACGGCGCGCTTCAAAACTGGTAAGATTCGTTTGCAGAGGTTCCCGCCTGATCTCAGTAGACCACCGTGCGCAGTACCTGTTATCGTGACGCCTGCGCCCACGGGCGATCCCTCGCAGCAGCGCACATCAAAGTGCTCGGGGGTTCCTTCAAGGTCCGTAAAGGCATCGCTGACGGACATTGTTCCGCGCACGGAAACTACCAAGCTGTCCGTCACGGGATCTTCTACGATGATGAAAGCGGGTAGAAAGGTACGCGACCGCATCTGGGCGAGCAGAATCCGGTCAAGACCGACTCTGCAGCGTCGCGCAACCGCTAGCAATGCCGAGTCTGGGACGGAGCGCATCCTTAGAGCGTGAATCATCGACTTTGGGTAGTTCATGAAAGCCGATGCCGGCCTTTCCAACATCAGGAGATACTGACCCAGCGGGGCTGCTGCAAATCGCATCCAGTGATGAAGCCACTGGATGCGTGCAACCGAAACAGGGGGCAAGTTCATGCACAGTCTCTGCATGCGGTCAGGTTCATCAGCAAAAGCACCAAGCAGGATGTAGAGCTGAACGCCGCGTAGCCAGTCCTGCGGCAGCAAGACAGGGTACGATTTGCGAGCTTTTCGAGAACCCGGGGAACGATCGAATAAAAGCGCAAAACGCTTCATGAGCTCACGGCGGACGACGAGCTCGTCTGGCTGTTCCTGGCGCCTACCTGAACGCGGCGAAAATGGAAACAGCGAGAGAAAAGGTGTGCGCTGGGTCGAGGAGGTCTCGTTCTCTTTCTCCTTGTTGAATAAGTCATATTCGTAGGCTGAGAGCAACTCACCGATCATGACCGCTTGGCGCTCCAAGGTCTCCCGACGAATACTCTCGCGACTCTTACGCACATCGCTTTTCGAGAAGCAGCCACAGCATGCACCCCCGCATTGACAACAGAAAATCATGCACCACCAGTTCATGCGCTGCACGTACTGGTCGTGTAGTTCGGCATCATAGGCAAATCCTGCGGTCTGCCGTTCAGCTTGTTCAGGAGCACTCGATACTGATGTCGCTCTCTCGTCCGCTAACAGCTCCGTATTGTTCAGGTTTTCGACATCAACGGATAGTTGCAGCCTGGGGGTAGCCGTCTCCGAGTCCCAACCAGTGACACTCTCCTCAGCGTCCAAAAAGACAGAAGAGGTGGCGCTCGGCCGCCGTTCGACCTCTGACGTTGTGCGCTCTGGGGTGTTCATAAGTAGCCGTTGCAGCGCGAGCAACCACAAGTGAACCTGGCTCAGAAACGAATACAAGTTGGTCACAAGGTAGCGCTCTTCGCCTCGAGCGCAACCCCAGTTTCACCGCCGAAAGCAATCTTTACGATGGCGCTGCCAGAGCGGTGCGAACACTGCTCGTTTGCACTCCTCCTCGCTAAACGTCTCCCGCTCGGTGAGCCAGGTGAAAACGTGCAGCACGCCAGGTTACCTGGGGCTTTGAACGAAAACCAGCCAGCGTGAAAACCAGCCGCGTTCCCCAGAGTAGACAAGGCCAATTTCCGTGGGCGTGCAAATTGTTCAAGCTAAGAGTTCAAAAGCTCGCAAGCCAACCTGCGTCCGCTAAACGGGGTATAGAACGGTATACCTGTATCCACAGCGGCAGTTTAATTTCCACCGCTTTGCGCCACCAGCTGCTGCGCCCCAAAGCACACTGATGCGGCACTCGCGGATGCACCTAATGAAGCCTGTCAAGCCGCGGCTGCGAACACACACCTGGATGCGCTTCCATCACCGTGAGAATAAATTTGGATGATCCAATTAACCAAGTGGGCAGCCTCTACAACTATGTCAGAATAGAACGGAACGGGCCAACTTATCTAACACGGAAGTACACGCTCAGGTTTGGGTCCCTTCTCGCTATCATCAACACAAGCCGCTACAGGATGTCTCT
>Ga0123519_10015022_pt1 | contig 10920 bp, 11 predicted proteins | sample YelNatPaOPRAMG02_FD_87396 | JGI IMG/M metagenome (GOLD analysis project Ga0123519, IMG submission 87396) | Hot spring microbial communities from Yellowstone National Park - Yellowstone National Park OP-RAMG-02 (version 2) | ecosystem: Environmental > Aquatic > Thermal springs > Hot (42-90C) ... | reverse complement strand
TGATTAGTTCTTTTGGTTCTGCTATCTCTGTGAGAAAATGAATCCTACGACTATGGCAATGGCTAGAACGACCAAAAGGATTAAGCCAACAATTGCCATGGAATTTTTTTCTGTTAAACATTACTAATAGAACAACTAAAAATCAGTAACGGAAAAAACCAAAAACGCTTCGAATTCTGCATTTTGCTAAAGGATGCGCCATTCTACTCCATGATAGTCTCGTGGTCGCCCTTTCCTAATTCTTTTAATAGTATTCCATATTGTAAAAGCTAAAATAGCATCTCCTGCTCCGCATGCATTGAGAGTATCTAAGATTTGCTTTATTATTCTCAAGATTTTGTCAACTGGGACCAGAGGTGGTGCAATAGGAGCCTGAGTGTAAACAGCTGACGTGGAAGTGTGAAAATTTAAACTCGCTACAACCGTAACAAACATTTCTGCGCTCCCATCCGTATAATAGATAGTTTTGCAGTTTTCGCCTATTTCGATTTTTTCAATTTCTTTTGAACTATTTTCGCTGTTGGCTGAAACGTTTGGAATTTGAGTTAAAAACATGAGAAAGCATAACATAATTATGAAGGTCGATTTCTTCATTTTAACCAAACATAGATTTAAGTTATTCTGATTTATCAAATTTTTTAACACAGATAAAGTAAAACAACTAATGCCAAAAGCTCGCTTGCAATATGCATTCAATACTTACTCGTTTAATGTCTCTTAACAGAAAAAATGCTTGAAGTTTGTTTGAGATTTATTGATAAGGAAAAACCATTATAATTTGTTAAGGGTTTTTTGAGGAAAATTTTAAGAAGGAAACGGAAGTATTATCAAAATGATGCAAGATGAAAAGGTCTGTTTGTTTCATGCTTATTTCCTTTTTAGTTGCGTTGTTTTTAACTTTGAATGCAAACGCGTCACCAGAGTATATTCAATTTGTGATCGCGTCGTTTTCTATGAGACCTACCTTTGAAGTGGGCGACGTGATAACAGTCCAGACAGATGTTAACGTGTCTGAGATTTATGCAGCGCCCTATCCTGACGGTGACATCATCGTTTTTCATCATCCGATTCAACCAGATGCAATTTTTGTTCGGAGGGCTATTCAGAAAAGTTATGCTAATGGCACTTATTATTTCCAGACGAAAGGTGATGCTAATCCTAATCCAGATGGATGGGAGGTCCCTGAGGAAAATATCATTGGCAAGGTTATAGCTTATAGCAGAACCCACAATGCGGGCACATGGAATGACATTGCCTACAATGTCACATGGTATACGAATTCCACAATCAGTAATTTTAACTTTAGTCAACTCGACAAGCTTATAACATTTGACATCACTGGATATATGTCGCAGGCAGAAAATGGATTCTGCAACGTAACAATTCCAAAAAACCTTTTGCGTTGTGAATCATTGTATGAGTGGCAAGTTCGTCTAAACGGCACAAACATAGCCTACACAGCAACTCAAAACGATACCCACACCTTCATTTATTTCACACACAGTTATAGCACACAAAACATCCAAATCATTGGAACAGAAGTAATACCAGAGTTCCCAACAGTCGTGCTCTTATCAGTATTAACGGTTGTCACAACGCTTAATATAGTCTTTATGAAGAGAAAACTAAACACCAAACTACGCCAACGTCTCACTGATAAGAAGAGGAAATACTCAGAAATCAACAAACGTTTTTATGAACAATTTTAACCAGCCTTAGCCACCACATTTCTGCTCGGGCTTTCTGTTAGTCATCGTTAACGGGACGTCTTTTATTATGAATAATTCAAATAGAGGTTGGAGCAATCTATGATGTGAACGTATGGAAAACGATACTAAAACTATTGGGAGGTTTTTACATGAGATACTGTGCGAGGCACTGAAGAATACGAATACACAGAAATCCCGAAAGAAAAAATATGACAATCTAAACGAAGCCGTGAAAAAGATGAGAATGCCCTACTACAACGCTGCAGAATTCATTGAAGACCAAATAGACAAGAATTCCTCAGTGAAAAAGGAAAAGCAGAAGAATAATGGTTAGTTTTCCCATTTTTCCGGTATCTTAAAACACAAAAGTCATAAATCTTAAATTCATAACTCTCTATATAAACATGAATAATCAAATGTGTAGAAGTTAGCTTCAAGAATTAATAGGAGAGGTAGTTAATTTGGCAAAAGAACCATTAAAATTGAGAGAAAAATTGGAGAAATGGGGGTTTAAGGATTTACCCATCTTCAATCCCAACGAGTATAGAAGAAAGTTAGTTGATCTGGACGAGGATTTTAACTACTATATCGCTGAGATAGAAGAACAAGCAAGGACTGGAAAAAGACATGGAAAAAATTGGAAAAAGGAATGGGGATTTGGTAAGTCGACCTTTTTATATAATGTCTGTGATTTCATAAATCATAACTATTTATTCCATACAATACCAGAATCCTCAAAAGTGCCAGCATATTCAAGGATCTGCGGAATATTCCTTCCATCGCCTTTAAAGTTAGACGATGTAGCGAAACAATTTTTTGTGTCTGAGGCGTTGGTGCTTGCCTCGCTTCCTGATCATACCCCCATAGATCCCAAGGATGTTATGAGAACAGTCTCAATTAGCATTTTGTGCGAGGCAAATAAAGACGATCCCGCGTTTAATAAATTAAATATCCCTCAAGATGTGGAATCCTTTATCTTTCAAGATCCTAAAAAGATGGGTGAGGCTTTAAAGAAAATGGATGATTTCTTGGATCATAAACTTCCTTGGGTCGGGAAAATTAAAGAAGATATAAAAATTGGGCTTCTTAATCTGACATATCCTATTCAATCATCACTTTTTCAAGACGGTTTCAGAGCTATCAGAGGCAGAATCAACTTTGAAAGGTTGGCTTATTTGCTTAAATTGGCTAGGATTTTTGTAGTTTTAGTCGTAGATCAAATCGAGTATGTAACAGGCGGGCAACTCAAAGAACTAATCAAAATTGTAACTGATGAAGAAAGATATGGCCACATACATTTAGCGACAGTAATGAGGCAGGATTGGAGAGCGTGGGTAAAACCTGGATTGATTAAGGACTTCGAGACATTAACAGAACGACTTACAGAAGAAAGATTAAGTCCCCTAACCGAAGATGGGGCTAAAGACCTTATTATATTATTGCTGGATTCTTTCCGAAAAGAAGAGGCTACTGTTCCAGATAGATATTATCCGTTTAGTGAGAATGCGGTAGAATATATCGTTGAAAATTCGAGGGATCCAGCTGTCCATAATGAGATAAAGCCTCGGTTACTTTTAGAATTAACCACGAGGATCTTGAGTTTTGCATACCGTAGATGCGATGAGCTTATTACTAAAGAACTGCTTGAAATGCCTGAATATGATGCCCTTATACAGGAAGTAAAGGGACCGCGTAAAGAAGTGGAAGAAGAAATAGAAGAGATGGAAACACTGGGCTGATCTACCTGAATGGACATAACTCTAGAGGTCAGACAACTCAAAAATACACTTAGCATGTTTGTGAGTACACTTTCGACAATGTTACATGATGCACTTATTTTTTTTCTAAATTATGAAGAGAGCACGTATTCACCCGAGTTGGAAAAGTATTCGTTTGAAAAGTGGGAACTTTTTGAGCATTTTATCAGAAATGTACTTAAGAGAACTACAGCAGGTTATCTTAAACCAAAAGTTAGCGAGGACATTCGTTGGATAACAACATCATCAGAACCCATGTTAATTAAGAAAACAGACCTGAGAATTCAGGTCGATGGAATGGAAACGATCTATTGTTTAATTCCATATAAGTTACTATGCAAATTTATTGTTGTTTGTGAAGCAAAATATCGAAAAAATTATTCCAAACAACTCGCGTATGAACTTATGACCTTCGTATCAAAGGCAGATTACGTTTTATATCAGGAATCTACAAAACTCTTATCGCATCTTCATAAAACCCAATTATTCTGTGGAGTTAAGTATGTTGTAACTTCTTGCAATCTTCCTAAAACTCTTCAAGAATGGCTTTTAACATGTGGAGTTTTGCCGATATCACCTAACTCACTGTTAATTAAAAATCTTGGGGATACAATAGATCATTGGAAATTTGTGCTTTTCATGTCAAATTTTAACAGGTTAATTGGAAAAACAAATATGTTTGTACCAATTCAATGGCAAGTTCGACACCCGTATGTTTTTTTCAGTATGTCCACCAACTTCGTGAGGTTGCTACATGAGAAAAAACAATTACTAATCGAACGACCGATACAGAAACAGTTATTCGAAAGAATCCTTAGAATGACCATCTTGAACCTTAAAAGGAGACAGATAAGTAGGGGGGCGGTAAATTTTTAGGTTTAAAGAACTTCTCTCTGTTTTTACAACAGGTCCATACAAAGTAACTTTTGCATCGGATGAGATGAAAGTTACTATATATGCGCAAAAGTTCGAAAGAGATTCCCTTCTTCTAGGAGTTTTAATATGTAGGCAATTGCAACTTGAGCGTTATCCCCAGTTGAGAAAATGCAAACCCACTTTATGCATAAAAATATCAAAGCATAAGTTAACTTCTAAAAAAATGCTTGAAATTCAAAATTTTAAACGTTTAATAAAAGATATTTATATCGAAGTTTCTGATGGAAGGTTAACAGTATGAATCGATTAGTCAGTTTTAAAAAAGTGCCAGCAGGAACCATCTTTTTATATGAAATTGATCCTTCTAAAATCAATGAAATAGTTAAGAAACATGGGAATTCATCACCTGTATCTTATGCAGATTTAGCCCGGATATTAGGATGTAATGAAAATGACATAGAAGTTCATGCGTTCGCAAATTTTCTATATTTTACGCTACTTTACATGCCCTTTAAGTCTCCGCTGTCACAAAAAAACGGTGCAACTAATTGGTTGAGACCAAATCGAATAAAAGATTCCCCTGATTGGATAAACGCGTTGTTTACAGAAACCGGAGAACACAAACCTTACATCGGCCGGGTATTTTTTAAAGTCAATGATGATTATCTTTGCCATCCAAAACCTCACGCAGAGATTAAGGCATATGTTTTACATAATGAATTTAAAATCAGCACATTAGGTATGTACGGTCCGGTAAAAACGTTCTACAAAATCCTCAAATTACCGAGTCCTAAAATACCTGTACCCAAGAAAAGCAGCAAAAAAATGGAAACAAATGTTGAACAATTAGATAAATTACGATTTTTGGATTTAGCTGCAAAAGTAAAAACAGCAGATGGCAATGTTTATTATGATGTTGAAACGTTTCAGAAACGTTTTAGCCTTTGCAAATCATTTGAAGATTTTAGACGGAGTTTTTCTTGCTTTGCTCTTAAGAACGACTTCCAGTTGCAAAGAATTATATTAGCCTTATATTTCCTCGAAAAGGAAGGGAAAGAATACGCAATATTACCTTGTCATGTTCGAAGAACTCATCTTGGTATAAAATTTAGCAGCGAAAAAGTGCATCCTTTAGCGTTATATGCAAATCTTGGACCAAAAGCGATTGATAATATAAAGGAGTTCACACATTTTTTGGGATTAGATTACTATTATTTTCCTCCAACATTACAAAGAACATACGGAAGAATAGCCCTATTTCTCGCTTGCCAAGTATCCAAAATTAATGATTTATTAAATATGATTCGTCAATGTGAAAGTAGACAAACGACTTCCTCTTTTTCAGCTGAACATTATAACATTCATTTGGAAAAAATGAAGGTGCAAGCTAACTTTTTAAAACAACTGCTAACAATTTCAGATACTATAAAAACAGACCATGTCGAAGAATTGGTCGAAAAATTAGATAAGTATTTGGGAACTCAAGGTATCGGTTGCTTAATAAACCTAAATCTTCCTATAAACGGTTTAAAACCATGCGTCTCAAACATTTTTGTTGTAACGATGCTAGAACCAACAAGAGAAGAATTCGTCAAAATTGTTGATAATTTCCTATCAAAAAAAGTAAATGAAACTATTTACTATCCCTATTTTAGATTCATGATTTGCCGCGCGTATGGTTTACATAGGTATCAATTTGACAAGATATTTGCTCGCAGCCTAAGCACTCTTCAGACGAGATATCTATGGAGGTTTTATGCGGTTGGTCGTCCAGGAGACGCATCACATATTATATCGCCTGAAGTTATAAGAGCGGTTGGTCGCATCTTCGATCATTTTAAAGTTTCAACATTATGATCGTAGATTATGGAGGAAATGAAAGTATGATATATCATGCAACAGTTAAAGCTATCGTTTGCGTGGTAGGTGAAAAAACTAAGGATTCAATTATAGCAGTTTTGAATAAAATCAGCCCAGAAATAATTTATCTTATTTGTGGTGATGATCAGTTAGAAAATGTTGTCATGATTACAAAGACTTTAAAAAATAATATAAAACATAAGCTCATTCTGGTTGACTATAAAAATACAGAGGAAGTTTCTCAAAAGGTTTTTGTTACTTTCAATTATTTGTCGAATCGTTTTTCAAGAGATAAAATAATCTTAGATATCACAGATGGAAATAGATTGTTGTGTAGCTTAACAGTTGCAATAGCATGTATTTTTGGAGTTAAAATAGTCTCCGCTGCCAAGGAAGACGGTATAGAGATTGTTGAGGTCTCAAATCCGTTTCAAAAATATGCATTGCTACTTTTATCACAAGCAATCAACCTTTATTCTCATAATTCTTTTAGATCAGCCTATGCTATATTTGAACAAATCAAAGAAAGAGCTACGGAGATTAATTTGGAAAATATCTCAGAAGTTCTAAGTATGCTTTCTAAGGCATACATGGCATGGGACCAATTCGTCTACATAGGCAAAGGCAACCAAGAAGGTGCTTATAATATCCTCAAGGAACTTTCTAAATTTTTAAACAAAATCGGAAAGTTTTCAAAGTATGCTGCACAATTAAAAAGAAAAGTTGATGACAATCTTACATTTTTACGTTCGCTTTTAGAATCTTCAAAAGGATACAGACTAATGTCGCCGTATTTGATTTTGGATATTTTTCTAAACGGCGAACGCAGATTTAAAGAAGGATCATATAATGAAGCCATAATAAGATTTTATCGGTGCCTTGAAGGATGTGTACAATATCGCCTGCTCAAGTACCACTCAATAGATCCCTCGAACCCACAATTAAATAGGCTTAAGAATGAAAAAATGAGAGAATATCTAAAGTTAATTGGAAAAACCACTCTACCTGATAAACTCACCCTATATGATGGGTATATCTTACTCAGGAGAATATTAAAAGATTATTTTGCTGTAAAGTTGCGGCATAAAGACTTAAAGTCACTTATGTATTTGCGAAATCATTCCATTTTATCCCATGGAATTAATATAGCTGACCCTGAAACTGTTGAAAGGTTTATGCACCTAACTTCAGATATTATTAAAAAACTTTTTAAATTAGAGGGAATGGATTTTTATGACACAAGAAAAAATGCGCAATTTATTGAAATACACGAGGATGAAGTTTTAAATGCGTTGCCTTAAAAACAAGTGGTTATCATGATGCGCTTTTTATTTCAACAGGCATAAATTTTATTGTATACAAATAATCGTCCGTATGAAGCAATTAAAATCCTGCGTTGCATTAGCTAATATATTCTAAAATTGTTCGCCCTTTGGGTATAAGTATTTTGATGATTCTGCACAAATCACCATATCCTTTACTCTTAATCGTTACAAATCGTGCATCCCATAAATTTCGAAGGACGTCTCGGTATTTTTCCCCGGCTATGACCAAGATTTTTTTATAGTTTGTTAGTATGGGTTTCAGTTTTTCTTCAACTATGGGACGGATTCTTTCGACGTCTTCTGCTGTTTTTAAAACCTTTTCATAACCTTCTATTATTTCGTTTGGGAAGACAAGGCCATATTTTGCTGAGATTATTACATAGTCAAAACCCATCGTTTCAGCGTACTCTTTGACGGTTTTAAACAGTCGGCCTTGATACATCATTTTGGCAGGTGCTTTTATCGAACCTGTGTAACCAAGTTTTTCTTTTGAGCATTCTATAATGATTAGAACTTTTTCTCCTTTTTTGAGGGATGATAGCTGGAACTCTTCGTTTTTTTTGGCCCGATTAATGAAAGTTGGCCATTTTTGAGGATTCTTCAACACTTGATAGAATACGTAAGTATTGTGGAAGCCTCGGCGTCTGTTCCTGTTGTTTCCACGGAATATGACTACTTCTATGCCTATTTTGCTGCATATTGGGCAACTGCATTTTTTCCAGGCTTTATCTTCTAAAGTCTTTTTGTAATATGGTATTAGTTCGGTTTTCTCGCCTGTTACCCTGTAAAACTTCAGTATGGCCGATAAAACCCGATCTACTTCTATTTCACCTTTATCATAAAGTCTTAATTCGTTCAAGCATTGCTGCTCTAGATTTTTTAAAACAGTTAAATCTGGTTTTGGCTTTAGGCTTTCTTTGATTTTATCATACCTTTTCTCTACAAATGGTATTTTGATGGCTGTGTAACCCTTTGCATCAATAGAGAGATAATTGAGTTGCGATGTTGGAGCTGATAACCATGCTTTTCGAAGGTATGATGCGGAGTCAAATCCAACTTTAACGCCTAGGTCTTCTAACTCTTTAAATTTTGGAAAAAGGGCAAATCTGGCTAGGCCGAAAAAGTGCACATATTCTGGAGTTTTTCTTGACTCTTTAATTTCTTTCTTTAGTTCATCAATTAATTGGATTATGAAGGATGTGGGTGACCGTGCTAGTCCGCCAAAACCTATGTGGGACGCACCCATGTTTACGTATTTCTTATAAAAGTTTAGGTAATCTGCAACACCCCATCCCTGGACAGCAATAATAAGTTGAAAGTTGTCTTTATACTTCTTTTGCCACACGTCATAAGACTTAACAGCGTTTTCGAAAGTAATCTTCATCCTATAATCTTTATAACGTTCATGTTTTGGAACCACAAGGTGGTCTACTGTGACACCATAATTGAATCCGAGCTTACTATAATAATCTAAAGTTTCGAGAGGATCATATCGCGGTTTCTCTTCATCAACGTATCCAAAAGCTCCGCAGTCTCCCATAATCTCAAAGTTTCGTGGGAGACGTAAGGCCTTATGAATGCCTTCGTTTATGGCGAATTGGTATTTCTTCTTATCTTGTTCCAGAGTTATTCTTGAAACTAAAACCCCGTCTATTGGAACTTTATCTACGCCGAAAATATCCCAAATATAAGCATCATTTCTAAAGGGGTCCAGTCTGTGCTTTGGAGAGTGCGCGTCATTAATCAAGTCGTAGCTTGGATCGACACGATCATTCCATTCGGGGATGAAGTACTTCACTGCTATCCCTATTTATGCAATCTTTAATTTCTTATTGTTAGTTACGCAGAACGCACTTTTAACATTTTGACCCGGTTAAAAGTTTCAAGTACTTTTTTCCTTAAGATACTCGGCAATAATAAATCTAATAAGTTCCTGAATTGTTCCCAGTTTTCTTTTTTGGCGTTCTTTTTCCAAAGCTGCATGCATGGCATCGGGTATTGACATGGTGAATTTTTTTGCCATCTAAATGCACCTTTGGAATTTTATGGATGGAAAAATATTTATACATGATTACTTCTTTAGACGTCTATAGATGTATACGGGAGTATGAAAACGTGTCCTCGGAAAAATTGCTAGATTTTAAAAAGACGTCTAAAAACTATAAGGCATATGGACTCAAGCGAAATCCATTCCCATATGTAGGAGTCCCAGAAGATGCAATACCGCTTTATGCGGATCGCAAGAAAGAATTGAAAATGATCGAGGAAGTCATAAAATCATCGCTGCAAAATGTTTCTTGCCACGCGGCACTTATAGGAAGCTACGGCAATGGCAAAACACATACCTTAAAGTATCTGAAAAGACAGATCGAGAACCAGTTGGAAGACGTCGTAGTCGTTTACATATCAAATCCAGGTGACCGAGTTCTTTCGCTTTACTCCAACTTCATGCATGAATTTGGCTTTCAACGTTTAGAAGAGTTGGTGTGGAAATTCCTAGAATTCGCTACAGGCGAAAAAAGTCTAAGGAAGAAGGTCAACGAAGGAGAGGTTTTATTACCCGAAATTCTCGAAATCGGCAAGAGAAGACTACTGAATGAAATAAAATACACCGATTTTGCCACAGCCTTTCTTAAACTTACCATGGAAGAGTGTAAATTTCTGGCTTGGAAATATCTTTGCGGAGAATCCATAATTTCAGACTACCGCCGAGAACTCGACGTAGTATCAGCAATAGACAACGACGAAAAAGCTCTCAGAGCCTTTATGAGCCTAAAGCGCATATTAGCACTATTAGGAAACAAACTGCTATGCCTTTTAATCGACGAGTTTGAATCAATCGAATATCTACATCCCATATTAAAACAGAAAATTCTTAACGGAATAAGGCATCTAATTGACCTGAACCCCCAAGGTTTCTGCCTAATAATAGGATGCGCCCCAGAAGTCTGGGTAGACATTGTCAAAGAATACCACGCATTTTCAGACAGAATCTTCAGGCAAATAACATTGAAAGCCCTAAGCGAAAAAGACATGCGAGATTTTATCGCTGCATATCTAAAAAACTCCAGATTAGACGATGCCGATCCACCTAACGAAATTTTCCCTTTTACAGATGACGCAATAACAGAAATCCATAGAGCGGCTGAAGGCAATATCCGCAGAATGCTAATGATTTGCAATCAGGCCATTGACGCAGGAATTGAACATGATATACCCGAAATAACCTCTGCAAAACTTAGAGAATTACTTCCAGACTTGTTTGAAACGGTTGAATCTTAATGACGCAAGCCTTTGAAATAGAGCACGTAAATGGGTTGGCAAGGATCGGGCGACTAAAAACAAAGCATGGCACATTATCAACACCAGTTCTTTTCCCTGTTCATAACTTAG
>Ga0123519_10015021_pt1 | contig 10921 bp, 10 predicted proteins | sample YelNatPaOPRAMG02_FD_87396 | JGI IMG/M metagenome (GOLD analysis project Ga0123519, IMG submission 87396) | Hot spring microbial communities from Yellowstone National Park - Yellowstone National Park OP-RAMG-02 (version 2) | ecosystem: Environmental > Aquatic > Thermal springs > Hot (42-90C) ... | reverse complement strand
CGCCAAAAGAGATTTCTAAAAGAAATATAATAGAAATGTATCAGAATAGACAATTTTAAATAAATGAAAGATTAGAGATTATTATGGGTTTATTTGGAAGTGATGAATATACTGATTATACCCTATTAAAAGAAAAGGGGCTTTTAAAAGTAGAGGAGGAAAAAGAAGAGAGTGTAAAAATAAAAGAGGGTTTTGTTGACTTAACTTCTGAAACAATAAATGCGATCGAAGATAAAAATAAAGACAAAAGCGCTACAAATGCCTCTGTTCCTAATCTTGATTTTCTTGGTGACGGGAGTTTTGGAAGTAATGAAAATGGCAGTTATGGAGTTTCAACAGAGAGCAAAAAAGAGAGCGAAGATATTGCAAACATAAAAATAAAACTTGAAGAATTAGAGTATAAGATAGACAGATTGATAGATAGGTTAAACAAAATAGAGCCAGCGAATTAGTTAAAGATATATCTGAAAAAGCAAGATTTTATAAGGTTTTTCTTACAATAATTTATATGGAAGATTTTTCAAAAGAGATTAGAGCATACGCACTTAAAAATGCATTGGAGTTCGGCAAAGCAGACGCATCAAAGGTTTTGCCAAAACTATTTCAGCACGGATTGGAGAAAAAAGATATAGGTGCTGTGATGAAGGATGTAAAAAAGATTGTTGATGAAGTGAATTCTTTGAAAAAAGAGGCGCTTGGGAAAGAGTTTGAGCTTTGGAAAGAATATATAAAAGAGAGGGTTGAGAAAGAAAGAGAGCTGCCAGAATTGCCAAATGCAGGCGGAGAGATGGTTTTTAGGCTTGCTCCTTTTCCATCAGGAGCATTGCACATAGGGAATGCTAAAACTTATTTGTTGAATGCGTTGTATGCTGAAAAATACCATGCAAAAATTCTTCTTGTTATGGATGACACAATCGGAAGCGAAGAGAAGCAGATTATGCCTGAATCATATAAATTATTGACAGAGGCATTTGATTGGCTTGGCGTGGGATATCAGAAGCCCATTATATATAAATCAGATAGGTTAGAAATATATTATGACTATGGAAAGAAGCTTATTGAAAAAAACAAAGCATATGTCTGTTCTTGTGATGTTGAGACATTAAGAAAAAACAGGGCAGAAGGAAGAGAGTGTGAATGCAGAAATTTGAGTGTTGAAGAGAACTTAAAGAGATGGGAAGAGATGTTCAAGGCAAAAGAGGGTGATTTTGTTGTGAGGATAAAAACATCTATGCAACACGAGAATCCTGCTTTCCGTGACAGGGTGTTGTTTAAAATATCTGACAGGAAGCATCCGAGAGTTGGGAATAAATACAGGGTTTGGCCAACACTTGAAATGTCTTGGGCAATAGATGATCATTTACTTGGCGTAACTCACATATTAAGAGGAAATGACTTGATGATTGAGACAGAAATGGAGAAATTCATTTGGGATATTTTTGAATGGAAGCATCCTGTGACTATTCATACAGGCATGATAAGGATTGAGGGAACAGAAGCAAAAATATCAAAATCAAAAGCGCAGAAAGAAGTTAAGTCAGGCAAATTTATTGGGTGGGATGATCCAAGAACATGGAGCATTCAAAGTTTGCGAAGGAGAGGGATATTAAAAGAAGCAATCAGGGAGTTTGTAAAGGAGATAGGACTGAATAAACAAGACATAATTGTTCCAATAGAAAGTTTGTATGCAATAAATAGAAAGTTAATTGACTTGAAAGCTGACAGATATTCTTTTGTTCCTAATCCAAAAGAATTGAAGATTGCTAATATGCCGAAGATAAAGGAAATTGAAATTGCTGTGCATCCTGACAGGATTGCTGAAAAGAGAAAAATAAAGATAGGCAAGATTTTCATAAGCGAGGAGGATTATAAGGCTAACAAAGATAAAGAGATAAGGTTAATACACTTGTTTAATGTTAAGTTGGGTAAAAAAACCGAGTTTACATCTGAGGAAAACAAAGACATTCCAAAAATAAATTGGGTTTCAAAAAGTGCGAAAGCAAGAGTAATGATGCCTGATGGCAAGTGGATAAATGGAATCGCTGAATCAGACATCAAAAAATTAAAGAAAGATGCAATAATTCAGTTTGAGAGATTTGGGTTTGTGAGGTTTGATGGCTTAAACAAAGGAGTTTATGAGTTTTGGTTTAGCCATAAATAAGGAATTGAAGATTTTAATGCTGTTTATGTTGCAAGGAGAGAAATGGATAAATTTATAAATACTATTTGTGTAACTAAATTATGCAAAATAAAAAAGGGTTGAGCGAAGTTGTCACAAATGTTCTTATAGTTTTATTAGTAATAGTTGCTATTGGGGTGATATGGGCTTTTATTTACCCAATGATTACAAAGAGCGGCGCAAAGATAGAAGCAAGCCAAGCATGCTTATCGTTAAGCAATAATTTAGAGATTACAATGTGTGATTCTGATGGGACAAATGCAAAGGTTCTTGTGAAAAGAAGTTCTGGTTCTGAAGCATTGAAAGAGATAAAGCTTGTGTTTGAAAAAGAGGATGGTTCAACATTAAATATAACAACAATAACAAATATTCCTGCAGAGCTGGAGACAAAGGCTTATGATATCACTGGCTTAGCAAGCAATCCGAAAGCTGTTTCTCTTGTGCCGAGTATTGCTGATTCAAAGACCGGCGCGGTTGTGGCTTGCAATGCTCTTCCAAAAGTTGAGTGCAAATAAAAATATATTTGGGTTTTAAGCGGATTTAGATTAATAATTGATAAATTAGGTATTAATGACAGAATTTTTATTGAAAAGAGAGTTATTTGACTTTCTTTTTTGAAGATTTTGCTTTATTAGGCTTTTCTTCTTTTTTCTTAAGTGCTTGCTCTATTTCCTGCTTCTCTTTTTCTATTTCAGCTTCTAACTCACTTAATTTTTTTAGCTTTTCTTTTGATTCAGAAACATCTTCCTCAGCAGGCTGTTTTTCTTTTAGCATATCAATTGGAACTTTCTTTAGGTAATCTATTATTGAAGATTTCTCCATCTTCAGCACGGTTTGGGACTCGTCATCAACATGGGCTTTCAGAATCCCCATGCCTGAAAGGATGCAATTAAGATTCCATATCTTCTTGCCGTTTATATTTTGAACTACAGCGATTATTTTCTTTATTTCCTCGGTTATATTCCTATTTTTCATCTCATCTTCTAAGATTCCATAAAGTGCATCTAAGTCTATATTGGTTTGAATATCGAGCTTTTCTGGAACAGCCTTTGACATTGTATCAAGAAGTTGCATTGTCACGCCATTGTCAAGGGTAAAAGCAGCAATTTTCTTTTCAGAAGGGATGTAATAGTCAATCTGATGTAGATTATTGCCTGTTTCGTAATCAAGAATAAAGAAGCCGGCTACAAGGAAAGCGTCGCTGTATTTGTTCTGAAAATCCTTGTATTCTTTTGAATTATTCAGCTTATTAACATATGGTTTTATTTTCATGTTGCTCTTTTAATATTCATAAGTAAGATAAGAGGTTTATAAGATTATCGCAATTGGATTTTTGTCAATGTATAAGGTTTAAAAACCAAGAAATATTCTATCGCGTTTATGGCAAAAATAGTGTATTTACCAAGAGAGATAAATAGAGAATTGGACGGATTAGCTGAATCAGGCAGAAAGGTAGAAGGAATTTTGTTTTGCGAAGAACTTAATCATGGAGAAAAAAATAGGGCTTGTATAGAAGCAATTTTAGTTAATTTAAATTATGATAGGAATACTCAATCGCAACAAAATAATGAAGAAATAGCAGACGAGTTTTTTAGAGAACATCCTTTGTATTGGCCGATAAAATTTTTTACATGTCCTGATAGGGTTGAAAGAGTCGGATGGGTATGCAGAAGAAGCGAAGAATTTAATGAAATGGAAAGAGAATTAAAAAATAATGATTCTACAGCGATGGTTGTGACTCCTTCAATAAAACGGCTAATTGGCAATGATATGAGATTGATGATTATAGAGAATCCTCTCAGATATAGAGAAAAAAACAGGGCAATAATGGAATCTCTGCGACAAATTGCTGAAAATAGAAGCGAGGGAGCAGGGAATAAATATGTGTCTTAGATTCTCTTCTCAATTTTTTCTTTTATTTCTATGATGAATTTGTCCAGATTTATGCCAAAAACTGGCTTTTTGCCCCTTTCTCTGACAGCGATGGTTTTTGATTGCTCTTCCTTATCGCCAATTGTTATGATGTATGGAATCCTCTGGATTTCTGCATCTCTTACTTTGTCATTTATTGTGGTTGTTCTAAAATCAGAGTCTATCCTTATATTTGGTATTGCTTCTCTTATCTTATCAATAATGTTTTGCGCCGCTTTTGTATTTCTATCTGTGAAGTTTAACACTCTGATTTGAATTGGCGAGAGCCAGAGGGGAAGATTGCCGTTAAGATGCTCAAGAAGAATCCCAATAAATCGTTCAAGAGAGCCGAGAATTGCACGATGAATGATTATTGGAGTATGCTCCTTGTTGTCTTCGCCAATGTAAGAAACTTCAAATCTTGAAGGCATTTGCATGTCTAATTGAATTGTTGCGCACTGCCATTCTCTTTTTTGAGAATCTTTTATGGTTATGTCTATTTTTGGTCCGTAAAAAGCCCCATCCCCTTTATGAACATCATATTTTATTTTGGATTTTTTCAAACAAGACTCTAAAATCTGCTCTGCCTTGTCCCAATCCTCTTTCTTACCCATAAATTTTTCAGGGCGAGTTGATAATGAGAGTTTGTAATCAAAATTGAATATTGAATAAACTTTTTTAACTAATTCAAGAATAGATGATATCTCACCTTCTAGATGATCGAGCGTGCAGAAAATATGCGCATCATCCTGTGTAAATTTAATCACGCGGAAAAGCCCTGCTAAAACTCCGGATAGCTCTTGGCGATGAACTATGCCATATTCTGAAAATCTCAAAGGAAGCTCTTTATAACTCCTGATTTTTGTCTTGTAGACAAGAATGTGCCCTGGGCAGTTCATAGGTTTTATGCCAAAATCGCGATTCTCAAAAGTTGTGAGAAACATATTGTCTTTATAATGCTCCCAATGTCCGGAGATTTTCCAGATTTTATTGTCAAAAATCTGAGGAGTTGAAATCTCTTGATATCCTGCATTTTTCTGAATCTCCCTTGATAAGTTTAATAATTCAGTGTAGATAATCCATCCGTTCTTGTGCCAAAAAACCGAGCCAGGAGAAGCATCATTAAAGCTGAATAAATCTAATTTTTGCCCGAGAATGCGGTGATCATTTTCCTTTAATTTTGATGTGTCCAACTTGCTTCTTGAAATTTCTATAAGGAGATGTTTTGGATCATAGACTTCTTCCTTAAATTTTTCCAATCTGAATTCTTTTGAAAGCTCTGAAAGCGGATGCCCTTTCACTTTTAATTCAAATTCCTTGTAATAACCAAATGGGGCTCTTACCACATTATAGCCATCTTTTTTCAATGTAGCGCCTGCTTCTGTGAGATATTCTAAAGCAATATCTGGAGAAGAGAGATTTGATGACAAGTGAGCATAAGGATATAAGACGATATTTTTTGCTTTTACATCTTTTGCCGTCTGCTCAACTGCTTGAACCATCTGTCTTACAACTTCGTCGTTATCACCTTTTTCAACTGCTGTAAGTATGACTAAAGGATCTTTCACTTCAATCTCTTTTTTTCTTTCCTCACTAAGCTCTTCAGGTTCTTTGATTGCTTTTTGGATAGGTTTAAACCTTATGTAGTCGCAGTGAAGTGTAAGTATTTTCATACTAGCAGATAAAACAAGGTGTTTATAAAAACTATGCTCTTAGTGCTTATTTATAGTGTTATCTATTAGTGGTTACAAGGCAAGGATTTAAAAAGGGTTTTTTGATTGAATCTTGATGGAGAGGAGAAATATATTAGGCAAAGGATTAGAATTAGCTGCAAGCATCGGCATTTTATTAGGGGCGGGTTATTCATCTTATAACAAAGAAATGGAAAATCTTAGAGATGTGAAAAAAGATATTCTTTATTGCTGTGCAACAAAAGATTCTAAAAATAGCATTAGAATTTCAGAAGAGGGGATTAGTTTAATTAAAGAATTTGAAGGTTATCGCGAGGGGGTGTATCTTGATAGCGCTGGAAAGAGAACAATAGGGTATGGACACCTTATAAGAAATGATGAGAGATTTGAAAAGCTAACGCGAGAAGAAGCAGAAAAAATATTATTGAATGATATAGCTGATGCTGAAAAAACAATAAAAAATAATGTAAAAATTAGATTAAACCAAGGGCAGTATGACGCGCTTGTGAGTTTGGTATATAATATAGGTAAAAATAATTTTTTGAAAAGCACTTTATTAAAAAAATTAAATTCAGGCGATTATTATAACGCAGGAAAGGAATTTGAAAGATGGATTTATGCTGGCGGAAAGAAAATTCCTGGATTGAAAAAAAGAAGAGAAAGAGAAATGCAACTATTCTTTAAATAAAAATTTGCTTATCTGGCTCTTTGCCTGTTCGCGCTTCTTTTGATGCTCTTTTAGGAAAGCATTTATTTTTTCAATTAGAATAGATTTCAATTCACTTGTCAGCATTTTTCCTGATTTGTAATCCTCATAAATTTCTTGAAGTTTTTTGTCATCTGGTTCAAATAAGATTTTTAGATATTGATATGAAACATCTATATCGGGATTACCTCCTTTCTTTCGATGCTCCTCTATTGTCGGCTGTCCTCCTGAAAATGCATATTTATTGATTTTTGCTTCAACTTCTTTCGCGCTATCTGTTGTAAGAATTGCATTATTGTTTTTGTTGCCTGAGCTGTCCATCTTGCCGGAAATCCCTGATAGCGGCGGAACAAAAATCCCGTGAATTATTGAGGGTTTATAGAAACCTAATTTAGGATAGATATCCCTTGCTACCCTGAAATGTGGGTCTTGGTCTATTGCTAATGGGATAAGACAGGGAATGTTTTTCTTATTTAGAACAGATGGAATAATTGCTGGAACAGCCTGCATTGACGTATAGAAAACCTGCCCGATATTATTAGAATCTGTGAAACCAAATGCAGCTTTCACTGTTGAGAGCGTGATTTTTTTTGCAAATTTTATTGCCTGTGGATAAAGCAAGTTTGCGTGTTTTGTATCAACCAAGAAAAAAGTTTTTTTGGGATTGAAACCTAATGCTATAATATCAAGCATGTTCTCATAAGTCCATTTTTGGATTTCATCAAAGGAGCTTTCCTTAAAAAGAAATTTCTCGTCATCTGTAAATTGGAACCATAAATCTACGCCAAACTTATCCTGCAACCATTTTGTAAATATCCATGTTCCTAGATGGCCTAGATGAATTGGTCCGGACGGGCCTCTTCCAGTATACAAAAAGAATTTATTTCCTTTTTCATATTCGTCAAGAAGCCAGTTTAAATCACGATGGGCAAAAAAAACTCCTCTTCTTAGCATAGGGTGCAATTCTTTTGTATGCTTTTTTATCCTTTCCAACAAGCGATTATCTATTTCAGAAACCCCGAACTCTTTTATCAGTCTTTCGTAATCTACTTGCCCTTCCACTTCATACGGTGTAACCTTGAACTCTTTTTTCATAACAAAAAAGGGGAAATGGGATTTATAAATTATTAGTTTAATGAAGCAATAAAGTTTATATACAATATTTGCTTTTAGTGTTAATGAAAAAAGTAGGGATTTTAGGAACTTTAATCATAAGCTTGGCGATAATGAGTTTTGTTTCTGCAGAGATGTCAATAAGCCAGCCAGCTTCACTTTATAATGTTGGAGACAAGTTTAATGTAAATGTTGTTTTGTCAGAGAAAACCAATTTGAATGATATCTTTATTACAAAGATAATTTGCAATGATGAAAACAATGGAACCAAAGAGAGCGAGATTTACAGAATGCCTGTAAGTGTTATTGCAAATCAGCCTAAAACAATTGTTGTTGAAGGATATGCGGCTGATTTTCTTATAAATGGCATGAGGGGAAAATGCAGTTTTGTGGCAAGCTTTGCGAATGAAAAAGTAACAAGCCAGGCATTTGAGATTTCTGACGAAATAAGCGTAACAGCTGGATTTGAGAAGTTCTTATTTAATCCCGGGGAAGAAGTAAAGGTCTCTGGAAAGGCTGTGAAAAAAAACGGGCAATTGGTAAATGGATTTTCAGAAGTTGTAATTTCAGATTTGGGAGTTGATTATGTAACAGATATAACTAAAGGTGCATTGAATTTCAGCTTTTATATCCCTGATAAAGCAAAAGCAAAGGAATATCGCGTTTTAATAAGAGTTTATGAGAAAGATGATTTTGGAGAGAAAATAACAAATCAAGGAGAGTTTGCTACAAGCCTTGCTGTAAGACAGGTATTGAGCAGAGCAGATATTGCAGTAAATTCTGAGACAATAAAACCTGGAAATAATTTGACTTATACGATTGTGCTATTTGACCAGGCAGGCGATATGATAGAAAAACAAAATATTTATGCAAGAGTTTATGCACCTGATGGTTATTTATTTGAGGAAAAATTGGCAAAGAGCAATGAGATGAATATTATTCCAACAAAAACTAATTTTGCTCCGGGAATATGGAGAATTGAAACATCTTCAGGGAATATTACTGCTGAGAAAAAAATCAATATTGAAGAGCTTGAGATGATTGACTACGAACTTGAAAATGATATATTGACTATAACAAATATAGGAAATGTGCCTTATAAGAAATCTGTGGAGATTTCAATCGGAAAAACAAAGGAAATAGAAGAAATTAATTTGAATGTAGGGGAGAGCAAGAGACTTGTATTAAAAGCACCCGATGGGGAATATAGCATAAGTGTTAATGATGGCTATAAAGAAAAATCATTAGGAAGCACTTTATTGACTGGAAGCGCAATTTCTGTTGATGAAGAAGGAGAGGGATTTATTGATAAGTCATTTATATGGATGTGGATAGTATTATTTGCGCTTATGGGTATGATTTTGATTTATCATTTCGCAAGAGTCTCAAAAATACCTTATATTGCATTTAGCCCAAAAGAGAAAGAAGAGGCTAGAACAAAGCCAATAAATCTAGCAAACATAAAAATTTCTGGAAAAGGGAATCTGCTTGATGAAGGTGTAAGGGAATTATGCACGGTTGTAGCTATAAAGATAAAAAACATGAATGAGATTATGAATGATAATGCTGCGATGGGTGCGATTGAAAATGTAATGATGAAGGCGAGAGAAAGAAATGGAAAAACCTATTCAAATGAGAACAGCAAGACGATCGTGTTTTCGCCTGCGTTCACTAAGAATGAAGAAAAAAATAGTTTTATTGGCGTAATGGCTGCGAAGGAATTTGAAAATATACTGAAGAGTTATAACGAGGGCGCGAAAATCCCGATAAAGTTTGGCATAGGTGTTAATGTTGGCGAGATGATAAGAGGTGTTGAAGGCGATAAAGTTAAGTTTGTTCCCATAGGAAATACTTTAGTGAATGCAAGAGAGATTGCCGAGAGAGTTATGCAAGAAGTCGGTATCTCAGGAAATGCGCATAGAAAATTACTCGGAAAAATTAAGGCAGAGAAAATAGAGGGAGATAATTTCTGGAGAGTTAATAAGGTAGTTGAGAGAGAAAACAATTCAGAATTCATAAACAGGTTTCTTGATAGGCAGAGAAAAGAAGCAAGAGATGCTGCGATCAGAGAAAAGAGAATGAGTTTTAGCGGAAATAAATGATTATTGATTTATGCCTGAAAGTTATTGATGTTTAAAGAATAATTTATATAGAGAAAAGACAAGATAATTATGAGGCGAAGATGATAAAGCTAATAATTTTTGATTTTGATGGGACAATTGTTGATACAAAAACGATTTATTATAGTGTTATGAACAAACACTTAAACCCTCTTGGAATAAATAAGAGGGAAATTAACAAAGCGATTAGCATGGGCATGAATGTTGCTAACACTCTGAAAAAGATGATCCCTTCTTTTTTTTATTCGTGGTGGTTGAAAAGAAAGATAATGAAAGATGTTATAAAAGAGGTAAGTAATGTCAAGAAGTGCAAGGATATTGGCATTATCAGAACAATCAGAACAAAAAAAGTGCTAATTTCTAATTCTTACTCTGATTTTGTTATGCCCATATTGAAGCATTTGAAAATAGAAAGATATTTTGATGAGGTTTATTGTGCAGACGATTTCAAGGACAAGGAAGATTTTATCAAAAAATATCTTAAGGTTGAGGGGATATTGCCAAACAGATGTATTTATGTTGGAGATAGAGTTGCGGATATAGAACTTTCAAAAAAAGTCGGGTGTTATAGTATAATTATAGCTGGAAAATGCGCATGGGATGCAATAAGCGAGATAAAGAAGAACAAGCCTGATTTTATTATTCATGATTTTAATGAGATAAAAAGAATTTTAAGAATGTTTAATTCTGAATAGATAAAATTGTAATGAATTTCAAAAAGGTTTAAAAACCGATTAAAGATGACGATTTTATGATTGAGATAGAAATAGAAGTGTGCGGTAGTAACATCAGAGAGATTAGAAGAAGCGCGAGAGCAGAATTCAAGAAACTGTTTGGTTCTAAAAAGAGCGAGCAAAGAGCATTTAATCTTGCATTAGAAACAATGGAGGAAGTTTATGAAAACAATCCTGAACAATTAAGAAGAAGAATTGGAGAAGTTTTGATAGAAGGTTATGAAAAAGCACGGGATTTAACTAGATATTTTTCAGCTTTGGTGATTGCAGAAGGGAAAAGCGAGCTTTCATTAGAAGAGATTATTAAAATTATCAGGGTTGTTCCATTAAGAGTAGGAAAACCACTTTATCATTTTTCAAATAAACAGCATGAAATAGGGTATGAAGGGCATAAAGGAATGTGTTTCACAAAATCAAGAGATTTTAGGGATGTTGTAGCAAATATAAACCTTGAAGATAAGATTTAT
>Ga0123519_10015020_pt1 | contig 10921 bp, 9 predicted proteins | sample YelNatPaOPRAMG02_FD_87396 | JGI IMG/M metagenome (GOLD analysis project Ga0123519, IMG submission 87396) | Hot spring microbial communities from Yellowstone National Park - Yellowstone National Park OP-RAMG-02 (version 2) | ecosystem: Environmental > Aquatic > Thermal springs > Hot (42-90C) ... | reverse complement strand
TCACAAAGAGTTTCCACGGATCAACTGCCGGAGCTGTGTCTACCACTTTCACCTTTGGAAGGAAAGGATACGGCCCAACAATGCCAGGAGTATTCGCTTTCCCAACGCCTTACTGCTATAGGTGTTCCGCGGGTCTGGAGTATCCGGACTGCGACTTTGCCTGTCTCAGATTCGGAGAGGAGACGATCAAGGCCTCGACTACAGGCTCACTTGCAGCCTTCATCGCAGAACCGATCCTGAGCGCTGGAGGCATCATTGTTCCTCCGGAAGACTACTTTGTTGAAGTTAAGAGACTGTGCGATGAACTAGGAATGCTTCTGATACTGGATGAAGCACAGACGGGATACGGGAGACTAGGTAAGATGTTCGGCTGCGAGATCTTCAATATCGTTCCGGAAATTATGGCCACATCTAAATCACTTGGGGCGGGCGTCCCTGTTGCAGCCACAACAACCACAGAGGCAATAGCGCGTGACATCGAGGCGAAGGGCTTCGTGCATATAACCTCTCATCTCTCAGATCCATTACCGTCGGCTGTAGCTTTGGCCTCTGTTCGGGCCGTTCAAGAGGAGCATTTGCCAGAAAGAGCTGCCAAGATGGGAGAATATCTGAACAGATCGTTAACCGAACTTTCAGAGGAGTTCAAACTGATCGGAGAGGTCCGAGGTAAGGGACTGCTCATAGGAGTTGAGTTGGTTAAAGATAGAATAACAAAGGAACCCGCAGAGGATGAGGGTACACGCCTAGTGGATCTCTGCATGGATAAAGGGCTGATCATCGGCATAGTGCGAGGCATGGGGATGAGCAGCGTCCTGAGGATAGCTCCACCTCTAGTTGTGACGATTGAAGAAATCGACAAAGCTGTTGAAATCATCCGTAGCTCCTTGAGGCAGCTATAGCACGTCCGCCGCTGGGCGGCGAGGTGGCGGGGGTATGAAGCATGACATGTATGTTGACCTTCGACATGGGCACGACGGGGTGCAAAGCCGCCGTCGTCGATGATGAAGGCAGGATCCGGGCAATATCTTTCAGAGGGTATCCAGTCATCTCCAAAGAGCCTGGCTGTGCAGAGCAAGACCCGAACGAATGGTGGAAGGCAGCACGAGAGACGTCGAGAGAAGCCTTGGAACGCGGTAGAATCAGGAGTGAAGAAGTCGCTGGCGTCGGATTCTGCGGAACCATGGGTGGTGCCCTCTCCATTGATGTCGAAGGCCGTCTTTGCCGAAACCTCATGATCCTATACTCCGACAATAGAGCAGTAGAACAGGCAAGACGCCTCAAACGTAGAATAGGGTCCAGCAATCTTTACCGGATAAGCGGCAACCCAGTGAGTCCGATCCCTTCACTGGCCAAATGGTTATGGATCAAAGAGAACGATCCCGAAGTTTTTGAGAAGACGAAGAAATTCCTATGCCCCAAGGATTATCTGGTATTCAAATCGACAGAGACGATCCAAACCGACTATGTAGATGCCTCCGCCACAATGGCCTTCGATTTGAGAAGACATGCATGGTCACATGAGATCCTTGAAGAGGTCGGAGTGCCTCTTGACAAGCTGCCGGAGCCCAGGCCAGCTACTGAAGTAGCCGGCGAACTGACCTCCAAAGCGGCGGCTGACCTCAACCTAAGAAGTGGCACCCCTGTCATCGTTGGGTCGGGTGACACCGGGGCTCTTCTTATTGGCGTCGGAGCCGTAAGGGACAAAATGGCAGCAGTCTACTTGGGAGCTGCTGCCGAGATAGACATAACCACGGACAGCCCGTTATTCGATGAAGACTGCAGAGTCCCTGTGAGATGCCACGCGATCCCAAATATGTGGTTCAATTCTGGCACCGCCCTCACCTCCGGTGTGGCACTGAAGTGGTTCGTGGATCAGTTCTCTACATGTGCAAAGGCAGGGTCTGAGTTGAGTTACAGTGCTCTCGACGAAATGGCAGAGAGAGTTCCAAGGGGAAGCAGAGGCTTGATCTTCCTCCCCTATTTACTCGGCGAGAGAACTCCGATCTGGGACCCGAGAGCTCGCGGCGCCTTCATTGGCCTTAGCCTAGCGAGCAAGTGGATTGACTTCTACAGGTCGATTCTAGAGGGGACAGCCTTCTCCCTAAGGCATATCTCAGAAGTCTTGACCGAAATGGGCGTCACTCCAGTCGAAGCCAGACTCTGCGGCGGCGGAGCGAAGAGCGAGCTGTGGAGGAACATAGTTAGAGACGTGTTGGGCATGAGGTGCTCCGTAACTTCGAATCAAAGTGAGGTCTCAGCGCTGGGCGTGGCGGCATGTATCGGCGTCGCGACGAGGCTCTTCAGGAGCGTGGAGGAAGGTGTGTCGAAGATGGTAAAGATCGAATCCTCAAGTGACCCCGATCCCGCTGCGCATAGCGAGTATGAGAAGCTCTTCAAGTTGTATAGAAGATGCTATCCATCCTTGAAATATGTCATGCATGGCCTCGCTGAGACTAGATGATCTAGGCCTCTTTGAAGACCTCTAAGACCCGATTCAACCCCTCGTCCACGTCGGATCTGTGACCGTTCAGGTTAAGGGCGTGCCCCAGAGCATAGATGGTCCTTAGGATACACGACTTCTCCGCAGTGTTTGCCATATGGCCTATTCGGATGGTCTTTCCTGATAGCTCTTCCATGCCTCCAGCCACCATGACTTGAAAGTCATTCTGCATAGTCCTCCTCACATTCGCGTCATCGACGCCCTGCGGCGTCTTGAGCACCGTGACCCCGGGCGCGGTTATCGATTCGTCTGGATATATTTCAAGCCCCATGGCTTTCAAGGCCTCGCAAGTGGCCTTCGACGCGATTGTGTGCCTCCTGAACCGTTTCTCCAGCCCTTCCTCTAAGGCCTCTTTGCAGGCCTCATTGAGCGCATAGGTCACATGGGTTGGAGGAAGTACTGGGAAGCTTCTTCTCCCCTTTATGAGTAGACCTCCCTTCTCCTTTGGAAACCAAGACTGCTTCCACTTATAGAGATCGAAGGCGTAACTGTCTGCAGGTGTCTTTCTCTTCGCCATCCTCTCCCAAGCCTTCTCTCCGACGGAGACGATGGATAATCCGATGAGACCCCCCAAGCATTTCTGAGGTGCGGTGATACACGCGTCGATCTTCCAATCATCTACCGGGATGTCTACTCCTCCCATCGAGGAGATAGTATCTGCGATGAGAACAGCCTCATGCCTCTCTACGATCCTGCCAATCTCTTGCACCGGATTAAGAGCGCCAGTAGATGTCTCACTGTGGACAACCGTTACCGCCCTAATATCTCTGTCTGCCTCAAGAGCTTCCGCTATCTTGTCAGTATCCACAGATTTTCCCCAATCAAAGTTCAGCTCTACACTGTAGCCTCCATGCCGCTTCACGATGTCCCTGAACCACCGAGAGAAGACGCCCGAGATCACATTTAGCACTTTGTCACCTGGCTCAACCAGACTTAGGATCGACGCTTCCATCCCAACTCGCCCGGATCCAGGGAAGAGTACGACGTGATTCTGAGTCCGAAAGATCTTCTGCAGAAGTTCCTCTGTCTCATCGAAGAGCTTGACGAACCGAGGATCATTGTGATGGATTGCTGGCCTCATCATCGCACGGATCACTCGACCCGAGACTTCTGTCGGCCCGGGCGTCATAAGTAGAAGCTTTTCGTTGCTCGTACCCAATGACAAAGATCGGGTCATATACAGTCATTTCCTGTGAAGTCTAAAAGCGTTTGTCGTTCACCCAGCTGAAGAGCTATCATCGATATATCGATGTGCAGTCGGACTAGATATTCCCAAAGAAAGCTTCAGCTCAGACGCCAACAAATCATTAGCCTTTGGAGTTACCAATATAGGGGTCTTTGCCGGAATCTCTTGAAGACCTAATCAGATAGGATATGAAAGTCATGTCGAGAGTCGCCTTGAATCAGAAAGACGCTGTCGATCTCTGCATTGGAGCCGGAATCTTGGGCACCGGCGGAGGCGGTCTTCCAGACTTTGGAATCTTCGCACTCCAAGAAATCCTGAAGAGCGGACGACGTGTGGAGATGATCGGAGTTGAAGATGTGCCAGACGACGCTCTCATACTCTGCCCCGCAGGAGTTGGATCAATCGCTCCGAGCCCTCGCATAGAAGAGCGCAAGAGGCTTCGAGCTGAAAAGGTGGCAACAGAGAATAATCCATTCTACGTCGCGTTAAGGACCCTAGAAAGTCATCTTAACAAGAAAGCATATGCAACTGTGGCCGTCGAAATCGGAGGTTCGAACACAGCATACGCAGCGGTGACTGCGGCTCTGGCAGGGATACCTTTCGTTGACGCAGATCCTGTAGGGAGGAGTATTCCCGAGATAGATATGTCCACCTTCACGATACACGGAGTTCCAATCGCTCCTATGGCGATAAGCGACGTATACGACTACGAGATTATCGTCAAGAAAGTGAGGAACGATAAACAAGCGGAAGATCTCGCTCGAGCCATCGCCGCGTCGCATGGAGGTGGATGCAGCGTCGTCTGTAGGCCGGTAGAGGGTAGACGGTTCAAGGAGACGGTCATACCGAAGACTGTTTCGAAGGCCCTTGGAATTGGCAGAGCTCTCAGCGAAGCTCTTGAGTGGGGTAGAGACCCTGTTCAAGCTGTGACTGATGCTGCCGACGGCTTCCCACTCTTCGCCGGTAAGGTCTCGGCATTCGAATGGGAGGATCGTGCGGGGCACATGTGGGGCAGCACCACGATCGATGGAGACGGAATCTACAGTGGGAAGTCGATGAGGATCTGGTTCAAGAATGAAAATCTCGTGTCCTGGATAGACGGCGACCCATTTGTGACTTGCCCCGACCTGATCTGCGTCCTCGACCCGACTAGCGGCCGGGCCATAACTAACGGTGAGATGAGGGTGGGCGCGAAAGTCGACGTTGTCGGCATTGCGTCAGCCCCAGTCTGGCGGAGTGAGAGAGGACTGGAGATCCTTTCACCAAAACGCTTCGGCTTCGACATAGACTATGTACCAATAGAGGAGAGAGCTGTCAGACGTTGATCAGGCGATTCTCGATGTCTGCTCTGGGGAGAGAGATGCAGATGCACCGACTCTTGTCGGTTGTTTGGTGGCCGATATGCTGATCATGGCGGGTTCCTCATGTAGGGTCCTCGGAGTAAAGATCGCTCGTGAGCTTGATACCCGTCCAAGCTGCATGGAGTCTAGGAGGTTTCCTGACGGCGAGTTGTACGTTAGGATCGGCGAGGATGTGTCTGGGCAAGACGTGGCCCTGATTCAGTCGATGTGCATATCGCCCAACGACTTTCTAATGGAGTACCTCCTCGCTGCAGATACCCTGAGAGACCTTGGAGCCCGCTCCATATTGGGAATAATACCGTACTTCGCCTACGCAAGACAAGATCAAAGGTTCAAACCAGGGGAAGCGATAAGCTGCAGAACTGTAGCCGACCTTCTGCGGTTAGTCGGAACTTCAGAGATCTACACGGTCGACGCTCACCTACACAGAATCCGAGGGCTCACCGAGATCTTCAAGATACCCACCCGTGAGCTGACCGCTGTACCCCTTCTCTCCACTTATATCAAAGAGAACTTTCGATTGGAGAGACCGATTGTCATAGGTCCAGACGAGGAGTCTGAGCAGTGGGCACGGGTTACGGCTGAGATTCTAGGCTGCGACCATGACGTTTTCGAGAAACGCCGCCTGGGGCCTCGAGAGGTTGAGATTACTCCACGTCGCACCAGCGTCTCCGGCAGAGAGATAGTGATGATAGACGATATCATAAGCACCGGAGGAACGGTACTGAGACACTCAAGGTGCTGAAGAAGCTTGGCGCCCAGAAAGTGGTGGTCGCCTGTGTGCATCCGCTTCTGGTCGAACAAGCCTTGGCCAAGATCTATGAGGCAGGCGCTTATGCCGTGATTGGAACAGACACGGTAATGGGACCCGCGAGCCTCATCAGCGTGGCGCCTGTGATTGCGGACGCTTTGAGAACCAAATAACGACTTCAAACCCCGAGAAAGAGCCTTTCAGCCAGCATCGGCGGAAGCCCGGCCTTCAGAATCTTCTCCGCAGCCACTTCCACCTCGTAATCTACTCTCTTGATCTCGGCTGAGATCGATTGATCGACTTCGATCTCGGCGTAGGAAGCCCTTGGGTCTCCATCTCGACTCTGCCCTACAGCCCCGGGATTGAGTATCCGTCCCAAGCTCAGTTGAACGTTCATGGGCATGTGTGTATGTCCGAGAAGTAGGAGGTTGGCTTTCGCCATTTGGAGTAGTTGTTGGAGCGTACGTTCGTCTGTCCATGGGAAGATGTACTCGTCCAAAGGATTGCGAGGAGAACCGTGGAACATCTGGGTAACAGCGTTTCCAAGCTGAGTTCTCTCCTTCAACGGGAGTTGGCATAGGAAATCTTTGTTCTCTTCTGTAAGCTGTGAGGCTGTCCAGAGTATCGCCCTAGCCGCGTATGGGTTGAAGTTCCAAGTCTCTGCCGTCAGTGACGCCTGGTCGTGATTTCCTCTGATGTGTAGTGTTCTGATCTTGAGATCTCTGATCTCTCCAACGACTTCGTTTGGGTTGGCACCATAACCAACTAGATCACCGAGATTTATGATGAGATCTGGCCTGCCCGTCTTATTCAGAACCGCTCTCAGTGCTTCGAGATTGGAGTGCACGTCAGAGATAACAACGATTCTCAAGACTATTCTCTCTGCTCACCACGGACTCTGCTTCCGTGACCTCGCGCCATTTCTTGTCTTGTTTCCGTATCTGCAGAGGCCCTCAATCGGACACTTGTGGCAACGAGGCAATCTGGCGATGCAGTATCTTTTTCCCAGATTTATCAGAAGGATATGCGCTCGATAGTAATCTTCTGCTCTAAATTTCCTCTGCAGCTCTCTACGGACACCCTCCACGTCCACTTCCTTCCCCGCTAGACCGATTCTTCGCGAGACCCGATCTACGTGGGTGTCAACTGGAAAAGATGCCTTTCTCGCACAGAACAGGAGAAGTATGTCAGCTGTCTTAAAACCGACGCCTGGAAGTTCGAGAAGAGCCTTTCTGGCCTCTTCAACCGGAAGTCTGAGAACTTTCCAGAGGTCTCCTTCGTACCTGTCCTGGATCGTCTTGGACAGAGCTCTTATGATCTTGGATTTGTTTCTGTAAAGTCCCGCAACTCGTATCGCTCTCTCGATCTCTTTCTGATCCGCCTCCGCGAGAACCTCGGGCTTAATCCTGAAGCTCGCTTCGAGTTGTTGATATGCCAACCCGCTGTTCCGATCATTCGTGTGTTGCGAGAGGACCGTTTGAATGAGCGTCTCGAAGGGGTCGCTTATATCATTCCTCTCAGGGTCTCCGAACTCCTTTCTCAGTCCTTCAAGGATTCTGGTAGCCCAGAAGGTTTCTTCCTCACGAATCACGCAATGAGACCTCCTCCCCAGACAACGCCAACGTCCCACAAACTATTCTGTTGGTGCGACTGGTAAAAGAGCTCTAATAAAATGCTCGTCATCCCCACCAGAAACGAGGCAAGCAATACGACGAGCAATGGATACAGCCAAAATAGACTCCTTTGGCAGCTAGCCAGTCAACTTCGTACATGGATTTTACAAGCCAAAGCCATGCCAAAAGCGCTAGCGATAATCCGATTAGGGGGCTGATGGAGCTGAAGATGAATGCTGTCGTGAAACCTACGAGGGCCACGAGTATCGGCCCGACGAGAATGATGACGAAAGGGGAGGTGAACGTCGCTCTTCGACCTGCCACAACCCCTCGCGCAAAGTAGACTGCAAGAGACGCGGACACCGAGCCCAAGATCATGGCTGTCATGAAGGAAGAAAGATGAGAGTCGATACTACAAGCAGCGTGTGAAACACTTTCTCCCCACCTTGGGATCGAATAGGATCGAATATCTTGCCTTGTAGTGATACAACTGCGTGGTCTGGTCATCGCGGTAGCGCACAGCACATATTGGGGTTTGCAGAGAGCTTAAATAAACCGCAAAAAGGTACTCTCAGTGCGAATCATGGGCCGGTAGCTCAGCTTGGCTATCCATAGCGTCCAAGGAGCACACGGCTGATAAGACGAATGGGCCTGAGATACCGTGGGGTCGCCGGTCCGAATCCGGCCCGGCCCATCAAAATTTCTAAGAGAACGATCGTGTCCCGTTGTGAGATTTTAAAGTCTTATGGAGCAGCTGCAGGCTAAGTACCGAGACCCCCTCGGCGACGAGGATGCCAAGCGGTGGTGTGACAACTTGGATGCCAAATCCATCGTCGCCGCCGCTGTATACCTCAGGGTTTTGGGCTCTACCGAGAGATGAGCGGAACAATCTCAAGAAAGATCCTGAGCACTTCACGCAAGAGGTCCTTCAGGATTGAGATCACCGACCTCGTTCGCGGGCTTGAGAACCCGGGAGTGGGCCGGCAGCTCGTAGGCATCTTGTCGTCTCAGAGGATGCTCATCCGAAGAATAGGCGGCTGCAATTCACCATTCCGAACTTTTGGGTAAGCTGACGACTCACTGGGTCCTTAAATTGATAAGGGATAAATGTCGGTTATCTCATCGTAGGTTCCGAAGGGGTTCGAGAAGAGACTCTTCCGGGCTTGCTGACAAACGCCTCAAACAGTTGGGGGAGCCCCTCCCAGGAAGGGCTCACGGGACCAGAGGTAAACCCTGGAGGACTGTGTCAGCAGGTCTAAGGTATGGCGTCTCGAACCTCAAGATACACTTCAGCTCTGTTCTTTCTGGGTTCGACTCATTTTCTGATCCATGTTCTCAGCCAAGTCCTACCAGCTGTGTTACCAGTCATAAGAGGGGAGATGAGCCTAACTCTGACTCAGGCGAGTCTCCTCGTCTCCATTCCTCTACTCGTGCAGGTAGTTGCTTATCTGCCAGTGGGTTTCGCCTCAGATAAGAGGAGTGCCCTCGTCCTTGCATTGGGCCTCATACTTACCGCGGCTGCGGCTGTTATCATCCCTTCATCTGGCAGCTACGGGCTAATCATGCTGGGTTTCGTGTTTCTCGCCTTGGGTTCGACGCTCTATCATCCGCCCGCCCTCAAGGTGACAAGCGAGGTCGAACCCGGCAAGCTTGGTTCCGTTATGGGCATTCAGACTGCGGGCGGCAGTCTCGGCTACGCAGCTGGGCCCATACTGCTTGGGCTCATCATCCCCGTATGGGGGTGGAGGACGACCTTCTACATCTGGACACCGGTCATACTGCTGGCCGCGATATACTCCTACATTTTCGTGTATCGAAGCACCAAGCCGTTAAGTACGGAAAAAACTCAAGCCCCGCCCAAGAACCTATCCCGGTCCTTGTTCAGCAAACGCTTCATCGTAGTGGTTCTCATAGGCGCTTTGACAGATGCCACATTCACAAACATGTCAACCTACTTCACCATTTATTTGACCGATGTCAGAGGAGTAACTGCTGCGGTGGCGAGCATAATCTTCGGCATCGGATCCTTGGTGGGCATAGTAGCCTGCATTTGGGGCGGGGCAGCTGCAGATAGGTTTGGAAGATACGGAACGACCGTCTTGATTACGGCACTGATGGCGATCATAATGGCCCTCATACCCGTATCGGGCAGTCTGATTTTGGTTGCGTTGTTCTATGTTCTGTGGAGATCTCTATATTCCGCTTCTATGCCTCTCATAAGTGCCCTCGTCGCATTACACAGCGAATCTGGTGCGAGAAGTCTTGCATTCAGCGTGGCCTTCCTAGCATCAAATGCCACGAGCGCTCTAGCCCCGGTGGCGACATCGATAGCTATTGGCAGCCGCATGGAGGCGATATTTCCTGTATCCATTCTGATCTCGCTTCCAGGGGTGGCTTTGACCTTGTATCTCAGAAGACTTGTCAAGGAAGAGGATGTGACTACTGTGACTTGAACCCAAGTGAGAGATGCACAGCCGAAGAGCCACAATAACGATATTTCTGCTCGTCCAAACAGATTCCTAGGCGAGATGTCTGGGCAGAGATGCTTCCATAGAGTAATGGGAGGGCCAATTTGAGAAAGAGGTTGGCAGTGGGGTTGGTTGTCTCTATCGTAGCGGCGGCAGCCGTGGTCTATCTCGCCTACCAATCCGATTCACTGATTTCGAAGCCGGATCAATTGTTGAGCGGTAGGTGCGGTTCAGCGAGTACACCTTTGCGTTATACATCTCTGTATATCTGATGAGGTCTGATTGGATATGGCTGATATCATCGACGAACCCGCTCTCAGGAACAAGGTTCGAGTCTTTGACGATCGGTTCCACGCTGGCGAGCTGTTGGCCAACAAGCTTGAGAATTACAGAGGCAGAGACGACGCATATATCCTCGCCATTCCAGCTGGCGGTGTTCAAGTCGCCTTTGTCGTAGCCAGAAGACTCGGGATTCCCTTGGACGTGGCTGTGACTAGAAAGCTGCACGTTCCTTGGGATATAGAGGTGGGATTTGGAGCTCTATCGTGGAATGGTGACCTATTCATTAACGAGCTGCTCGTCTCTCAACTCGGACTGACTCGGGAGGGAGTAGATCGCTGTATCTCCATAGAAAAAGAAGCGGTCAGAAAGCGCTTAGAGAAATTCAGAGGGGAGAGACCGTTCCCCGACCTCAAGGGCAAAGCGATCATCGTCGTCGACGACGGATTGGCGTCTGGCTTCTCAATGCTCGCCACCTTGGCCGCAACAAAGCGGAGGCAGGCGAAAGAGAGAATCGTTGCCGTTCCAACTGGCTCGTACAGCGCGGCCAAGCTTGTGGGCTCCCATGCCGACATGGTAATCTGTCTGAATCTGAGGTCGGGGCCGTTTTATGCGGTAGCTGACGCGTACAAGTTGTGGTATGATCTGGGAGATGAAGATGTGGTGAAGCTACTGCATCAATTGAACACAGGTCAGAAGACTTGATGGGTAATCGAACTAGTGCGCTTAAGCGTCGGTGCTAGGATGGGAGAGTAGTGAAAGC
>Ga0123519_10015012_pt1 | contig 10925 bp, 8 predicted proteins | sample YelNatPaOPRAMG02_FD_87396 | JGI IMG/M metagenome (GOLD analysis project Ga0123519, IMG submission 87396) | Hot spring microbial communities from Yellowstone National Park - Yellowstone National Park OP-RAMG-02 (version 2) | ecosystem: Environmental > Aquatic > Thermal springs > Hot (42-90C) ... | reverse complement strand
TGGTTGTCCATCTGTATTTTGCAGTAGATAATAGAAGGGTCTTCGAGGTTATAAAGAATAATCTATCCGATTTCGATGCCTTTATCGGTGAGATGAGGTCTTACCTCGATAAGAAAGGATAGATTACTGATTCTACGGGAGTGATGTATGAGTATAAGGGCTTTGATTTTTGACTTTGATGGGGTGATTGTGGATACAGAGCCTCTTCATTATGAGGGGTTTATGAGGGTTATGAAGAGGTTTGGATATAGTATGACATACGAGCATTATAAAGAAAAGTATCTTGCCTTTCAGGATAGGGATTGCTTTATAGGGATATTGAACGAGATTGGTTTGAAGTATGATGAGAAGTTGCTCTCCGAACTGATCGAAGAGAAGGGGAGATGGTTCTTTCCACTCCTGTCCGAATTGCCAATAAGGGTCAGGAGTAATAGGAGTGAGGGCGGGGCAATCTTTACATTCGAGGGGCTTGTGGAGTTTGTAAATGAGGCTCATAAGTCATTCAGTCTGTCGATTGCGTCGGGCGCACAGAGGAATGAGATCGAGGTGGTGATAAAGAGACTCGGGATCTTCGACAGGTTCAGGACTATCGTAGCTGCTGGAGATTATGAGAATGGTAAGCCACATCCCGACCCATATCTTACGGCATATAAGAGACTTCTGGAGATTCTACCCGATTTGAGGGTAGAGGAGTGTGCGGGGATAGAGGATTCATTCTTTGGGGTAAGGGCGGTAAAAGCCGCGGGGATGAGGTGCATTGCAGTTACAAACTCTTATTCAGCCGATATCCTCGAAGAGAACGGAGCGGATGTAGTAGTAGAGAGGCTGAACAACTCCATATTTGCCAACTATCTGTGATTTTTTTCTTTACTTTGCCGATATAATTTTCTATCTTTCGATGGTTAACTCGATTCTTTTGGAGTGAATATGTTTATTTCATCATTTGGAATGACCGATGTGGGCAGGAAGCGTCCCCATAATGAAGACTACTATCTGGTAGATGACGAGAATAAGATATTCATCGTCTGTGATGGTATGGGTGGTGCAAATGCCGGAGAGATTGCCTCTCAGATGGCCGTAGAGATAATAGGGCAGAGGATGAGGGAGAATATAGAGGACATCAGGGAATTGAGCGCACAGAATACCTTCGATTCCAAGCAGAAGATAAAGACGATAATCAGTGATGCAGTTTCCGAGGCAAGTCTCAAGATATTCGAACTTGCGAGTAAAGAAGAGGGCAAGAGGGGTATGGGGACCACGCTGGTTATGCTCATTATATGTGGTGAAAATGCCTTTATCTCGAGTGTTGGTGATAGCCGTGCATATCTGGTGAGAGACAATCAGGTCTATCAGGTTACCGAGGACCATACACTCGTGCAGGAGCAGTTGAAGAGAGGGCTCATTACGCCCGAAGAGGCAAAGAATGTGACATACGGCAATGTAATTACAAGGGCGGTTGGTGTTATGGAATCCGTGATCGTGGATACTACTCATATCGAGATGATGCCCGGGGATATGTTCTTATTATGTACGGACGGGCTGCACGGTTATACAGAGGATAAGGACATTCTCGAATTTACCAGTTATTCTACTCTCGAAGAGATGGCGAATAATGCCATTGCATACGCAAATCAGAGGGGTGGTAAGGATAACATTACCACTATATTCGTAAGGGTCTCTACAGAACTCAAGACGGAGGTGCCTGCCTCTGACAAGATAAAACTCTTGAAATCGGTAAGTCTCTTCAAGTATTGCTCCTATCAGGAGATTATGAAGGTGCTCTCTGTAGCCACGATGGAGAATCTGGAGAAGGACGAGGTCGTATTGATAGAAAATGAACCGGGGGAGGAGTTCTATATAATACTATCGGGTGAGGTAAGGGTTACAGCAAATGGTAAGATGATAGCACAGCTCGGTGTAGGCAAGCACTTTGGGGAGATGTCCTTGATAGATATGGCACCGCGATCTGCCTCTGTGGTTACAATCTCGCCATCCAGACTGATCAAGATCAAACGCAAGGACTTTGTATCACTCATAAAAGAGGATACGCATCTCGGCATCAAGTTATTGTGGTCCTTTTTGCAGGATCTCTCCGACAGACTCAGGATAACCAATATCGAACTCATAAAGCATATAAGCGAATAGTTTTTTGAAACTTTTGTGAGATTATGACATCTTAATGAGCTGGAGGTTTTATGGCATTCAAAGTTGAATGGAAGAAGGATATGCTGTTCGAAGGAACTACACCAAATGGACATAAGGTTTTTATGGATACGGTCAAGGAGCACGGTGGGTCCGATTCTGCTGCGGCTCCGATGCAACTTGTCCTGATCGCACTCGGTGGATGCACAGGTATGGATGTTATCTCGATTCTCAGAAAGATGAAGGATGTCCCGAAGGAATTCTATATGGAGATAGATTCCGAAAGGGCGCCGGAGCACCCAAAGATCTATAAGAAGACCCGAATCAAGTATGTATTTGTGGGAGATGTGAAGGAGGAGAATGTAAAGAGGGCTATAGAGCTCTCTCAGACAAAATACTGCTCTGTATCAGCCATACTCAAGGGTGTTGGAGAGGTCGAATATACTTACGAAATAAGAAAGGAGTAGGTATGGAGATCAGGATACCTTCCTTAAAGCCAAAGTCAAACGATAGTACAATCAGAAATCTCATAATTTTGGGTGGAGGTCCCGCAGGGTTATCCGCTGCAATTTATTCATCGAGAGCAATGATAGAACCATTGTTGATAGAATCAGGTGTGATGGGTGGACAGGTGGCAATAACGGATATCCTGGAGAATTATCCCGGTTTCCCCGAAGGTGTGGGAGGTTCGAAGATCGCAGAACTTATGCAGGCACAAGCCAGGAAATTCGGTACAGATATCTTGATGGACGAGATAAGTAGCATCGAGAAGAAGGACGGTGTCTTTGTGCTCAAAGGGTATGATGCAGAATATAAGAGCAGGAGCCTGATAATCGCAACAGGTGCCTCATATAAGAGGTTAGGTGCAAAGGGCGAGGAGAGTCTGATTGGTAGGGGGATATCCTTTTGTGCCACCTGTGATGGTGCCTTCTTCAAGGATGCCAAGATTGCAGTAATAGGTGGGGGAGATTCTGCTGTGAAGGAGGCGATTTTCTTAACGAGGTTTGCAAAAGAGGTTTATATAATTCACAGAAGAGACGAGTTGCGGGCAGAGAAGATAATCCAGCAGCAGGCTTTTGCAAATCCAAAGATCAAATTCAAGTGGAGTAGTGTTGTAGAGGAGTTCATAGGCGATGAATCGGGGTTGAAGAAGTTGAGATTGAAGGACCTGAAGGAGAACAGGGTGTACGAGGAGGATTTCGAGGGTGCGTTTGTCTTCATTGGACACAAACCCAATACTGACCTGTTCAAGGGACTTGTGGAAATGGATGAGAACGGTTTCATAATAACAGACGAGGATATGAGAACCTCTACCGAAGGTATTTTCGCTGCCGGGGATGTGAGGAAGAAGAGACTCAGACAGGTTATTACTGCTGCCAGCGATGGGGCAATAGCCGCATTTATGGCTGAGGAATATCTGAGTAAATTAGACTAAAGATCAAAAAATCACCAATTAATTTGTTATAATTATCAAAGAGGTTTTTACAGAATCTTCTGGAAGAGTATCCTCAGGAGCTCTTCACCTTTTGAGTCCTTTCTGTTCTCTTTGAGGGCGTGGCGAATCTCTCCGGATTTTGGCTTTTCGCTGAAGAGCCGCTGAACCTCGGTTGCGATCTTCTGTATTGTTTCGTTATTCTCGAATATTTTCATAGCCGTAGTCATTGCCTTGTCGGTCTCGCCCCTGTTTCCCTCCAGACAAGTTGTGAGAATGGAAAATATGTGTGCATATAAGCATCGAGGATTCTGTGACATAGCCCTTTTTATGTAGAGTTTGCCGAGTGTCTCCCTCGACCTCTGTGGCTCCTCCTGATTCAGATACAATGCTATACCGTAAGCCGCTATATACTCTGGTTTTTGACCTCCGTGTTCGATAGCCTTTTTGAATGACTCGAAGGCCTCCTTGAAGTTCAGCTTCTTCAGGAATATCTCCCCCTTGGTGAACTCCAGTTCTGCCAGTCCCTCATCGAGATTGGATTTGTTGTAATAGGCAGATATTACGGATTGGTATTCGTTTCTGCTCTTCTCTGAGGTGAGTGTATTATATGCCTCCTCTGAAAAGTATGTGAGCTGGTCGATTTTTATCGACATATCCTCGTCTATGTTGACTGCATTCTTGAGCGTAGTGAGTCTCTTCAAGAGAGATTGGTATGCAGTATTCAATTCCTCGTTGGATGGGTTTTGTGATACACCGAAGAATTCGAAGTAGTCCATAGTCTGATATCTGCTATAGATGTCATCGAGCCATTTTATATCCTCGTCGGCACCTATGGGGGCTATGGTGGTTTTGTCGTCTGATGTATTGGTCTTTGTCTCCTTTTCTGCCGTATTGGGCTTGTATATTCCAGAGAGTTTCAGATAGTCAGAACTCTCACTGGAGGTGTCTGCAATATCGAGTGTAGAGATATCTATAAGTTCGAGCAGAAAGAGGAAATAGATGAGCTGTGCAATCTCTGTCTCGGAGGATACCTTGAGTTGAATGAGTTGGGAGACAGGGGTATTCTTTCCGATATTTTCCACAACCGTGGTCTCTTCGGCGTTTATGGGAAGTGAAAAGAGTGTAATGTCGAGGTCCTCTCTCCTCGAGACTATTGTATTGTTTGTGATTGGCAGGAGTTTCAGGATGTGGTCTTTATTGAGAGTCTTTATACCGTTGTAAATCAGTTTGAGTGTAGAGATATTCTGTATGTTCTCTGCACCGGAGTTGTCGAAGGAGGTTTTTTCGTCGATTATTACCTCACCCTCTGATATCTCGAAGAATTTCAATGCCTTTTTGTAGAACTGGACATTGATTGCCTGATTCATCTGTTCCTGTGTAATGATACCCTTTCTGAGGAGTATCTCCCCCTGCCTCTCCCCCGATTTTGCCATCTCCATAAGCGATTCGTCGTAAGCCCTGTTGTCTATCATTCCGAGTTCTACGAAGACCCTGCCCAGAGGCATTGTGGTCTTTTGCTCTTTGATGAATACGGGTTTACCATCCTTGAGGTACAATGTGTGAGTATTGCTCTTCGTCTTGATGGTGAGCGAACCTGTAAAGTGTCTCTTGTAAGCATCGTAAAGAAAGAGTCCGAATTCACCTCGTCTTCTGATAACATTCTCCATAAAAAGCCTCAATATGTAGTTAAAAACCTTGACATATCCAAGTCGTTTGTAGTAATAATTATATCAATGCATTCGTAAATTGCAAGGAGAAACAGATGAAAAATTCTCAGACAATCAAAAAAACGGCAGTTGTTGGGATATCTGTTGTATTTGTTGTGGTATTCGGGATAGCAATATCCTGTCAGGATTATTACTTCTTCAACCTCCCTCAGAAGCCCACTACCGAATTCAATGATTTCAAGAGTATCGAGACGATTACCAAATCCGATATATTATTTATGGTAGACAACTCCGGTTCTATGGCTCAGGAGCAGGAGAATCTGGCAAAGAACCTCGACAAGTTCATCAACGGCATAATAAGTGCCCAGAACGACTTCCACATTGGTATTATTACCACAGATGTAGATTACCTGCCTCTCGATGAATGCCCGAACGGAGTCTGTACGAATGGTCTGGACTGCATAGAGGCAAAGGAAGTAACCAAGGTATTGAGGCCCGGTACCAAGTATTGTACTAAGAAGTGCAATAGTGATTCTGATTGTCTCCCTTACGATACATCGAGGAATTCGGTAACCCCATCCGTCTGTGCCGATGTGAAGGGTTTTGAGGCGGGTCAGAAGTACTGTATACCCGAGAATAATGGCAGATTGAGGTCCTGTAAGCCATCGCAGCAGACCTGCCAGTATTATAGTGGTGAACATCCAAAGGTACTGACAAGTAAGGTGAAGAGTTCGGTTGGTGATAATAGCTTTATGGGGATATTCAGGGATAATGTGAAGGTTGGAATAAATGGTACCGGGTTTGAGAAGGGGCTTTCTGCAATCAGAATGGCTCTGGATAGGGATTGGAAAGATCCACTTACGGGGGAGAATCTGGTCGACCACGAGAATGTAGGATTTTTGAGGCCAGATGCCAAGCTTACGATAATCGTCCTTACAGATGAGGAGGATTGCAGTTATATCCCTTATGATCCGACATTCAATGAGGATAACAATGACAGGTGCTACCCGAATCCCAACAAGTGTCATCCCGATTGTCAGCCAATGCAGCCGGATAATGGAAATTGTGCCTATGGGGCGACACCTACAGTTGCAGTTGAGGACTCTGATTATGCAAAGAAGGGTGAATCCTATTGTATGAAGGCTTGTACGACTCCAACAGATTGTGCAAGTTTCCATTGGGCGGACCCAAAGTGCGGACCAGTCCCGGGGTTCAACCAGAGTACAAATTACTGTTTTTGCGATTTCAAGGAACCTATTACAAATACATCCAGCAAGTATGACAGCCTAATTTCAGTTCAGGAGTTTATAGACTTCCTGAAGAATCTGAAAGGGAATGCAGGGGTTAATATGGCAGTAATAACAGGTGCAAAGGTACCTGCTAATGAAGGAGACAGGCCATCTAATGTCGAGGAATGTGCGAGCATCAATGGTGTTGCCTGTGGGGCAAATAGATACTTCGAGGTGGCGAAGGGGCTCGATAAATACTATCTGGATTCCATTTGTAAGGCAGATTATGGGCAGACTATGATTGACATTGTGAACATACTCATTGCCTCGAATGAGGTAACCTTAGGTGGAAAGCCTACAGACCCATCCTGTCTGCTCGTGAAGGTGAACAATGAGGATATGCCAAGGTGTGAGATACAGACTATGACCTGCGGACAGGATGCAGGAGTGGCCGATACGGGAGGTGGCAATAATGACGAGATGACTCTCGAGGGGTGTCTATCGGGGAGTTCTCTGACTAACTTCAAGTATTGTGAGAACAATGCGAGATGCCTCGATAAGAATGGAGTGGATTGTGTGGACAACAATAGTCTCGAGAATACATTGAAGAAGGTCTGCAACTCCTATTTCTCCTGTGAGTGTCAGGGACAGAAGGACCAGAACAACAACCCCGTTCCCTGTAAGAGGCCCATCTATTGGCAGTATATCCCTTCACAGTGTGATCCTGGCAATCAGGATAAGGTAAAGTTCTATGGATGCGGGCTTGGACCCGGCGATAAACTTCAGATAAACGCCCTCATAGGAAAAGACGATGGTTCGGGTAATGTCACCTGCAATGTAATCCCAAATACGACTACTGATGCAGGTACAAATAGTGATTCGGGCAAATAACATCTATAAAGGAGTGTATATGAGAAGCAATTTTTTGATTTGTCTCGTTGTCTTGATGGTGTTTTCTTTTAATATCTATGCACAGGAGACTGCGGGGGAGACAGGGAAGGAATCTCAAAAGGTTGTCAAGAAGGCTCAAAAGGTGAAGTTGGAAGACAGGATCAAGGCTGTTCAGGGGAGGATGTTTTTGAAGAAGGGCAGATTCGAGGTGGCGCCGAGCTTCATTTTTGGGCTCAATGACCCATTCTCCCAGACTATGGGAGGAGAACTCAATCTCGAATACTTTATTGCAGAGTCGTTTGGTCTGAATCTCAACTTTGGTTATGGTTCGGATATAACCTCGAATAATTCTACATTCGTTACCCCCAAGACATTCCTGGAGAAGAACGAACTCGCCGTCCCGGAGATGGGGAATATGAAGTACTATTTTAGTGGCGGTGCAACCTGGTCCCCAATATACGGCAAGGTGAGTTTTCTCTCTCAGTTGATTGTCCATTTCGATTCGTTTCTGAGTCTCAATTTCGGTATGGTTGGAGTGGAGTATAGAGGCTGGGAAGGGGATATTAGCAACAGGGTCGAGAAGGATATGGGCGGTATGAAGTTTATGAGCTCAGTAAGCGTTGGAGAGAGGATTTTCTTGAATAGATGGCTTGTCCTTAAATTCGAGCTAAAGGACATAATTTATACTATGGATTTGAAGCCAAAGTATTATCCTGATGGTATTACAGATATCCAAAATCACATTCTTGGAATGGTTGGAATAGGGATATTCTTCCCGATGCAGTTCGAAGAGGAGTTGTAATTCTGAGATGCCATTATCATTTTTCCACAAGGAGACATGGCTATGAAGAGACTCTATAGTCTTTTTGCTTTTTGTACAATCTTCCTGTTTGCGTTTCACTCTTACGCCCAGATAAAGTTCGAGGGACTGGATCTGGATATGGACGAGGCAGCCCCGAAGAAGAAGGAATCTCCCAAGAAGGCCCAGCCAAAAGAGAAAAAAGGAAAGAAGGCAAAGGAGGAGGCGAAGCCCGCTCCGGCAAAGGAGGAGACCCCATCAGTACCGGAGGAGCTTATGCCATCCAAACCTGAGAAGCAGAAGGCAGTCGTGGCGCCCCCGATAGAGGAGAAGAAGCCAGCGGTTCAGCCGGCATTCAGGGGTGCAATTACTTTCGATGCACTGGATCTGGGTGCAACTCAGGCGGCAGATAAGGCAAAGATGGATAAGGCCCTCTCTCTAATGAAACAGGGTGAATTTCAGAATGCAACCATTCTCTTCTATGAGATCCTATCGGACCCGAAGAATATGGAATTCCATCAGGCGGCTGAATACAACATAGCCAAGGCACTATACAGAATGAAAAAATACTATTCTTCGCTAAGTTATTTTGTACAGATTATCAATAAGGGTCCTGCCCACAGATTCTTTCAATCCTCGATCGAATGGGGGATTTTCATAAGTCAGAAACTCGCCGATGATTCTTCGCTATTGCAGGTACTCGCTCGATATACGGATGTTGATTTTCCTGTCAAATACAGGGACCAGTCTCACTTCCTACTTGCAAAATACTATTACGAAAAGGATGATTTCGAATCTGCAAGAAAGATGATAAACAGGATCGCCGAAAACTCGCCTGTTTTTCCAAAGGCCAGATATCTCGAGGGGATAATGCTCTACAAGGAGAACAAACTGCAGGATTCTGTGAATGTATTCAGGGATGTGGTAAAGTTGACCAACCCCAAAAAGGGTCTGATAACCGACGAGGAGCTCCGTGAGAATTCATTCCTTCAGCTCGCAAGGATTCACTATCAGGCGGGGCAGTTTAAGACCTCCGTATATTATTTCGAGAAGATCAGCAGGGATTCTGAAAACTGGCTGGAATCCCTCTTCGAATCGTCATGGGCATATTTCAGAATGGGGGATTACGAGAAGTCGCTCGGAAATCTGATTACACTCTCCTCGCCATTCTTCAAGGACGAATTCTTCCCGGAGGCGACAATAATCAAATCAGTTATCTACTATGATAATTGTCGTTATCCCGAGGCCGGTTCATTCGTGGATGAGTTTATGGAGACATACCAAAACCTGTATGAAGAGCTGAACAAGATAGTTGTTCAGAAGATGAGTGATGATAAATACTATGAATTCTTCCATAAGATGGAGGCTGGTATAGATTCATCCACCTCCAAGAAGGATATCAAACGGCGAATCATTGCAAGTGTACTGAGTAATAAAATCGCAAAGAGGTATAACGAGGCACTGAACCAGATCGACAAGGAGATGCAGTCTATAGCAAAGCAGAGCGGATACTGGAGAAATTCACAGATAGCCAAGAAGGCTATGGCGGACTTGCAGAATGAGAAGCGGAGGATTATGTCTCTTGCCGGTGCTGTAATGAGAGAGTCTATTACTGCCCATAGGGATGAACTCCGGGAATTGATACAGCAGGCCCTTCGAATTCAGTTGGAGATAGAGACGGCAAAGAAGAATCTTCTGGAATCCAAACTCAAGGGTCAGGATTTCTCTGTCCAGCTCCTGAACAAGAAGTACACCGGTGCCACAGAGGATGATCAGTTGTACTGGCCATATGAAGGTGAGTACTGGAGAGATGAACTCGGGACTTACCATTATACTATGCTTAAGGGTTGTAATAAATGAGGGGCTTTTCTAATCACCTTCTATAGAAGGTAGATATTTGCTCCGGGAGGTTTATTGATGAAAAGATTTTTGAGTATTGTTTTTGCAGGGTTGTTGGTGATTCTTGCATTCAACAGTGAAGCACTTGCCCAGAAGAAGGGGAAGGCAGAGAAGAAGCCACAGGAACAGGTGAGGCCGGATCTGAAGTTCGAGGACCAGTTCTTCAAGGTAGGGTCTGAGATGGAGGAGATCAGGGACAAGGAACTCGAGACGATGAATCGTATGCTCAAGCTCGGTGTGTCGGACGAGGAGAAGCCGAAGATCCTGTTCAGGATGGCTGAGATATATAGCGAGAAGGCAAAGTTCAGATGGATGAAGATTATGGAGAAGACCTCCGAAGAGTCCAAATATGATAAGCAACCCGAAAAACTCAAGATGATCCAGAAGGAGAAGGAGACCCTCAAGAAACAGCAGGAGGCATTTCGTTCCAAGGCACTCGAGATGTATAAAACACTGATTGACAAATATCCTAACTATCCAAGGATAGACGAGGTCTATTTCTACTATGGCTTCAATCTTATGGAGATGGGACAGCAGGAAGAGGCGCTCAAGATGTACAGAACCCTTATAAAGGACTATCCGGATTCGAAGTATGTCCCCGATGCCTATGTCTCTTTTGGTGAATATTATTTCAACAAGGGCGATTTGCAGAGAGCCATAGAGGCATACAAGAGGGCAACAAAGGATGAGAGCGCAAGGGTGTATGGTTATGCAATGTACAAAATGGCGTGGGTCTATTATAACCTCGGTGAGTGGGATAGGGCACTCGATGTATTCGAGAAGGTCATTACATACTCTCTGACGAATATCGAGGAAAACAAGGAAAACAAGCTTACACTCCAGAAAGAGGCTATGAAGGACTT
>Ga0123519_10015009_pt1 | contig 10929 bp, 9 predicted proteins | sample YelNatPaOPRAMG02_FD_87396 | JGI IMG/M metagenome (GOLD analysis project Ga0123519, IMG submission 87396) | Hot spring microbial communities from Yellowstone National Park - Yellowstone National Park OP-RAMG-02 (version 2) | ecosystem: Environmental > Aquatic > Thermal springs > Hot (42-90C) ... | reverse complement strand
CTCTCTTCCAAACTTCCGCAAGGATGAGCAATGGAAGGAGATCCTAGACAACATGATAGAAAATATCAAACAGAAGGAGGCATAGCAATGGCAGGAATATTCACGGTAGACGTAGGTAAAAAGTAAGAAGGCGAGGTGATTAGAAAGGCAGACTTATACGTTGAGTTTGGCGGTCCGAACGTAAGAAATAAGTTTGAGCTAGTGACTCTGAAAGGACTGGATGAAGTAGAGCATGAAAAAATAGAGGTGATCGGGCCTGATATGAAAGATATGAAGGAGGGTGGGAGCTATCCTCTGGGTTTGATGATAGATGTTGCTGGCGAGAAGCTGGAGAAAGATATGGAGCCCGTCTTGGAAAGGCGTATACATCTCTATGCTAACTACATCGAAGGCCTGTATCACATGAACCAGAGGGACGATATCTGGATCAGGATAAGCAAGGATTCCTACAATAAAGGGCTCAACTCACTGGAGGAAATCGGTAAGATATTGATGTTCCTGTTCACCTCTGAGCTTGATGTGATCGAGAAGATTTCCATAACCTTCGTCACCGATGAGAAGAAGGTTGAGGAGCTTATAGTCAAAGCTCGCGAGATCTACAAGGCAAGGGACGAGAGAGCCAGGGGCTTAAGGGAGGAAGATGTTGAGGAGTTCTATAGCTGTGCTCTGTGCCAGAGCTTCGCCCCAACACACATCTGCATAGCTACCCCGGAGAGGGTGGCAAACTGTGGGGCAATAAGCTGGTTTGATGGCAGGGCTGCTTACAAGCTTGACCCAGAGGGGCCGGTGCAGGAGGTTAAGAAAGGCGAATGTCTTGACCCCATAAGAGGCGAGTATAGCGGTTGCAACGAGCTGGCAGCAGTTAAGTCCATGGGTACGTACAACCGTGTCTATCTACACAGCGCTTTTGGGCACCCGCACACCTCATGTGGTTGTTTTCAGGCTATCTGGTTCTATATTCCCGAGGTGGATGCTTTTGGATTGGTGCACCGTGACTTTGTTGGCCCCACGGTGGTAGGTATACCTTTCTCCACTATGGCTGCTGATACCAGTGGTGGCAGGCAGGTGGAAGGCTTTTTGGGCATGGCTCTGGAGTACCTGAGGTCACCAAAGTTCCTCCAAGCTGATGGCGGTATCAGGCGGTGTGTATGGATGCCTAAGGAGATAAAGGAAAAGTATCGGGATGCCATACCGGAGGATCTCTACGATAAGATAGCTACCGAGGAAGACGTGAAAAATGTAGATGAACTGGTGGAGTTCCTTAACAGGGTAGGACATCCTTGGATTAAGGGCGAGGTTGAGCTACCAACGTAATACGGAAGTTTAGGTCTATAGGAGGTTGTCATGCCACTCAAGGGTACCGATATCGTTAAGAAATTGCCAGATGGCGGAAAGAAAAACTGTAAGGAGTGTGGTTTCCCAACTTGTTTTGCCTTTGCAATGAAGCTAGCATCGGCTGGTACAACACTGGATAAATGCCCTTATCTTGCTCCAGATGTTAGAGCTGAGCTCGAGGAAGCCTTGGCACCGCCGATAAAACTGGTAACCATAGGCAAAGGTGATACTGCGCTTCAGATAGGAAACGAAGAAGTGATCTATCGGCACGAGAAAACCTTTGTCCATCCGCCTGGCATCGGTTTGCTTATTTCTGACAAAGAGTCAGAGTCTAGGGTCAATGAGAAGTTAGCAAAAATTAAGGAATTGGAGTTCCCTTGGGTGGGGCGTGTCTTGAAGGCTAATGTCCTGGCTTTGCAGTGTGAATCTGGAGACAAGGGTAAGTTCGAAGCTTTGATACAGAAGGTCTGTGCAAGCACTGACTTGCCCTTAGTGCTCATTTCGGAGAGTGTGGATGCATTGTTGTCCGGCTACAAGATTTGCGGTGATAGAAAGCCGTTGCTGTATCCGGTCACAAAGGAGAATGTTGACCAAGTCATCGCAGCCACGAAAGCAGCACCGACTCCGCTCGGGGTTAGGGGTAGTAGTGTCGAGGAGCTGGTGCCATTGACCGCAAAGCTTAAGGAAGCGGGGCTCGAAGAGCTCGTTCTTGATCCTGGTTCGAGGAAGTTCGCGGATGCTCTCAGAGACCAGACGCTAATAAGGAGGGCGGCACTCAAGCAAAACTTCAGACCATTGGGCTATCCTACTATCGCCTTTCCTTGTTTCATGAATAGTGACGAAGTGAAGCAGGTTCTTCTGGCTGCTATGTTCGTCATTAAGTACGCAGGTGTTATCATCCTCTCAGATTTCGACCAGTATTCGTTGCTACCGCTACTGGTACAGAGGCTTAATATCTATACCGACCCCAGAATTCCGATGTCTGTGGAACAAAAGATCTACGAGATTGGCGAGCCTACATCCGATTCCCCTGTGTTGATTACCAGCAACTGGGCTCTAACCTATTTTATCGTCGCTTCCGAAATAGAGAGCAGCAAGGTTCCTTCGTGGTTGCTGGTTAAGGACACGGAAGGGTTGGGCGTGCTTACTGGTTGGGCTGCGGGTAAGTTCTCTGGAGATTCCATCGGTCCGTTTGTTAAGAAGAGTGGGATAGAGGAGAAAGTAAGACACAGGAGGCTTGTCATCCCTGGTAAGGTGGCACGGATTAAAGGTGAACTGGAAGAGGCTTTGCCCGATTGGGAGATAATTGTCGGCCCCAGGGAGGCCAGTGAAATTCCTGCTTATCTCCCGAGTCTTGTTCAGAAGTGGAAGAACTGAAAGCAGAATTAGCTGATATTCTGCAACCGAACAGAAAGCATAGGCGATTCTTGATCCCGCTCCTTCAGGAGATCCAGGAGAAATTGGGCTACTTACCTGAAGAGGCGATGTTGGTGTTGGCCGATTTCCTGGGTATTCCGGGGAGCACGGTGTACGGGGTAGCTACTTTCTACAACCAGTTCCGCTTTGTGCCACTGGGCAAACATCAAGTGAAGGTGTGTATGGGCACTGCGTGCCATCTCGCCGGCGGGCAACTTGTCCTCGAGGCTGTATCGAGGGAACTGCAAGTTGAAGTAGGGGGAGTTACTGCGGATAGAACGTTCAGCTTAGAGAGGGTCGCCTGTGTTGGCTGTTGTGCTTTAGCTCCGGTTATGGTGATTAACGGTGTGGTGTATCCCAGGATGAGCCCACCCAAAGTGGAGGAGGTTTTGGTGAACATAAAGTCGGGTAACCGGGTGTGTCGGGCGGGGACATCCTAACTCTATGATATGGCTTAATCGTATGCTGCCCAATGACCTTTGACGAGCTTTGTGAAGATGCTAGAAGGCAATGGGAGTCCTTCTGCAATGGTGATGTCCCGCGAATTCTCATCGGTACAGCTACCTGCGGACGTGCAGCCGGTGCGCTGGAAGTTTTAGCCGCTTTTAAGGAAGAACTTCAGAGGCGCAATCTTGAGGCAACCATAACCGAGGTCGGGTGCATAGGTCTTTGCTCGCTTGAACCTCTGGTGACCATTATCAAACCCAATTATTTCACTATCTGTTACCACAATGTAACGCCGCAGAAGGTTCCGGTGCTGGTCGAGGGCTGTATTGCCAACGAGGATCCTTGTCTTGAATTAGCTTTGGGAACAATTGACAGGGATGAAAGGGGAGCGGTTTACATCCCCGAGGTATCCCGTTTCGAGTATGAATACCGCATGCTTCTGCGGAATTGTGGTTATATTGATCCCTATAAATTAAGTCACTATATTGCTAATGGGGGTTATCGAGGGTTGAAAAAGGCGTTAGGAATGGCGCCCGAGGCAGTTATCGAAGAGGTAAAACGTTCCGGACTTCGGGGACGGGGCGGTGCTGGGTTTCCTACGGGAATGAAATGGGAGCTTTGTCGGAAAGCGCCGGAGTGGCCAAAATATGTCATATGCAACGCCGATGAGGGCGATCCCGGAGCTTTTATGGATAGGGTGTTGCTGGAAAGTGATCCTTACGCAGTAGTAGAAGGCATGACAATTGCTGCGCATGCTATTGGAGCCAAAGAGGGGTACGTTTATATCCGAGCAGAATATCCTTTGGCTATTGAGCGATTGAAGGTTGCTTTGCGTCAGGCGAAGGAAGCGGGCCTTCTAGGGGAAAATATCTTCGGAAGCGATTTGACCTTTGACATTGAGATCGCCGAGGGCGCCGGTGCGTTTGTTTCCGGGGAATCAACGGCGTTAATGTATGCTATCGAAGGTAAAAGAAGCATGCCCCGAGCAAGGCCGCCTCACTCAGTCGAGGCTGGCCTCTGGGGCAGGCCGACGGTGCTAAATAATGTCAAGACCTTCGCCTATGTTCCGCTGATCATCGATAGGGGGGCGGAATGGTTTTCTGGTATTGGCACCGATAGTAGCAAAGGGACTGCCGTTTTTGCGCTTGCAGGCAAATTGACCAACACAGGATTAGCGGAGGTGGCTATGGGGACAACATTGCGACGGCTTATCTTCGATATCGGGGGTGGTATTCGCGGCGGCAGGAAATTTAAAGCAGTTCAAATTGGGGGGCCTTCTGGGGGTTGCCTTCCTGAGGATATGCTGGACACCCCGGTTGATTTCGATTCTCTGCGCCAGGCCGGGGCTATAATGGGTTCTGGTGGCATTATCGTTATGGATGAGGATGATTGCATGGTGGATACTGCCAAGTTTTTCCTTGATTTTATCCAGAAGGAATCGTGCGGCAAGTGTTCCACCTGCCGCATCGGCACCAAGCATATGCTGGATATACTTGAGGATATTACGGCAGGACGAGGGAAGATAGACGATTTGGACTTGCTAGCTGAGTTATGTGAGGACATAAGGGGAGGTTCCTTGTGTGGCCTTGGTCGTACTGCACCCAACCCAGTGTTGACCACGCTCAGATATTTCAGGGATGAATATGAGGCGCACATTGTTGAGAAGAGGTGCCCAGCACTAGTGTGTAAGGAGCTGATTGCCTATTACATACTGCCCGAAAGGTGTGAACGGGGCTGTGAGCATTGTGTTTTAGCTTGTCCAGCGAAGGCCATAAGCCCGGGCAGGGGTGGGGTGAAGGTCATAGATCAAAGTAAATGTACCAAGTGTGGTAGTTGCCAGCTTGTGTGCCCGCCGGACTATAGTGCGGTGATAAAGGTCTCACCAGTGAGTTCTTTAGCTCAGTAGAGAGGTGCCCGGCTAGTGTGAAAGTGTTCCATCTCTCAGATTGCAAGTTCAGATTAGGACAAATGAGTTTTCCGGTATAATACATGCAAGCGAGCTTTTCTACTTTTTGGATTTGCTAGTTTGGAATGGAAAGGAGATTGCGATGGCGCTGACTATTGTAGTGGCAGGAAAGGGTGGGGTGGGCAAGACAGCGGTGGCTGCGCTGCTGATAGAGCTGTTGTCGAAAAAGGGTATAGTATTAGCTATTGATGCAGACCCGAGCACTAACTTGAACTTTGCTTTGGGGCTACCTTTGGGCGAAACAGTGGGCAAAGCCAGGGAGGAAATTACCGAAGCAATTCAGAAGGGGATTATTTCACCAACTGTCCCCAAGCAGGACGTTTTGGACATGAAGATAAGGCAGGCCTTGGTCGAATCCGACAGGATAGATCTGCTAGCAATGGGAAGGCCTGAAGGTCCGGGGTGTTATTGTGCTGCCAATCATATGCTCCGGCTTGCTATCGACAGGCTGGCCAAGAACTACGATTACACGGTTATCGATTCAGAAGCTGGCATGGAACACATAAGCCGTCAGACGACTCGAGATGTGGATGTCCTGATTATAGTTTCGGATGTCACTATAAGGGGTATAATGGCAGCTGCTAGGATGCAAGAGCTGATAAAGGAATTGAGAACTAAAGTGGGCAAAATAGCCCTAGTGGTCAATAGATCAAAGGACGGATTACCTCCAGAAATACAGAATGCTATTCGAGAGTACGGGCTGGAACTGATTGCTGTTATTCCTGAGGACCCTTACATAGGTGAACTTGACATGCGGGGAAAACCGTTGGTCGAGCTTCCAGAGAATTCGCCCCTGAGACAGGGAGTCAAAGAGATAATTTCCAAGCTCGCTTTGTAATTGATTTTGGTTCAGGAGTCTTGTGATGGGTGCTGAGAGTAAAAAATTGGTCAGTCTGCGTGAGATAGAGGGGGCGGTAAGTCCGCACCAGCGACAAATAGAGTCAGCTTTGGCATTGCGGAAGGAGGCTCTAGAGTATATCAGGGACGCAGCCGGGCTGGCGAAATATATTGGTGGTAGAACGGTATTGCTCGGCGTTGGTGAGGACTGGGCTTTGAGTAAGAGGATATTCCCAGGCGTAAATGTGTACTTTGCCTTCATTCGAGGTGATGAAGAATTCCCGAGCAACTTGAAGGTCTTTTTTTCCGGACGGAAGATAGGCGACATGAAAGGCGAGGACCTTGCCGGGTTTGTCATATTGTATGCTAATCATATGCTCAGGTACGTCAGGGAGACTGTTTCAGGTGTTAAGCTACCTGAGGTGTGCTACAGAGTGTGAAATCTGGATGATTTTTCAGAAAGAGAAGATGTGTGTTCAGGCCACCGTAAACCTGCTATGTGAGTCTGCCGAATTCCTTTTCCAGTTCACGGGAGCTTAGGTGAACCATGGTTGGTCTGCCATGAGGACACGTTTGCGGCCGTGTCGTCTGTTCAAGTTGTCTTACGAGTCCTGTCATTTCCTCAATGGAGAGGGTATCTCCGGCTTTGACTGAGCTATGGCAGGCCAGAGATAGTGCTAGTTTTTCTTCAGGTTTTTGTGTTACTGTTTCATTCGCCAGCGAATCTACGACGTTATGTAACATCTCGGTGGGATGAGCCCCTTTCATAATGGCAGGTATCGCTCTAAGAAGATATGACCTTGTTCCGAAGGGTTCGAGTTTAATACCAAACTGTTCCAGTAATTTACCGTGGGCTTTGACAAGTTGGTCACGTTTTGGGTCTAATTCCACATATACTGGTTCTAGGAGTCCTTGCATTTCTACACTGTGGCGTGAGTGTTGTTCCATAATCTTCTCGAATAGCACGCGTTCGTGGGCGGCATGCTGGTCTATCAGGAAAAGTCCAGTGGCTCCTTCGGCGATTATATATGTATTGGCAAGTTGTCCTATTACTCGTAGGGTGGCTACTGACGGCACAATATTGTCCGGAGCGGATGAAAATCTGAGTGGACTAGATTGTATGTGTAGGGACTTGCCCACCGATACTGACTCGAGTTTTTTCCGGATAGATTGTCGAACTAAGGAGAAAACCGCTTGACTGTTGCGAAATTTGATCTCTGCCTTCGCAGGGTGAACGTTGATATCCAGTTCTTCTGCAGGAGCAGACAGATTTAGAATGGCAACAGGATATCTATCGGACATGAGCCAGCCATAATAAGCTTCTTCAATGGCACGCGCAACAACCTTGTTATGCACCCATCGGCGGTTGACGAAAACATCCATGTAATTTCGGCTAGAGCGGCTGAGAGAAGGTGGGCTGATGAAACCGAAGATGGACATCGAACCATGTGCCTCACAGATTTCCGTCATTTGTTCAGCAAGTTCGGCACCATAAACAATGGAGATGACGTCTTGCAGGCCACCCTGGCCGGTTGTTGACAGAACTTCTCGGCCTTCAATGAGCAGGCGAAACTTTACTTCAGGAAAAGCCATGGCATAATGATAAACGGTATCAGCTATGTGTCCGTTTTCGGTAGCTGGCGATTTTAGAAATTTGAGTCGTGCGGGAAAATTTCGAAACAAATGCCGCACTACAACTGATGTACCACGATGATGGCTTCGGCTTTCCCTTTTGGTTACAACTCCTTTTTCAACTACAATAAGGGTCCCTGTATCGTCTTCTTCGGTGCTTGTTACCAGTTCCACTTGTGATACTGCAGCTATACTCGGTAGAGCTTCTCCGCGGAAGCCTAGTGTACTTATTTTTTGCAAGTCATCTAATTTACTGATCTTGCTGGTAGCATAACGTTCAAAAGCAAGATCGACTTCGTCTCTCGGGATGCCGCTGCCGTTGTCGGTAACCCTTATCAGCTTTAGACCACTGCCGTGTATTTCTACCGAAACCTGTGTGGCACCGGCATCAAGCGAGTTTTCTATCAATTCCTTGACAACCGACGCGGGGCGTTCCACAACTTCGCCGGCAGCGATTCTGGAGATCACTTCTTGCGGTAATACTTTGATGGGCATGCCAATTCATTCTACGGAGTCAGAACTGGGGAAAGCAAGCCAGGTTGCTCTAGAGCTTTTCGATTGGAGCGAGACTAACAAGTAACCTTTTAATTCCCGCAGTTGTGAACGCGACCGTTATCTCCTGATCGCTTTCCAAGGTTGAACAGCTTATTACTATGCCCTCACCGAAGGACTTATGGCGGATTCGGTCACCGACTTCGAGTCTTATAAAGTTGTCGGGTTTAGTTTTTCTCATCGTGTAGAGACTTGTTATAGGTGTGAACACGCTATCCCTTTGTTCCCAGTTTGTTTTACGGATTGCTAGTTCTGGAGGTATATCCTTCAGGAACCTTGAGGGTATGGCCCGTGAGCTATTGCCGAAGAAACTTCGACGACATGCGTATGATAAATACACTCGTTTTTGGGCACGGGTTATGCCTACATAGCACAGCCGGCGTTCTTCTTCTATTTCGTCAGGTTCGACTGATTTGCGGTGTGGCAAGAGCCCTTCTTCCATGCCAGTAATAAAGACAATAGGAAACTCAAGACCTTTTGCTTGGTGGAGTGTTATTAGGGTGATAGCGTTCGTCTGTTCGTCAACCTCATCTACATCTTGCACCAGGCTTACCTTTTCCAAGAACTGAGCCAGCCCATCCGGTGGCGTCAAAAGGTCGTATTCCCTAGCAACTCCACCAAGTTCCATTATATTTTCCCAACGTTCCTCGCCATTTTCTTGCTGTAAAACGTAGTCTCTATATCCTGTCTTCTGAAGTATCTCATCTATGAGTGCCGAAAGTTTGAGTTCGCGGCTCTTGGCAATGAGTTCTTCAATTAGGTCTATGAAGGTCGAAACTGCGTAACTGGAGCGTGGTGTCAATACAACCCCGTCTTTTTGCGCAGTTCTTTTCAAAGCTGAGTACAGAGGTATATTTTGCTTCTTTGCCCAAGCTGACAGTTCGCCTAATGTTCGCTGTCCTATTCCCCTAGGGGGTACATTCACTATGCGGGCAAGACTTAGGTTATCGTTCTGATTGTATATGACCCTCAAGTAGGCGATGATATCCTTTATCTCTTGCCTCTGGTAGAATCTGATACCACCGACTAGCTTATAAGGTATGCCGTAGCGGAGGAAAGTTTCCTCTAAAGCTCTCGACTGGGCATTTACACGGTACATAACAGCGCAGCCGCTAAACTTTACAATATTTTGACTGACAAGCTGTTCTATTTCTCTGGCAACGAACTGCGCCTCATCCTCTTCATCGTAGGTTTCAATTATGGTTATTGGTACTCCCGTCTCATTCTCAGTCCAGAGCCTTTTAGGTTTTCGTTGGAAGTTGGCCGAGATAATGCTGGAAGCTACATCTAAGATGATTTTAGTAGACCGATAATTTTGTTCCAGATAAATAACGGTGGCATCAGGATAATCCCGCTCGAAGCTTAAGATATTGCGCAAGTCGGCAAACCTCCAAGAGTAAATTGACTGGTCTGGGTCACCAACGACGCAAATATTGCGATGTTTCTCACCAAGTTGTTTTATGAACATGTACTGGGTTATATTGGTATCCTGAAATTCGTCCACTAAGATATGTTTATAACGGGACTGGTATCGTGATAGCACCTCCTTGTGTTGGTTGAAAAGCTGTACCGTCTTCATTAAGAGGTCATCAAAGTCTACTCCATGGCTCTGGTCAAGAGAGAGTTGATATCGTTCGTAGACGCGCTGTACTATCTCGTCATAATAGTTGCTGACCAATTTGGCATATTCGCTGGGAGTTATTAGCCGGCTCTTAGCGTACTTTATAGCCAGCTGGATGGCTCTCGGGTTGAATTGTTTCGGGTCAAGGTTGAGTTCTTGCAGGCTTTGCTTGATTAAATTCAGTTGGTCTTCTTCATCGTGAATAACAAATTTTGGGTCGAGTCCAATTACCTTGCCATCCTGGCGAAGGATGCCAGCGCATATGGCGTGGAATGTGCCTATTGTCAGAGGTTGAAAGTCCTGCCCTAAAAGCGCTTGCAGGCGCTCCCTCATTTCCGCGGCAGCCTTGTTGGTAAATGTCACTGCCATAATGTTGCGAGGACTGATGCCACAGGCCTTTATTAGGTACGCGATACGGTGCGTAATGACACGAGTCTTACCACTACCGGGACCTGCGATAATGAGCAAGGGGCCACTCTTTATCTCTACAGCCTGTCTCTGAGTTGGGTTGAGTCCGTCAAGTACGTCCATTATCTACTTGCTCTGCGTGGTACTTTGCCACTCGATTTTTATCTGCTGTGAATCTACGCCGTTTATCGACACCCCATCTGGTTTTATGGTGATGGTAGCATCGCCGGGCTTTATTTTCAGTGTTGTTTCCGAACCAGCGGAGCTTATGCTTATCTCATTTAAGGGGACTTTGAGTATAATATCAGCTTTTTGAGATGGCAGCCCCGAAATTAATTTCCCGTCTAGGTACATGGACACGCCTTCCAGACGTATTGTGGTTCCAAGGCCAGCGGCCTCACAGCTGCAGGCAAAGAGCAAGACCAAGATCAGAAGCGGAATTGCATAAGCTCGTTCAAATTTAAATATCCGTTTTCTTGACATTGCTTATCCTCCTTGGTTTCTGCCGCTGTTTGCAGTGAGAGAACTCATTTGATTCTGAGTATTGGGGGCACTCTAGCCCGATTATAGCATTATAGTAGAAAAAGTCTCAAAGTTGAGTAGCGTTCACTTTACTCAGGCTTTTCTAAGAGGATAAAGGTAAGTGGCTCACCTACCTTGTGATAGACTCTTTGTTTAGTAGACTGAGAGCAGAGCAAGGAGGTAAGCCCGAAAT
>Ga0123519_10015004_pt1 | contig 10934 bp, 8 predicted proteins | sample YelNatPaOPRAMG02_FD_87396 | JGI IMG/M metagenome (GOLD analysis project Ga0123519, IMG submission 87396) | Hot spring microbial communities from Yellowstone National Park - Yellowstone National Park OP-RAMG-02 (version 2) | ecosystem: Environmental > Aquatic > Thermal springs > Hot (42-90C) ... | reverse complement strand
CTGGAGTGTACACTTCAAAGGGTCGAGATGGAAAAGCGCCAGGGGAGTCCTGAAGACATAGCAAAGTACGGACCGCTGCCGGAGGTGCAAATGGAGAGGAGGACAAAAGTGCGAGGGCTACTCGCATTCGTAAGTACAACCAACGACGGCAAGAAACGTATGGAGTTTGTGAACCGAGACTTTAACGCCGGCATCAATATCAGGAGATGCGCGGTGATGGAGAAAAGGCCTCCACAGTAGACAAGAGAGAATTTTAAAGGACAACCGCTCAAAGTGGAACTATATGAGAAACAATTGGAACCAGTCGTAAGTGGCCGATCCAAAAACACCGGGAGGCGTCTGCACGTCAGTTCGAGACTGCTTGTCTAGGGCGGGTTTATCGCCACCACTGTACACCGCTGGCGGCGGTCGACTTTTGGAAGGTATTCGCTAGAGGTGCTGTTTATAGGGCTCAAGTCTCTGAAGCGAGATGCTTTCACGACCTCTGCCGCTCCAGACGAGAGAAAAACAACGATAACTTCGGGGCCGGAGAAGTGTTGACATGAAGGCGCTGCACGTGGCGGAGAAGCCTTCAGTTGCACGTCAAGCCGCAGCTGTGCTTGGACATGGTCGTGCGGAGCGAAGATGCAGCTGTTCTCCATATCACCCCAACTGGTTCTGGTCTGGTGTGTTCGAGTTCAGCGCCAAAGACGGGACGCGCTTCGTGGTCGACGAGCAGGTCTTTACATCTGTGAGCGGTCACGTCGAGGAGCTAGACTTCGTCACACCTTATCACAAGTGGAGTGCCTGCGAACCAGTGGACATATTTCGGCGGGACCTGGTGCAAACTCGCCGCTTTGTGCCGGAGAGGAACGCAAAGGTGGCGCAGAATCTGGGGCAACTGGCCCGTACGTGCCAGTACCTTGTGCTCTGGCTTGATGGCGACTCTGAAGGCGAGGCCATATCAGATGAGGTGCAGCGAATTTGTAAGCTGCCTCCTAGCATGGTGTTCCGTGCCCGTTTTTCGGCAGTAACGCCCAGGGACCTTTTCCGAGCCTGTGCTACGCTTGACCGGGTGAATGCGAAAGTTGTCGAGGCCGTATGGATTCGTCAGGAAATCGACTTGCGTGCTGGGGCCGCATTCACCAGGTGGCTAACGCGGCACATACAGCGCCATTACCCACAAGCGCTCATTTGCACATCTGCAATTGTCGCCTCGCGGCGTAAGGGTGCCTCTGGAACTTCCAACTTAGGGCGGAACGAACGCCTGCAGGGGAGCGGTGTTTCTTCTGCTGACGCTGCTGTGGTGAGCTACGGACCCTGTCAGTTTCCGACACTCGGCCTTGTCGTGGATCGCTACCGCGAGCGGCGCGAATTTCAAACGAAGCCCTTCTGGACGATTCGCATGCGTATTCAGACGACTGGCGATCGAGCCAGCGGGAATCAAGTCGAGCTTTGCTGGGACCGGGCACGCATCTTCGACCGCTTTATTGCATATGTCCTTTTTCAGAGGCTCCACGATGCGGTACGGTTGCCAGGCGCCTTACGCATGATCGCTTGTGAGAAGCAACCAGCTCACCGAAGTAGACCGTTGCCGTTATCGACGGTAGAGCTCCAGAAAGAAGCCTCCAGAAAACTCAAGCTATCTTCAGCGCAGACTATGGAAATAGCCGAGCAACTCTATCAACAGGGCTATATATCTTACCCCCGAACGGAGACGGATCGATTCCCAACAGACGATCGTGGTATATCGAACCTCAAAGCACTCATTACCCTGCAATCTGAAGACCAGAGATGGTCATTGCTAGCAAAGCGGCTGCTCGAAACCGACGACGTATCACGTGGTGGGTTCAAAGCACCGCGCGCGGGCAGCCATGATGACCACGCGCATCCACCTATTCATCCTACCAGCGCTGCACCGCCCGGCACCCTGAGCGGCGATGCCGCCCGACTCTATGAGTATATCGCTCGCAGATTCCTGGCTTCATGCTCTGCGGATGCCAGTGGCGAACGCACCATCTGGCGTTTCGCCGTCTTTTCGGGTGCATCGGAGGCGCGTACTGAAGCACCACAGGAGACGTGCATGTTTCCCGCGAACACGGTCTTAGAGACATTCACGAGCAAGGGTCTTCGTATCACGAATCTGGGCTATTTGGAAGTTTTTTCTCCATATGAGAAGTGGTTGGAAAGCACTTTGCCAGGCGATTTGGAATGCGGTGCTGCGGCTCCAGAGCATTTTTGGCTGACGGAGCTGCGTCTTGAGGAATCGATAACAGAGCCCCCCGCGCTGCTCTCTGAGGCGGATCTCATCGCTGCTATGGATCGCCACGGCATCGGCACCGACGCGACGATTGCAGAGCACATTAAGAAAATCCAGGAACGTCATTATGTGGTGAAACAAATCATAGCGGAGGAGCGGCGCCGCCAGTCTCATCGAGCCGGAACACAGGTGCACGATGCCGCCGCGAACAGCAGCGACGAGTGCGATGCCTCACAAGTGACGTCTCGGGCACACTCTGCGACGAGAACGCGGGAACGTTGTGGGCTCGTCTCAAGGAGCAGCGTACAGCGTTTCGTGCCTATGAAACTGGGCCAAGCTCTCGTCGAAGCATTTGAAAGCTGTCACGTGCATTTAGCGCGCCCCAACCTTCGTGCTGAGCAGGAAAGGCGCCAAAAACTTGTCGCCAAAGGAGAAGCCTCTGGGTCAGAGGCACTGGATGAACTCCTAACGTCTTTTTCGGAAGCGTTCCGACGCCTCGTGCTCGAACGCAGCAAGTTTGATGCGACGTTCTGCAAGTTCTTTCCGAAAGCAGAGCCTCCTTCGCTTTTGCGTGCTCCTGCCGCTCTAGAACTCACTCAGAGCAGCGTAAGACGTTCTTGTGTTGTGCCCACGGACGAATCGAATGCGAACGAATAAGACATATTTGAGCGCAACATGATGCACAGGCATCGCTGGATTCAACAGTACCGCGACTCTGGTTCCTGTGGGCATGTGTCGCTCAGGTTGGTGCCGCCCATGCGAACGATCTGCTGAGACACTTCAGCACTGATTCTCACTCTTGCATCCATCGCTCGCTGCAGCGTCGCCTTTAGCGAAGCTTCAAGTCGCCCAAGGCGACGCATTCTGAGCAATGCTTCCGAGTCGTTTTCGGCATCTGCGCTAATCATACTTGCGACGGTCTTTACGAAGGCTGTAAAGGTCATATACCGCAGCTAAAACATGATCTCTGGAGTTTCGGTCATGTACTCGAAGGGAACAATTTAATGCCGGCCCCGCGAGGGATTCACTGCGACGTACGAGGATTCTATCGTGCTCTCAACTGAAAAAATCTTTCGAATGTGAGAAATCGCATCCTCCGTTCTCACAAAAGCACCAGCGATATTCATGTCGAGCCAGAGTATCACTGTTCCAGGCTTGATCGCAAGAGAGAGGCGTAGTTGGGTACCAGTCAGGTCAGTTCAACGCCAACCGATGCCGTCGTAGCCTTCCAACGTCACCTCCACTTCTCAAGAACTTCAGAGAAAACTCTCATTCATAACCGACTCAGAACGGGATGCCCGAAATGCGACGACGCAAGTGTCTCCGTCGACACACGCACTCGATGACAGCTGCCTTAAGTTTCGAGGACCGGCGTTCGCAGTCCCACCGCGATGCGCCCAGCGACTCCTTACTCCTGTATGGTAACCTCAACTTCCACACCGGGCTCGATAGAAACAGCAGTAATACTTTTCACAACGTCAGTGGGCGCTTCAAGGTCAATAATACGTTTGTGAATGCGCATCTCGAAACGATCCCAGGTGTTGGTTCCCTCTCCACACGGTGACTTGCGCGTCGTGATGCGCAGACGACGTGTCGGCAGCGGCACTGGACCTTTTACTCGCATGAGCCGCCCCTTCTCAGACGACGCACCTGATGACGCTCCCAGCAGCGCGCCATCGACTCGCATCTGCGAGCGTTCCGCGCGAGAAACTGCTCCCTTGCTTTTCGCGCCCTGAACAAGATCAAAACAGACCTTTTCCAGCGCTCGCACGTTTCTCGAAGCTAAGGTGATCCGTATTTTATGAAAAGGCTCCGATGAAGTCTCATAGCCAGGCTTCTTTGCCGGTCCAAACCCCACTCCAGGAGTCGCCATGGTTTCCGAAACAACGTTTGTGTCCGCGCAGCCTAGTCGCCAGCACAGGTTGCAATGCACATTTCTCTACGTACCTGCGGCAGGTGGCGCTCGGACGACGGCGGGACGAGGCGGCGAGAATAGAGACAAAGATGTCATCGCGATCTGCGTGGACATGAGCCGGCCCGCTCGCACTGGAGCAGTGAACTCTGCGGCAGCACTGGTGATGCCCACGAGGACGACCTGCCGGTGAAACGAACGATGTGAATGGCAGTACGCTGAATGCCTGCCAAACACATGGACGGCTTCGTGCGTATGTAAGCGCATATGCTGAGCAAACGTCGCTTCCTGTCCGGATATCGTCTTTTCGGACCCGTTTGAACATCCGGCTGTTCGGTGGACACAGGTTGCGGCGCGCTGTACCGCCGCTCAGACAGCCACGAACATCGCATCGTGCGTCATTGCAACGCTCGGGAGCAGCGTATCATAGCCGGTGCAGCACATGAGAGGATTCCCGCTCGATAATACCGCGCTTCGATACAGGAGCGCCTGCATCCGAACGCCAATCGATTCGGGGACGCTGCATTCACCGGCTTTGCCAGCATAGCAAAATGCTGTAATTCGCGAACATCCCCTACAGCGCCCGCTCTTACAACGCTTTTAGAGATTGCCACGCTGACGACATCGCCGGACAATGACGAACCTCGTTCAACGCGCCTGCCAGCATGGGGCGGCGGCGAGCGCGCACGCCCCAACACGTTTCGCTAAGGGGGGGTGCCTTAGGCAGGTCTTCGAGCGGCGGTGGCGGCGGTGGCGGCGGCGGCGGCGGCGGCGGCGGCACACGTCTATATCCATGGTGCGGTGCATCGCGGATAGCTGAGCTTCAACTGCAGACTTTCGGTGCCATGTTCGTGTACGCAGTACCGAGGAGCAAGCGGCGAGCTGCTGATGATATCAATTGCCTGGGGAGCACAAGCTCTAGGCTTTGGAGACTCAATGCTGGTGTCGAGGGAGTACCGGAATGGCGAGTTTCTCGCTTTGCGCAGCATACCCGCCCACGCACGACGCTTCTTTGGTCGCATTCATGTGAACGACAAAGTCAGCGTTTGAAGCCCGTCACGAAACTTTCACTGGAGGGTGCTAAAGCGACGTGCAATTTGCAAATAAATGAGGCGAAAACGCGGCAAAAGAAGCAGCATTTGGGTGCTTTCGCGGGGAGGCTGAGCTCCAGCCTCGCCGTTATCATCCGTTTGTGGAAGGTATTGCGACGGACTGTTGGCCTCGAGCGTTGTTGCGCGGCGCTTCGTCTTAGCGGGGTGTCTCTTTCCATGGCGTGCGCAGCGGCGCCGCAAGGTGCTCTGATAGGATCAGTCGTAGCAGCTGCACGGACGGTACCAATTCTAGGGCCTGCGTTTGAGGCGTTTGCCCTCGTGTTTTTCAGTGAGTTTGGTGATAAATCCATGTTTAGTACTGCGTTGCTATCGATGCGGTATGGAACACGTTCTATGCAAATGGTTGTCCTATTGGGCTCAATGGCGGCGCTGACGACAATGACGTTCATTTCCTGCTTTCTCGGCAGATTGATGTCGTTTCTGCCGGCGCGGATTACGCTCATACTCTCTGTACTGTTGCTAGCTATTTTTGGTGTTCGCTTCCTGCAACAAGCAATTGTAGCATGGCGAAGAGATCGAATACGCAGTGCTACAGCAAAACCAGGCGAAGACGAGGGCGATGAGGAGGCAGCAGCTGCCCGGGATCTCGAGCGCTACAGGATTTCCGTCGATGATACAGCACCTGCTGTTTTCGCGAAAAGTTTTACGATCATCGCCTTATCTGAATGGTGCGACCGAAGCATGTTCGCTACGATGGCGTTGGCGGCCAGCACGAACGCGTATGCAGTGATTATTGGAGCCAGCTTGGCGAATTTCGTCTGCACTGGCATGGCCGTAGCTGGTGGCTCACTCTTTCACAAACTACCGGAACGCATCGTCAACTTGGCTGCAGGCGTCCTGTTCCTAGCGACAGCCGCGTATACGTGGCTCTTTGAGTTGCCAGAAGCGGATTCGTAACGCGCAATCTAGACGGAGCATTGTCCTTGGCTGAGCGCTGCAGACGCGGATTTGCGCTGCCTTCGGACCACACTTCCTGGTGCACGCGGAATGTGCGTCGCAGATGCATCCGAACAGCGGTCGGTTCGACCTCGTTTTGGTACAGCTGACGCTGCACAAGCCATAGGCGACAGCCGCATGCAGCTGGAGCCTTATTACTGTGTAGCATGCAATACGGGAACGAGCATGCTGGTGAAACATCGTCCTCTCAAGAAAAGCAACAACTCCCATGCAAGCGGAACTCCATAAAGCTAGGTATGGATAGACGCACATGGAAATGGACAGGAATCGCTTTTCGACTGTTGTGGCCGAGCTAACGCTATTATTCAGTCCAATGTGCGTGGCCTGCATACAAACTCGTTCAACCTGGAGTGACGCAAACAAGTAGGCTGTCATCCGAAACAGGATTTTGGATGTGGAAGCTGCGCGGATGAAAATACACGCCCCAGTGCGCCGAGAGCCCGTGGATGTACGGCGTCCTGAACGATGCCAGTTTTGCATATCACGGGCGCATTCTGGAATACAAGCGATTTCGTTCAGATGCTGTTGCGGTGTATTCGCAAATTATCTATCGGAGTTGTCGACCGCAGGATGACGACTTTAAGGCATTGCAATGTGTGCACCTTAGCCTAGCTCGAGCGCGGTTTTCGGTATCACGTAGGGAACTGTACTTAGTAAAACCTTGAAACCCTTGTCGACAGAAAGTTTCCGTTCATTTTGTCGTAGTTGAACAGCTTGCACAGTAGCGGAGGCTCTCCCCTGCGCCGCTCTACCAAGCACCGAAAGGGGCAGGTCGCGCGAAAAGGACACGAAGAGCGCCCGCCGCCCGCTATAGAGATAGCCCTGCCTGTTTCATGCGAGCTTCATTTGTTAATACCCTACTATACTCGTACCATATTAAAATGAAAAACTGAACTGTTCGCTCCGCCCTTGCTTCAATTTTTCCGAACTTTTTTCCTTGTAAAGTCTCGATATCCAAAGTGCAGCATTTCGGATTTACGGATTCATGCTTCATTTTACGATTCTCTGTCGTTTTTACCAGGGTAGCTTCTTCGACTCTTTGATGCCGAAGTTCATGACGTCATCGTCACCAAGATGGTACGGGACGTCCTCGTATACGGGTTTCTAAGTTACCGACCTCATTATCCGGTTTACAGACACAGGCCTCTACTCTTCATTTTCTTTACATGTAGCATGATGAAAAACACGCATACATCACGTTTTCGATCATTCTGTTGCATATGAACTCGTGGGCGCAGCTGTCTGTGCCGCTGAATTGATGAGGAAAAATCTCGACTCCATCCTTAGATACATTCTTCACATGCTCGTGCCGAAAGTTTATCGTCCTTGTCAGGCCATATCATCCATTCCGCTAGAAAGAAGAATACTCCTCTCTTTCAAGGCATCCGGGAAACCAGATTCTACAGCAGCAAGAAGTGTCGCATAGAATGTGCTCCCAGAGGCTCCCGCCTCCTCAGCTCGCATGGAAATTGGCCTCGGGCTCAGTATTTAGTCATCGCAGCGATCGTTTCCGGAGGAGTGTGTGCCACCGCTCTGCACGACGGGAGCATAGCCAGATGGAAATCACTCGATTTTTCCTCAAACCTTGATTTTCCTTTTGTACTTATTCTATCTTGTCCAACATTGCAGAACACAGTTCTCGTTCTATCAGAGCAGCCTGCCCTTCTGCGCCCAGCTGACAGAGTACACGCCGAGGAAATCACCCAGAAGAATCACGTGATCTTGGAGTACTACTCCGGGCCCCGAAACAGAGGTAGCATCGAGCGGAGCCGTCAGTACGCGTCAAGGGCATGAACCGAGCGAAGAAACATTCCTTCATGCGCCGCGTACCAGCGCTCAGAGAAGCAGGTATGGTAGACCTGTGCGGACACCTCACTGTACTCAAGTATCGCAGCTGCGAATGGCGCACCGAGGATACCTAAAAAAGAAGATGAAAATGTCGAGCGAAGCGTACATCGCAACTTGCGCCCGTGAATCTCATGCGTCTATAACGGCATAGAGGTGCGAAATCCGGAATTTAACGCTGCTAACAATGCACCTCAATTATTGACAACGTAGAGGCATGGACAGGCGATGCCATCGTCTTCGAAACCAGAGATAAGCAAAAGGAGGGGAAAGCAGTCGCAAACCAGCGCACATAGGGTTCGTGTTGATGACAGTTTGAAGAGCCCCATACGTTAGTCTACACGCCCCTGCTGAATGATTCGTTCGAACCATTCTGACATTAGTGTGAATTGTAGTACAAATGACTGCAGCAAGGATCCTGGGGGCATAACAAGGCTGCTGGAACCAGGGAATCGACTTGCGCTGAACCGCAGTGAATGGAAACAATCAGAAAGCAGGAATCGGAAGTTAACGGTAATCGAAGCTCCAATTCGATGGTCGATACGCGCACAGCTGCGCGGTGCGCCGTCGAGGCGCCTCAGGGCGTCGTTCGCGTCTCGCCACCAGCAGCGGCGGCGCATTGGACGACACACACGACGGCTGCGATGCTACCAGAGCGCAATCGACCAATTCGCGCTTCTAGCTCTTGCCTGTTTGGCTACGAGCCTGTTCACACCGAACTTTGTGTCTATATTGGTCGTCTTTTCTGAGCACGAGCCCGAGGAAAAAAAGGCATATTCTCATACTTTTAAGTAATGTTTGTTCAAACTTTTGGTGGAGCTGACTTTCTGCAGAGCGTAAAATCTGGGCGCTCCCGCCTGCAGACGTGCACTTCTCGCTGGCACTTACGAATGCTGCGGCGGGGTCGTTTAACGTTTGCGATCCAGCTTCAGGAGCAGCAACCTGGGCGTGGGACAGATGCTGTTGAGTCAGAGGCAAAAGTGGCTTGGGGTGAAGTAGGCGCTGGCGAAGACGCAGACAACGGAGCTTCTCAGGCAACGGATGTCGACATGCCGATGCCATCGCGTCCGCGGCGCACGGGTGCGACCGTGGACGCGGACGGCAAAAGCAACGTTTGGGCTATTGAACCGCGCGTGTATACTGAGTCTAGCGGGGAGTCTGTGACAAAAAAGTATCTGGCCTTAGCGATTGCCGGTTTTGTCGGCCTCGCAATAATTGTGCTTCGCTTTCTGCCACTTACAAACGCTGACCAGATGTAGTGAATGGGAATCTATCAGTCTGCTTATCGTTGATGGGCATGCAGAAGAAGCGCATCGCGCTCGGCTGTTGATGTTGGCTCACCTGGCAGCAGTTGTCGCTCGTCCAAGCCCGAAGAAAATGGAGGTAAATGTCGCTGCAGCGTGACATCCACATGCAGTTTTCGTGCTGCTCGATTCTCTATCTATCGAGCAAGCGCTGTATGCTTAATTTTAAATGGACTTGCACCCGTGCTCACATGCATATCTTTGCGAATCTGGAGCTAGACGTGCAGGGCGTAAGTTCCTTTACTCGGATCCTGGGTCTGTCGGCACGATAACTGGCCCTGTTTACGAATAAGGATCATGCTCTGTTTAATTGTTTGCCTGCATGCTGTCCTGCACACTGCACATAGAGAGCTAGCATCGAGGCTTAGCATCCCGGTGCAAACAGGAAGCTAGCTGAGGAACTGGTTCCACTTCAGCGTCCCGCATACGAACTTGCGATACTGGCCGCGAGCCGCCAACAAACAGCGCACCTTCCGTTCAGACACCGACATCTATTTGCCTGATCGGCCGCAATTCCGCCTGCAACCGAGGATCCTGTTCAACATGCGCTACTAGCCACGATAGCCAGAGTTCAGCACCGCTATGGATGAACGTGCTGCCCGGCCGCGGCGCGTCGCTGCGTTCCGTTCAGCCAGTGCGAGCTGGTCGCGTCGCCAGCGCTCAAGCACTCGACGTGGTGGAATACTGGGATACGGCTGCGACGCTGCGGGTCCAGTGAAGCCCATTGCAGCTGCGTGGGCGAGCTCCTGATAAGCCAGCACCATCTGCTGGCGCTCTTGTCGAGCAATGCAGACAGGTAGCTGCGTGCGGTGATGATCATGCACACGCTGGCGATAGTATCGCCAGAGAGACCGGTGTGCAATAGTTCGTCCACTCGCACCTAGTTGAAGGCCAACAACTTCTTCATCTGGTGGGTGCGTAGATCTCGGTGCCTCGGCGACCGAGACCCACTTTTCCCATGGCGCTAGAGCGACAAACTCAGCCTCACCCGCAGCCTCATGTGGCGTGCCTGGAGAAAGCGCTTCGCTCGCATCCGCGGCAGACGACAGCAGCGCGTCTGCTCGTACTGGGGTAAAACTGTAGAATTCCTGATACTCATCCCAAACCTCCTCCTGATCAAAATCGGGCAACCGGCAGTGCCCAGCATCTCGCATATGATTTCGACAGGCCTGTAAGCTGCTGAATACCTCCGCACGACGCTCGAACAGCTGCTCCGCGGAGTCCGTAGTGTCTTGCGAGAGCGGCACGACCCTTCCCCCGAACACGCAACAGTAGCCAAGACCGACCTTGACTCCCAGGTATCGTACGAGTCCGGCAAGATCATAGCAGTACTCTATATAGGGCACAAAGAATGAGTGCTCTTTGGCCATGTGGCGGAGATTTGCAAGGAGAGCGCCGCTGCGCTCCTGTTCTGAAACATTCTCGTCAACGGCAACCTTGTGGTTACAGAAAAGACATTCGTGGATATCAAGGGGACGCGCTTCTTGCATGCGCTCAGCGAGCCAAGCGTCCAGGTCTGCAGTTTCGAGACTCGTTTCCTTTGATGCACCGGAGATGAGCTGCTG
>Ga0123519_10015001_pt1 | contig 10934 bp, 8 predicted proteins | sample YelNatPaOPRAMG02_FD_87396 | JGI IMG/M metagenome (GOLD analysis project Ga0123519, IMG submission 87396) | Hot spring microbial communities from Yellowstone National Park - Yellowstone National Park OP-RAMG-02 (version 2) | ecosystem: Environmental > Aquatic > Thermal springs > Hot (42-90C) ... | reverse complement strand
TTTTGCTCGAATATGCGTAAATCAGAGCATCCGTCCACAGTATCCACAGCATCCACATGCGCGACATCGTTCATTAACATCATCATTGCCATCATCACTGCCATCATTATCAACATCATTGCCATCTTCATCATCAACATCATTGCCATCTTCATCATCGCCGCGAAATCGACAGCGGCGACAGCGCGATGAGCGTCCGTTCCGCTGAACCGGCCGACACATTGCTACACATTCTCTGTTTATAGAACGTGCTTTGGTTTCTCAGTACACAAGGTCCGATGAACGGAACTACGGATGAAACGCTAGACCTGTCTCCCGAAGACGCAGAACTAAAAGACCGATTGGATCTTCTGGTGGATCGGGTGCTTGATACAACGACGCGTCCGGCTGCGCTCAGTGCTCTCGGTGACATCATTCGCACTGCCACGTCGTCGCTGACTTCAGTACCAAAGCCGCTGAAGTTTCTGCGGCCTCACTATGGTCGCTTGAAAAAACAGGCTCAAGATGAACCAAATGGTTCGTTTTTCTATAACTTGCTCTCAGTGTTGGCAATGACCATGGCGGAGGCCGGCACCTTCGAGTGCTTGCTATTCCGACTACGTGGCGACTCGAGTCTGCCTGTGGGCTACTGGGGGCAAGAATACGTGCGCTCTCTCGTTGGGGAAATTGGGGAGGCACTCGAAGCCGGGAAAGTGGAGCGAAAGGAATTGAATCCTTTGATCAGTGAAATTCTAACCTACCTCGTGGAGAAACGCGCAGAAGTCGACGCATGCGACTTTTGCCTCGAGATCGGTGAACTCGATCGACTTGGGCAACTCACGCTGAACGATCGACTCAGCGAAGACCGGGTGTGCCAGTACCTGACCTCGTGTGCAGTCTACCTACCAGAACCCGAGAATGAGAACGCTCTGCGATGGGCACTGAACCTCTATCTTCGAGCCAATCGCTTCTCGAACGCGTACCGGGTAGCGAAGATGCTTGGCGATCCCTCGCTGGTACCTGTGGACCGAGTCCCACCCGGCCCAATGCGAACTCAGATAGAGCTCATGCAAACACCAAGAGACTGGTCGAAACACTATCGGGCAGTGGCGCAAGATCTCGAAATCCTCGAGGCGAAAACCCCGGAGGATATTTACAAGTCGCATCTGGTGGAATCAGGGAGGCGGCTGAGCACTTTGATCGGCACTGTTCATGTCGATTCTGCACGAGAAAATCTCGCTGCAGCTTTTGTGAACGGTTTCGTGAACGCGGGCTTTGGATCGGACAAGTTTCTCACCAATCCCTCCGATGACGAGCGTCGTAATTGGATTTTTCGGAACCGAGCCCAGGGTATGCTCTCAGCAACTGCCTCCCTGGGAATGATATTCCTCTACGACGTCGACGGAGGCCTCGCTGAAATTGACAAATACCTGTATTCACCAGAAGAATTCGTTCGGGCCGGAGCACTCCTCGCGATTGGACTCCTCAGCGGTGGTCGCGTCCCAGACGAGTGCGACGCTGCTCTAGCGCTGCTCGCAGAGCATATCGAGTCCGAGAATAACAACGAACGGTTGGCGGCGATCCTGGGACTCGGCTTCGCGTACGCAGGTACACAGCGCGTGGATTTGATGGAGCTGCTGGCCCCCATATTGGTGGATGTTAGCAGCCCTGTTGATGTCGCGGCGGTTACAGCGCTCGCCGTCGGGCTAATATTTGTGTCGTCAGCGAACGCGGACTTGGCGTCTACGCTTATTCAGGCAATACAGGATCGTTGCGTAGATGTGCCCCGGGAATCAAACACTACTGACGCCGCTGGCCCCGCGCCGAGAACGACCGAGCTCGATGCCCCTGAACGAATGGAGTTGGTAGGTCCGGTGTCTGATCCGAACAACGATACCGTTCCGGGCGCAGCCGCAGAGCACTCCGCATCCAACCCAGAGGCAAGTCAAGAAACTGCAACAAGCACGAGCACCAACCAAGAGGCAGAGGCGCCATCGAACGCGACAAATGGCGGGCCCGCAGCGAGCGCACCGTCATCGGGTGGAACCGGTAACGACGCCCAGAATGAAGCTATCTTTCGCCATTCCCTGAACCGCTTATTCCCTCTTGCACTGGGGCTGCTCTACCTGCACCGTCGCGGCCTCGCTATGCAACCTGTACTGGATGCGCTGCATGCCATGGGTGTGCAGGCCCCATTTGTTAGTCAATTGCTAGAATGTTGCGCTTTCTACGGCACCGGCGACGTGCTAGCCTTACAGCGTTTCCTCAGTTGGGAAAATGAGTTGATGCCGCTAGCCGCAGCAGCAAACGCTTCTGGTGAACGTCTCATGCAGCAAATGCTGCTCCGTCTTTTTGATCGAATGTTGCAGCTCGGCTCCGATACTCAACGACGGGTGGTGCCGCTCGCACTGGGGCTTGCGTTCGTTTCTGATCCGCGCCTTGAAGTGGTCGACATACTCAGCAAATTGAGTCACGACGGGGACTCGGAAATAGCCGCTGGTGCTATTTTAGCCATGGGCTTCACAGCGGCCGGCACCAACCAAGCTCGAGTAGCTGGTCTGCTGCGGGAGCTGTCTGCTTTTTACGCCGAGGATCCGAGTATGCTGTTCATGGTGCGCCTCGCTCAGGGGTTAACGCACGCGGGACGCGGACTCTTGACCTTTGCGCCGTTCTCCGCGGATGCCACTGTCGTGGATGCGGTTGCAGCTGCAGGTCTGTTGACCGTACTGGTGCTCTGCCTTGGTGCCGGGTCCCTGCGGGAAACGCTTCTTGGCCGCCATCACTGGTTCCTCTACGCATTAGCACTGGCTGCTCGTCCACGATTTCTCGTTACTCTGGACGCTGACACGCAACAACCAGTGCCTGTTCTCGTTCGTGTTGGCCAGGCGGTAGATACTGTCGGTCAGGCGGGTCGTCCGCGAGGCATCACGGGCTTCCAGACGCACACCACACCGGTCCTCATCGGAGTCGGTGAGCGCGCTGAACTCGCCAGCGACGAGTGGGCCTGTTATGCGCCAGTGCTCGAGGGTCTCGTTCTTGTGCACCGCCGCGATCGCGTAACGGGCTCAGCGCAAAAAGCCTTGTAGAGCGGCGAATGGTCGCATTGCCGGCATCGGCAGCACGTACCTGGGGTACACCCTCTCGACGTCATCGTGATCGATGTTGTTGTTGTTGTTTTTCCGCTCGCGACCGCGAACCCCGAGCTGCCATGTAGACAGCGGCAAGGTGTCTTCGCGCGCTGTACGACTCGTATGCTCGGCTTCATTGACGACTTGAGTGCAACACCTGGACTGTGCACAAGTATGCGTTTGGAATCAGCGCGGAAACAACCAGTGTAACAGAAAAAGAACCCCAACAATACCCAGAACCCCGTAACAGAGTGCGTAAGAACTACCAGACCGTACCAGTTGTTCCAGTTTTCGCATTGAGTTGCGCAGTTGCTCCACAGTACGTCCCATCGAGTCGCTGAGATCCTGGTCCAGAAAACGGTTTTGGGTGATAACCTCCTCGTTGATTTGGATAGCCAACTCTTTCATAGCTCCCACTTTGCCGGAAAGCGCCTGAATTCGATCCTGATTCTGTTGCTCCAGCAAGTCCGCATACGCTACACCCGACAGGTCCGCTCGGTTCGCGACCTGGCTGCTGTGCCCGCTCCACGACATCGACGTCGAGGTGGACGCGGGTGTCGACGTTACCGTGCTGGGGAAGGCTGCACTTCCCGCTGTGTGTGCGGAACGGTCCGAAGTACTTCGTGCCATTGCCGGTGAAGGACAGCGCGATTCAGACAAGGGCCTCGATGCTCGGTGCATTCACGGCAGCAGTGCTCTGCGTTCCGCTCGAAAAAGCGCCTGCACAGCGCTCGAAGCCGGTCGCTCGCCACGCAACTCGGGTACTGAAAAGCGCTTCGAGTCTGGAGTGTGCTTGTGGTTATTAACTGAGGCTCTGGTTGCCTCGGGAAAGCAATCGTACTCGCTTCAGTGCGCTCGAGGAACGCGTTTGGTGCTCGCTTGCCACAAGAACCGAATATAGAATGACAAGAGACAGGCGTCGACGGGTGTTGGTGCAGGCGCCTTGCGGTAACCGTTCAGGAAAGTCAGTTTAGTCGCGTGCGTAAACGTTGTGTGTCGAGTATTTGAGCCGTTTTCTCGATAAGAGGTTGAACAAACGTTGTAGAAAGGATATTATTGGTTTCGGGTTGGATCTTAGAGTGGCAGTGAAGGGTGTCGAGGGCAAATGCAAGCGCACTGGGACAGGCGTGGTATCTGGGGACACACCAGCAGCTGCAGACGCCAGCTCTATTGACAGGGCGAGAACGTACAGCTTATGCTTGTTGTTTTACTGGATGATGAGTAGTCGCGAAATTCACATAGCGTGGTGTACGTATTCGAAGAGCATTGGAATTTTTGGTCTGTTTTATGTATGTCTGCTGGAATATTGGAAATAGGGTCGTGCTGTGGTCTTGGCGTTCAAGCCAGCCTGCACAGCACGTAGAAGTGCTGCGGCGAGACGATGCTTCTCTGCACTCGTGCCAGTTAGATGAGGCTGTTTCCAAGGGTCTCAAGAACGCTGAACAGCGTCTTCGAGAGTTTTCGCATGGGCAGCACCGGCTCAGAGGGTGGCACTCAGCATGAACACTTTGCCGCCAGCCGTGGCGACCTGATACAACCGGAGCAGCAGTTTTCTTGGACAAGCTGCAGCACCAGTTGTCCGGCGGAAAGCCCTAAATAGAGCCCGCTATTCGTTCTTGCACGCGCTGCAGTGGAGGTTTACTGGGACAAGATGTTTCGGTTTCATGCAACTCCGTTTCAGAACCGTATTCGATACATTGCCGGAAGGTTTCCCTGCCGTAGCTCGAGTCTCAGCGAGAGCGTCGCTCGACGCCGGCTACAGACTCGGTACATGCTTCATGACCCGGTTTTGCAGCACCGCTGATGAATACGGTGGCTCCTGCGGCGGCTGCGATGTCGCTAACGACAGCGTTTGCCAGTGCATATGTTTGCATTGCATCGCGCTGCGTGCCCGCGACTCTACCCGGAAACTCCGCTTAGCTCCGCTGTGCTCTTGCACAACGCCCTAACGGACAATGATATGGCAGGCTGCAGCGCATCGTCTTTGTACTGGGAGAGATGGTACACTGAGAAACGACGGATGCGACAATAGAGCTCTCTAAAACCGCGAAGCTGGTATCGCGGATGCGCGTACACAAACGTATGCCGGTATCCCGCGGCAGACAAGTGTAAGCGTTCTTGATGGATGACGCGAGGTTGATGCATCGAAGAGGCCACTCCGGGATGCGGGTTTGCTTTCGACAAGCAGGCATGCGTATGTATACTTTTATTACCGTAAGCAACGAGTTCGATGTCGCGCGCGCAGCAAAACTTGCACTTAGGAGAGTTTGGAGCTCGAATTGAGACGCACTGCAAAGCAGGGCACGCTTATGGGGCAATTTGTGAAAATATTCGCTTTCCAAATGGAGAAGAAGGAGGGCGCTTCTCCCCGCCGCCTCCGGCGGAATTCACGAAGACACGCATTTTTCGATTCGAAATTCGTACGTAAAGACGAACTGGAACTCCATATTCCATCCAGAGCAGAGAACAAGAATAATAGGGATATGAGAGGTTCGCGATCCGAAACGTCTCTAGGTGACCAGTACGTCTGATTTTTCGGAGAGCTAGCGGCTAACGCGGCATGAGCCCCGAACAGCGCACTGCAGCTCTTTGAGCACTCACACACAGATCTGCCAGTTCTCCCGAACGTACGCTCATCGAGTGAGACGAGAGTCCGTCGCTCCTGTCATTATCGGTCGCATTTTCGCACAAAACAACAGTGCATGGGTCCCTGCGCGACGGTCTCGCCTAGAAGCTTGTGTTTCTCCTTGTCCATCAGTGTCTGCTGATCGCTGTTCGTATCGATGGTATGGAAACCGCACATACTATACGGTTTCTTTGGTCGGATTCCTTAAGGGCCAAATAGAATGCGTTGGACTGATGAAAAGGCATTCTCGCAGAAACAAAGCGCCGTTCTGGGTGCAAGGCACTTTTGATGGCGCCAAGAAGCAGTGTGGATGATCCGCCGGCTGCCACGTAAGTGGCCGGCTCGTACAGATACCGTCGTTCTTCGCTAAACTAACAGAGTCGGCATCAAGTCATTCTGCAACCTTTCTCCATCATGAAAGCATACGTCGGTTTTCTTGAATACCTACCGAGCAAAACAAATAAAAACACAATGGGTGTGCTCATGTATAACTTCCAGAGTCCACTGCACTGAATACAGCGGTACAAAAGTCAAACGCGCACGACTGCGAGCACCTCAGCGTCGGACCTGCGCTTGCGGGACGAGCTCTGAACGCCCTGAAAACGAGTCGCCTGCGAGCTCTGTCTCTAAAAACCCGGTCTCACAGTGCACCGTGCTGCGCCCTGATGCACGCTCCACAACATCATGCGCATCCGCGATGTCCACGAGAAAGCTGGCATTCTCGTGGGCAATAACCAGCACCGTCTCACGTTGCAGCTGCGGCAGTAGTGACGCTAAGCGACGGGCACCCTCTTGATCAAGCTGTTGAAGAGCCTCGTCCAAGACCAGCAGATTACTACGATATCCCAGCTGATGACAGATGTACTCGGCAAAGGCCAAGGAAAGTGCAATACTGACTCGTCGCAACTGACCGCCGCTGAGCAGGCCTAGTTCTCGTTCCCGGAACGTGCCTGTGCGCGCGTCTCGACAGTAGACTTGCCAGACAAGTACTTCGAGTGCGTTCTCTGCGCGCGTGGTAGCCTTGGTAAGCTCCCGCTCCCGAGGACGCTGCGCTTGTCGGCGACGACGTATTCGCAGTAAAAGCGTATCATCGCTCAGATGTCGTAGGTAATGACCACAAAGCGTCTCGATGACTTGCAGGCTCTGATCCAGTAACTGGCTCGGTATGCCGCCGCGATGAAATGCGCGCGCAAGGAATTCCAGACGATCCGCAGTATCCACAAGCGTGCGTTCATGCGCTACCGCTTCGTTTAACGTGGACAGTAGCGACGCGACGTGCGCAGTTGCCTCTAGGATCGCAGCAGCTATCGGTTGGAGTAGACGCTGTCGCTGCTGTTGAGTCCAGTCCAACGCTCGAAGGGCTCGGTCGTAACGCGCGCGCTGTTGTTCCTGGTGCAAACGCAGCTCTTGCTGCTGCAGCAGATGCTGTTCATATTCGGCTAGGAGCTGGCGATTCGTATCGAGCGTGCGCATAACAAGTGCGGCCTCCATGCTGCAACGATCGCTCGCTTGCGAAAGCTCATGCAAATGCTCGGGTGTGGGGCGCAACGCCACCACTGCATCGAGGCGTTGCTCCAATGCATGCCGCTCCATGAATGCCGCTTCTGCGTCTCTGAGTTCGCGCTCCATGATCTGGATTTCCGCGTCCTTGTCGTGCCGCTGTGCGCGGAGGTCATCCAGCGCACTTGCCAGACGCTGGCGGTCCGTCTGTAGGGCCTGTAAACGATCAGCATACGACGCAGCATCTACTGGTTGGAGACACAGGGCGCAGAAAGTCTTCGAATGTGTTTGCTGCAGCTTTGCTGCTCCATCGCAATCTGCTGCGCTGGATGCCACCGGAGGTTGCTCCGAATGCAGCATCCGGTCCAAGTGGCGTATGCTGGCAACTGTGCTCTGCTCCTGGAGCTGAAGCTCTTGCAACGCTCGTTTGAGGTCTTTCACTTGTTCGTGCAGAGCCGTGCGGCGTTGCTCGAGGCTGCCCTGGCACACGGTTATTCCCGCATCGCCTTGGAGCTGCGCATGGAGCGCAGCCCACTGATCCCAGAGTCTCTGCGCCTGGGCAAGCTCCGCATGAAGTTTCGCCTCCTTGCGTTGCAGCTCCGCCAGAGTGGTCACGTCGGCATCGATGCTCGCTTTCAGGTGACGAATGCGTTCGCGGAGCGCCTCGAGAGACGTGTTGTCGCTGCCGCTGTCGATAGTATCCGAGGCCGATGCTTCCGCTGCGCCTTGCTGCCACTGCTCGAGACTCTGCTTCAGTTCCTGCTCTTGAAGATCGAGTTGCAGTCTTGTTTCTCGCTCTGTTCGAGCGAGCTCTTCGATTCGTTCCCGCTCGCGCTCTAACGCCTGTGAACAGCTCTGGATTTTTTGAGCAAGTTGCTGGCGTTCTTCACGCAGTGCTCGCTGTCGTGCAGTGACATGCGCATAGGCCTCGTTCCAGACTTGCAGCGGCAAGGCGCTCTCCAGAATCTCCTTAAACTCCTTGTCGGTTGTGGAGAGCAAGCCATGCAGATAATTCTGGCCAAAAAAGACTACATGTGGCAACAGTGAGAGATCAATGATCTCATTCAGTCGCTGTTGTGTTTCCTCGATGCTGAGGCGTGTGAGATCCCGGGAGTCGTACTCCACGAAAAGCTCCTGGTTATATCTTTCCCGCTGTTTCCCACTGCGGCGAACTTTCCTCCGCACCAAAAGCGGTTTTCCATTCACGCTAGCTCGCAATTCAACAAAACCTTCCGTAGCGTCCTCGTGCAGAATCCGCAACTGCGACACGTTACGTCGCAGATGAGGCCGCGGTTCCAGGCTCCCTGTTAGAGCCCATAGCGCTGCCATCGCCAAAGTCGTTTTTCCCGTACCATTCGAATTGCAACCGTCTTCATCGAGATTGCGTCCAGATACTTGGACGATCCCCCGATTGCGCAGCGGATACCAGATACCCGGTTTCGCGGGGATCGTACGCCATGCTCCATCCGCCGTAGCAGTAGCCGCCGCCACTCGCCCGCGCTTCACGACACCACCGTTGGATTCGAGGTCCTGGTGCGATTCTTCCGAAGCACTCGTGAGGCTAATCTGATGCCTTGTGCTCCCTGCTACGTCCATTGACAGCTGATCTACTTGGTTGCTATCCGGTTCAGTATGGAAACAGCCGAAATTATGGAGTCGCACAGAATCGAAGAGGACATGCACAGCACGCAAGCGCGAAAAAGATTCCCCGCGAGCAATTTTTGCGTTCGATTTTTGAATTTGTTCCAAAATTGAAAGTCCGAGCGCCAGCGTCGTTCCGTCCAACTGCTGCGGGTGCTGGCGCGCAAACAGGCGCAGCACATCGGCAGCGTCGAGGCGCTCCGCATTCGGCATTCGCAACTGAGGTTCAACAAAGGTGCGTTGCGCGCTGCTCGATGAAACTTTCTCATTTTCTGCTGGTGCATCCCATAGGCGCATACTTGCGTGAATGCCTCTGCGACGTAGTTCGTTATAGACATACTCCAAATCGTGGTCCATGTCTTTGGCACCGGCGGTGCGCTGTTGCTGCAGCTCGGATGCGGTGCAGAGCAGCGTAACACGATCACCGGGTCGAAAGCCCGTTGTCGCTGATGTTGTTGCTTCTGCCGCCGATGCAGGGATGCTAGCGCTTAGTTGTTGCCGAGCCTGTTTCAATGAAACGCGAAAGAAACGAGGTCCAATGGCTAGCGGCACGATTTCCTCTGTGAGCCAGTCCGTTGATCGCACGACAAGGAGATGTTTCTCTTGTCCTTCCTCAGCCCGCGTGACCTGATAGGGCGAGCCTACATACTGGATATGCGGATAGCCCGTCACCGTATGGGGCCGATGAAAGTGACCCGCATAGGTTGGTACTGGCGAAGGCGGGAAGAGCTCCGGTGCGATACCACCGGGCCCTCCATAGCGCATCTGGTTATTGAGCCACGCGCCCTGAATCTCCGCATGACAGAAGACAGCTTTCACATGGGGTCCGTGTTCTCGCAGCGCTTCCACTAGTTGCAGCGGACGCTTGCGATACGGCAGCCAGAGCGCATCAAACATCACTACAGGTTCGTCAAACACGAGCGCGAGACCAGGCTGCATCGCTGCCGCCACTGGGACCAGCGCGTGTTCCCGTCCGCAGATGCTTACCTGGTCGTGATTACCTGGAAGCATCAGGCATGGTACAGTGAATTGCTGAACCGTCTCCAGGACCCGATTGAGGCATATGACTGGGATGCTTCCTCGTAGATGCCAGAAATCGCCAAGAAATATGATGCCCGCATCTCTGGCAGTGGCCAATTCATGAACTCGCTCAAGAACTTGCAAGCACGTCTCCAGCCGATTCGCATCGACATGAAGATCAGAGAAGACTACGTAGCGCGAGCAGACAAGTTCCGCACGACGAGTCGACAGCACTGGTGAAGAACCTGTCGTCATTCGAGGAGAAACTCGCCCGGATCTCCTTGCTGCCCATAGATTTGCGTTGTAAGCCGCGTGTGATGCCGTTCGTACCAGGCTGGTCTTTGGTTGCGTGATTGCTAGAAAACCGAGGCCCTCAGAGCGAGCGTATTTTCGACAGCGTATACTCCAGCGAGTGATTTTCGTGGCGTTTGCTCGCTGATTTCGAGCCCCAGCCTGGTAAAAAGGAGAGGCAAAGAGCACTGGAGAAGGTCCCCAGTGAAGCAACGCAGTCATTCTACGACTCATAGAAGCTGGGCTAGACACATGAGCTTCGAAGTGTAGCGGGCTAAGATCAACAGTTTCAATCGTTGCTGTGACTCGATGCAGCGCCGCGTACATATCCGCGAGCGGAATGCCAGCGATCGTCTGTTGCTGGAACAGCCAGACAAGACCTACCTACAGAACCTAACACCTGATAGAATATGTGCGCGCTGTTCTTCCAATTCTGTTTGAAACGAAACTATGCTCCTTTCGAGTTGAAGACTTTTGAGACGCGTCCCCTCCGTCCGCTACGTATAAGCGCTGAAACCTGGTATCGGACGTCCGTCGCGTACAGCCGATACGCAGGGACGCCTCTGGTTCCGGGCCTCTTGTTTTTAGGTAATCGACACCCAGAACGCGTTTCACTTCCAGTGAGATCCAATGCCAAAGACCCCGCGCCTTCCAACGGTACCCAAGTTTCACGAGCAACCTCGAAAGCGACACCCGTTCACAGCAACGATGGCGTGGCTGCGAACCGGCGGCGGTTTTTGGCAGAAGTA
>Ga0123519_10014991_pt1 | contig 10940 bp, 9 predicted proteins | sample YelNatPaOPRAMG02_FD_87396 | JGI IMG/M metagenome (GOLD analysis project Ga0123519, IMG submission 87396) | Hot spring microbial communities from Yellowstone National Park - Yellowstone National Park OP-RAMG-02 (version 2) | ecosystem: Environmental > Aquatic > Thermal springs > Hot (42-90C) ... | reverse complement strand
TTGATATTTTATATTTAATTTTCCTTTGGGAGGGGGTACCGCCTACGGGGTGACCCCGTAGGCGACCTGGGGAGTGGCTTCGGTAGTTGCCTCGTAGACTGCTTCGGGAGTTGCTTGGGGAACTGCTTCGGAGGCTGGTTAGGGAGCGACCTCGTAGGCAACTTCGGAAGCGGCCTGGTAGGCAACCTGGGAAGCAGCCTCGGGGGTTGCCTCGGGAGTTGCCCCGTAGGCTACTTAGGAGGCTGGTTCGGGGGCAGGGATTTTTTAAATAAAATGCGGAAGGATGAATGTGGAATGCGAAAGTTAGTTAGAGAAAAAATTGTTTTTATTTTGTAATAAAAATGTTATGTTGGGGACAAGTCCCCAACGCTACAGTTTGTAGGGGAAGTCCGCCTTAGGCGGATTAGCCTTGCAATAGTTTACCGAAACCAAATATGAAATATTAAATATTAAAAACACAATCCGCCTGAGGCGGAAAAATGTAAAAATCTTGTCTTGTCCCCTCCGGTTTTTAGTTTTTAATATGTATCTTTTATTTTTGGTTTTTAATTTTTATTTTCTTCCTCCGAAAGTATACGATTTGAGTGTTTGTAATATCGCATCCGCCGCTTTATCCATATCCTTTTCGATATTATGAAAAAGTCTTGATACGATAAAGCCTGGCAAAATTTTCGCCTTCTTTTCTGATGCCTTTTGGCTCATTAGAGCGATTGCTTGTTTGCCACCCATAAACTTAAATGGAAGACCCTGGGTGACAAAGGGAAGCACCCACTTCCCTTGAAAATCACCCAAGGCATTGATACATTCTATTATCACCGGCGAAGCAGAAAAAGCCCATACTGGCCCACCAAGAAATATCGCCTCATAATTCGTAATGTCGGGCAGGTTGATTATTGAGAATTTTGCGCACCGATGGACTGAACCGGATTGAATTGGCACATCGGTCTCAATTTGAACTAAATTTGTGCTATGACCGTCTTTTTGTAACTTATTAGCGATGCTTTCCGCAAATTTCTTGGTTGTGCCGGTTTTGGAATGGACAATAATGAGAATTTTCATTTTGCTACCTTTCCGCAAATGATAATAAAAATAAGGATAATGTCAATTGGACTTGTTAATAAGACCTTTCGGTCTGCTAACATCTTTGATCATCCTTTAAGACTTGGGACATTTTTAGAGTCCGCGGCGATTTTTGCTTGACTTTATGGATTATTGCGTATAATTAATTTATGGAAAAAGGAGGTCAGATGAAGCGCAAAATCGTATTCTTGCTCGTTTTATTCTCTTCAGGCATAATGCTCTTTGCGGATTGGGTAAGTATTGGACCAACTGGTGGTCAGATTTATTGTGGTGCCACAAGCAATGACAACCCACCGATTATCTATATCGCCCCAGCCACTTCGCCTTCACCAATCCTAAAGTCAACCGATAGGGGTGAAACCTGGACCGTCCTCTCCACGCTATACTCTTACCCTTATGCAATGGTCATAGACCCCAATAATAGTTCAATTATCTATGCGATAATAAGTAGCCTATGCTATAAATCAACTAATGGTGGCATAAGTTGGAATCAATATACAATCCGCACCAATACTTACTTCCAAAGTTTAACTATCAATCCGTTAAATAGCCAGGTTTTGTTTGCTGGTGGTTATGCCTGGGATGGTTCTTATTGGCGACCTTGTGTTGCTCGTAGCACTAATGGTGGCGTGAACTGGACTGTAGTTAATAATGATACCGCAAGCAGTTCTTATAACTATTCTATCGCCATTGACCCAGTGGACACAACAATCGTCTATGCTGGCGGTTATGCCAATGGCCGCTCGGCTTTTTATAAATCAACTGATAGGGGTGAAACCTGGACCCGTTATGAGTTTCCGACCAATGTCTACTATGTCTATTCCCTTTATGTCAGTCCACTCAATCACCAAGTTGTGCTTGCTGGTGCTACCTCAGGGGTTATGCGGTCTACGGATGGTGGTTTAACCTGGACCAGACAAAGCACTTACTCTTATAATTATTCAATGGTTGCGGTCCCGAATGCACCCAATATTATTTATACCGGGTCTTACACCTCGGTTTGTCGCAGTGATGATACGGGTCGGACTTGGACCAGTTTTAGTTCTGGTATCTTGGGCAACACTGTGCATTGCGTCTTAACCGACCCAGCGGATAATTCAACGGTCTTTTGTGGCACAACCGCTGGTATGTTCAAATCCACTGACCATGGTGTCAACTGGCAGGAGATTAACAATGGGATTCTCATCGGCAAAATTCCAGTGGTTAGTATCAAGCCAACCGAACCCCATACTCTTTATATTGAATTTGCTGACAATGCGGTTTTCAAATCGACCGACGATGGCAACACCTGGCAACGCCTACCCCCGATCCTTGGGTGTGGTAATCTCTGTGCCATCACCTTTGACCCAATCAATCCCCTAATAATCTGGCTACTGGAAGGCTCGGGTTGAGGAAACGCCGAGCTCTTTAAGAGCACCGACGGCGGGTCCGTCTGGCAAACTGTCGGAAGTTGGTTAAGTGACGGTGGCAGTATGGCAGTTTCACCGCACAACCCCAATTATATCTTCTGTGTCGGCAACTATTATTTCAATAGTGCTTATCACTTGGGAGTATCACATTCCCGTGATGGTGGCACAACTTGGGAACACGATACGGTTGATACCGGTGGCAGAGGGTGGGCAGTGGCATTTGACCCAATTGACCCAAACAAGGTCTATGTTGGTGGTGATACGGGCTACTCCTACCCAACGCTTTATATCTCAACTGACCTTGGGGCAACCTGGAATCCCAGTCGCACCGGCTTAAGGGGACAAGTTTATGTGATTACCCCTGATCCGTTTAATAATCAAATTGTCTATTGTGGCACCACCGCTGGTGTCTACAAATCAACCAATGGCGGCACAACTTGGGATTCACTTCCTTTACGCCGGCAGATAAGGGCTTTGGTGATTGATTCAACTAATCCCAATTATATCTATGCTGGCACTTATGGTTATGGTGTTTATCTCTCTACCGATGCTGGTGTAAGTTGGGATAGTTTCAATCTCGGTTTAACCAATCGGAAAATCCTTGCCCTTGCCTTACGCAGTGGCGAAGACCCAATTCTTTTTGCGGGCACTGAAGGCGGTGCGGTCTTTCGCACCACCCCACCAACTGCGCTAACCGAAAGAATCCGCCTTGGGCGAAATGGGCAAAAAGTCAATCTCTTGATTTCACCCAACCCTAATTATGGGATTGTTAAGATATCTTGCAACTTAAACGAACCTGCTCAAGTCCGTCTTCGTATTTTCAATCGCACTGGTCAAAAAGTTATTGATTTCGGCAATCACCACTTGCCCAAAGGGGACTGGTCGTGGCAATTGGACACCAAATATCTACCGAGTGGTGTTTATTTCTATGAATTAAATGTCAACGGAACAACTATAACCAGAAAGGCGGTTGTATTGAAAAAGGATTGACCCGCAACGCAAATAAGAAAAAGTTTTTATAAGGCAGGGGAGATAAACTTCGGGTCATTTATTGGTTAAGGTTTTCAAAAAGGCAAATCCGCCTTAGACGGGTTGATTGGACACACTAAATTAAACTATCCACCCCCTAACGGAAAAATATTGACAATCCAAGAATTGAAGTTAAAATCCGGTTATAAAGAAAGTGCTAAATAAATATGGAAAAGATTGCTGCCTACACCGCTAAAGAAGCGGCTGAATTTCTTGGAGTAAGCCCTTCCACAATTTACCGGTTGGAAAAGAAAGGGGTACTGCTTCCAATAAAAGCCGCAAGAGGTCAAAAGCATTTTGCCGAAAAAGAACTTGAGAAATTCCGACAAAAAACTCAAGATTCTAAGACTACGCTAATTAAAGAGAAAGCGCCTATTTATAAGACCGCTGTAAGGATTGAACCATATTTTCAAAAAGAATCAATTTGGATCTACCACGACGATTTTTTGACAACCAATTGTATTGAAAAAGAATCAATTGATTTAATTGTTACTTCACCGCCTTATAATGTTGGTATTAAATATAATACGCATGATGACACAATGTCTTACCGGGAATATTTATCTTTCACAAAGGTATGGCTTACTAAATGTTTTCAACTAATGAAGGAAGACGGAAGGTTTTGTCTAAATATTCCACTTGATAAAAATAAGGGTGGTCAGCAAAGTGTTTGTGCCGATATCACAACAATTGCTAAACAAATCGGCTTCAAATATCATTCCACTATAATATGGAATGAGCAGAATATTTCGCGACGAACCGCTTGGGGTTCTTGGTTATCCGCTTCTGCTCCGTATGTCATCGCGCCCGTTGAAGTTATCGTTGTTCTTTACAAAGACCAATGGAAAAAGGTCAGTGGTAGTAGAAAATCAGATATTACCAAAGATGAGTTTATGGAATGGACAAACGGTGTTTGGAACTTTTCGGGTGAAAGCAAAACCAGAATCGGACACCCGGCACCTTTTCCCGTCGAATTACCGAGACGGTGCATAAAACTATTTAGCTTCGTTGGTGATACTGTCCTTGACCCATTCCTTGGCAGTGGTTCAACTTTAATCGCTTGTGTTTTAACCAATCGTAAGGGAATTGGTGTTGAAATTGATAAAGGTTATTGTGAGATTGCAAAGCAAAGGTTAATGAAGGAAACCTCTCTACTTCAACCAAAACTTGAATTAGGTGTAGGTTACTAAGATTCATAGTAAAAATGGGTGCGTTTATTTGTACTCTATCCGAATGGGATTGGGAAACAACTTTAACAAAAGGTATCTATGGTAATAGATATTTCAAGGAGGGAACAAACCAGCCACATCAAGATATACAACAATTATCTATTATTAGAGACTTAATTTCTATAAAAGAGGGTGATTTATTCTTTTTTCATATTAGAGGCAAACAAACAATTCATGGGGTATACGAAAGCAGGAGCGAAGCCTTTTTTGATAATACTCCAATATGGTTAGATAGTACGGAGAAATTCCCTTACAGGTTTCTATTTCAACCAACGAGAAAATATCTTTATTTATGCCAAGCCGACGCTAACATTGATGTTCATTCTTTATATGAGCTAATAGATAGCGGCCAGATTATATCATTAGTAACCTTAGAATTCGAACAAAATATCGAAGCACGCTCGGTTAGAAAGATTTTAGTTGAAGATGCTCTTAAAATAATAAGACTTCTGCATAGGGATTTCAGACTACGCAGCTCGCCTGCGAAAATAAATTTTAACCCGGTTCAATTACCAAATACCTATCGTCCTATAAAAGAAAATTTGTTTAAAGTCGGCAATATTGAAAACGCAATCAAGGCAGTCATGCTTTATAAATTGGCAAATGGTGACTCAACATTAAAAAATATTTTGACACTTCCTCCAAATTATGATTTCGTTAACGAATTCTTTATTGCACAAACCACAAGAAAGGCAATTGATATTCTTATTAAAGCACCGAATTTTCTTGTAATTCTTGAGTTCAAAACTAAAAAATGTGATATAACCGCGCTAAAACAATCATTATATTATCGCGATCTACTCATACAAAGAACTTGGGTTAATAATGATGATAAAATATTATTAGGCTTGGTCGCTCAATCTTTCACAAATGAGTTGTTCGACTCGGTTAAAAAAATCAATTGTGTGAACGAACAGGTAAAACTATTAAGTATGTACCAAGCAATAATAAGTGGGCAGATATCTACGATGTTACACCATCTTAATTCATCAACTCCTTTAGAAAAGTTAAAGAAAGATCCCTATGCATTTAATGAAGTGTTTTCTTATAATAAGGATTTTAAGGTTACCCTTGTTAAAGAATTATCTGAATATAAAGTTCTCGTATTTGAAAAGAAATATAACAACACTGCAGAGATATCTTTTGTTATGTTTATAGAAGAAGAAGTGAATGCTATTACCATTAAAACATTTATGCATCTTTACAAAAATTTCGTGTTATCCTTGTCTCACAGAAACTTTCGTGAAGTGGAACCGCTAATTATTGCAAAGAGTTATAGCGACGAAGCAATTGAAATTATAGAAGAATACAATTCGAAATATGAGAAGAGAAAACCATTTAGACTGTTTACTTACAAATAGATAAACAGGAGGATTGAGATGAATAAAACTGAATCCTTTGTTAAACTGGGAATAAACCTAAACGAGCCCGTTCTTTTAATTACCGCTAAAGAAGCATTAGAAAACCTTTCCGAAGCAATTGAAGAATACTGCCCGAACTTGAAAATTGAGAAAATGACAAAGGAAGATCTTGAGATTTTACTCAATAGTTATGCCCGTTCGGTAATTAATTACCATCCGGAAAATTATCATCAAGAAAGAGGCGCCCTTCTTAAATGCTTTGAGATGCTAAAACGCTATGGTCTAACCGACGATAATTATAATTCAATAGACTTCTGTTAGAATTAAAAGAATTTAAGTATCTCCTCCTGATGAAGAAACCCGAAGCAAAGCCAATAAAAACTGGACCAAGACCAAAAATTAAATGGCAGAAGTATAAGTAGATTATAAATTTCTCGCGGTAAATTTTCGGGTTTTCAATCCGAATCGAATTTGTGTTGTCCGCTTCAGGCGGATTTGATTAATCCTTGCAGTCTTTCACTTAAGACGACAAATTCGGCTAAGGTTAAGGTCTCTGCCCGACGGGTCAGGTCAATACCTAATCGCTGTAATTCATCTTTATCAATTCTCAATGAAGCGTGGAGATTATTGAGTAAGGTCTTCCGACGCTGGCTAAAGGCTTGTTTCACCACGCGTGCGAAGAACGCTTCATCCGCGACTTGGAATAATGGCTCAGAACGAGACTTTATTAATACCGCTGTAGATAAGACCTTAGGCTTCGGTTTGAAATAAGCCGGTGGGATATTGAATAACTTTTTGGCTTCGGTATAAAGGTTGAAAATAACGGTTAAGGCACCATACTCTTTTGTGCCCGGCTTGGCTAAAATTCGTTCGGCAAACTCTTTTTGTAAGGTTAAAACCGCAATATCCCAAAAATTGCGATTCCGTAAAAGATAAAAGATAATTTGCGAAGAGACCGAATAGGGAATATTACCAATGATTTTTATTCTCGGAAGCCCGGCAAGGTCATAGGTCAAGATATCCTGGTTAATGATTTCAAGATTTTGATATTGAGCGAGTTTTTCTTTAAGTTGGAGCACTAACCGTTTGTCAATTTCTACAGCATAAACATACTTTGCCTTTTGGACAAGTCTTTCGGTTAGGATTCCTTTGCCCGAGCCGATTTCTAAGACTTCGTCTTCTGGCGAAAGCGAAAGTGCGGTAACTAATTGGTCGGCAATTGGCGGATAGGTCAAGAAGGCTTGGCCAAGTTTTTTCTTGGGACGAAATTTAGCCATCTTTAATCCGAAAGCACCGTTTGGCATTTTCGGTAGTGATTTGGGCAAGTGTCGTAACATCTTGCCCTAAAACTTTGCCAATCGCCTGTAAGGTGAAGCGGATAAAAGCCGGTTCGTTCCTTTTGCCCCGATAAGGAACCGGCGCCAGATAGGGGGCATCGGTTTCAATTAGTAATCGGTCTTGTGGAATTTGCTTGATTACCGATTTTAGTCTTTTGCCGTTATAGGTTATAGAACCAGCCACCGAGATATAAAAGCCCAATCTCACTGCTTCTTGGGCAAATGCTTCGTCACCGGAATAACAATGGAGCACTCCCGAAAAATAATTTTTCTCTTTTAAGATTTTCATTGCTTGGGGATAGGCATCGCGGATATGAATTATTAAGGGCAAATTCAATTCTTTAGCCAAATCAATCTGGGCACGAAAGGCTCGTTCTTGATTCTCTGGTTTGGAATAATTTCTAAAGAAATCAAGGCCGGTTTCGCCAATCGCCTTGACCTTATTATCCTGACTTAAATTTCTAAACTCATCAAGGCTAGACTCGTTGAATTTATCCGCATCATGGGGATGAACCCCAAGACTACAATAGATTGATTCAAATTGGTTACATAACTTAAGACCTTTGATGCTGTCTTGGCGGTTGAGGCCAACGGTTAAAAGGTATAAGACCTTGGCATCCCTTGCCCGCTTGATTACCTCTTTTAAATCCGAGGAGTATGCCCGGTCGGTTAGATGGCAATGGGAATCAAAGAGGCTGGCTGTCTGAGCCCGATTCGGGTGAAGCAAGCGGGCGGTTTCTATTTGCGTCAAAGAGAATTACATTACCGGGCTACCCGGGCTCAGTTCTTTATCTAAGGTCAAAAGCGCGATATTGTTACCTTCAACCGCGGCTAAAAGCATACCGTGCGATTCAACACCCCGAATCTTGGCTTTAGTTAGATTGGCAACAATGATAATGGTCTTACCGACTAAAGATCCAGGTGGATACGCCTGACCAATCCCGGCAACAATCTGGCGCCGCTCCGTGCCTAAATCAATATCCATCTTCACTAACTTATCCGTGCCGGCAACTTTTTCCGCACCGATAATCTTACAAACCCGCAAATCTAATTTTTTAAAGTCATCAATTGTTATATCCATCTTTTTCTCCTTTTCTTCAATTTTGTCTATCTTTCGACCCAATTTTGCTACTTGGGCATCAATTCTGTTCTTTTCTATCTTGGGGAATAAGACTTCAATCTTTTCAATTCTATCCGGCAATTCCGGATTTTTTGCTTCATCCCAGGTTCGCTTGCCCAAACCCAACATCGCCCGAATCTTATTAGCGGTAAAAGGGATAAAAGGGGAGAGCAAGATTTCTAAACTGGAGATTAATTTGGCACAAGTATTAATTGTCAACGCACAATGCTTGGGATTATCTTTCAATGTCCGCCAAGGCGCCTGGTAATCAAAATAGCGATTGCCTAATGCGGGCAGATTCATAACCGCCCTTACCGCATCTTTAATCTGAAATTTATCAATCATCTCACCCAAGATGGCGGTTGTATTTTCAATTGTAGTCAAGACTTCGTTATCTTCATTGCGATAATCGGTAGTCTTAGGGATTTTTCCCGAAAAGTTATTCTTGATAAATAAGGCGACCCGATTGACAAAATTACCCAATATATCTGCCAATTCATTATTATGTCGCGACCAGAAGTCATACCAGGTAAAATCAATGTCTCGGTTTTCCGGTAGATTACAAGCCAGGGCGTAACGCAACGAGTCCGGCTCAAATTCTTTCAGATACTCGGGTAACCAAACCGCCCAGTTCTCTGAGGTAGAAAGTTTTCTGCCTTCTAAGTTTAAAAATTCATTGGCTGGAATCTCGGCAGGCAAAAGGTAATCACCGTGTGCCATTAACATTGCGGGCCAAACAATCGCATGAAAGACGATATTATCCTTACCAATGAAATGAATCAACTTGGTCTTAGGGTCAAGCCAGTACTCTTTCCAGAGTTCAGGTTTACCAACTCTATCTGCCCATTCTTTGGTTGAAGATATATAACCGATTGGTGCATCAAACCAGACATACATTACCTTACCTTCCGCTTCTCTTAATGGCACCGGAACACCCCAGGTCAAATCGCGGGTGATTGCTCGGTCTTCTAATCCTTGGGCAAACCAACCTTCACAGAACTTCTTGACATTATCTTTCCAATGGGTCTTTTCTCTAATCCAGGTTTCTAATTTATCCTGAAAACGGCTCAAGGCAAAAAACCAGTGGGTAGTCTCTCTGTCCTCAGGCACACTGCCGCAAGTTTTGCACTTGGGCTCAATTAATAAAAATGGTTCAAGCCAGCGCCCACAACTCTCGCACTGGTCACCCCGAGCCCCGGTTTTGTGACAATGGGGGCAGATTCCTTCCACATAGCGGTCAGCCAAAAACATCCGACAGTTTGGACAGAAGAATTGTTTAATCGTCTTAGGATAGATATAACCCTTTTCGTAAATCCTTAAAAAGAAACCTTGGGCAGTTTTATGATGTAAGGGGAGCGAGGTTCGTGAGAAATTATCAAACTCAATACCAAATTTGAAAAATGATTCCTTGATACTCTGATAATATTTATCAACAATTTCCTTTGGTGATTTCTTCTGTAATTCAGCCGCAATGGTAATTGGCACTCCATGCTCATCCGTGCCACAGATAAAGACAATGTCTTGTTTTTTCAGTCGTTGATACCGAACATAGATATCAGCCGGTAAATAACAACCGGCCAGGTGACCAAGATGAATATCACCGTTGGCATAAGGCAAAGCACTCGTAACTAAGATTTTCATCGGTTTTAGCATACACGATTTTAAGGAATTGTCAAGCCATAGGACCGTGAATCGCCTAAGGCGGATTCGCGTTTTCCCTCATCAAAATTGGTCGGCATTTCCAATTAGCCTGGGTATTGCCAAATCGATCTGTTGACAAACTGACAAGACTTTATTAAAATTGTCCGTTGCGAGCAAGAGTTATAACCAAAAAGGGGGTTCTATGCAAAAAGTAATGCTCGTGATAGCTGCCCTAAGTATTATTGTCTGGGCAGGGGGAATTGACCCAAAGCCGGTCAATCCCTTCTATTTTCTAAATCTCTCTAATAAAGGGAGTCCAAATTCTGGTAAGGATGCTATCCAAACATCCGTAACAAAACCGGCCTTAATCTCAACCGATGCGATTACGATTCCGCGAATGTTAACTTATCAAGGTAAACTGACCGATAGTTTGGGTAATCCAGTACCCGATGGCAATTACCAATTGACATTCCGACTCTACACCCAGGAAAGTGGTGGTAATCCTTTCTGGGTTGAGGCACAGACAGTGACGGTTAGAAGTGGACTATTCTCGGTGCTATTGGGTGCGGTCAATCCAATAAGTTCCGTGCCGGATGCAGGCACTGTTTATTTAAGCCTACAGGTTGGAATCGCACCAGAGTTAACACCACGCTTGCGCATTGTCTCATCGGCTTATAGTTACCTCAGTGAACGGTCAGCAAACTCTGACCTCATTCAAGGCAAGGATACAATTG
>Ga0123519_10014990_pt1 | contig 10940 bp, 10 predicted proteins | sample YelNatPaOPRAMG02_FD_87396 | JGI IMG/M metagenome (GOLD analysis project Ga0123519, IMG submission 87396) | Hot spring microbial communities from Yellowstone National Park - Yellowstone National Park OP-RAMG-02 (version 2) | ecosystem: Environmental > Aquatic > Thermal springs > Hot (42-90C) ... | reverse complement strand
TGCCCTTCACCCAGGCATTCGCGCTCGCCACGAAATCTCTCCTTCATCCAACTTGAACGGGTAAAAATGCGATCCGTTGCTCGAATGAAGCATAGGCGTGGAAGCGTGCATGCAGGCTGATGTTCCGTCGGTCTCTGCAAACCCGGTAAATGCTTTCGAATTACTCCCTAGTCATGGGCAATTTTGAATTCGCCCAGTGAATGCCCTTGGCAAAGCTGTCGAATGATTCATACTTGAGGGTAGGGACCAGTCGCAGCTGACCGCGCAGACCTTCATACACTGCGGTACAATTCACAAGTCTCTACGGCGTTGGAATGCCCCCTGGTCCGACATGTGTGAGCACCGCATCCAATGGACGCTCGACGAGGCTACGTTACTCGGATATGGCGAGGGCGTCCGCTTCACTCTGTAACGCATTTTGCAGGAACATGTAGTAGCGCAAGACGCGAGAGAGCCAGACGTCAGATATACGAACTATCCTTCCGATGCAACGTTTGTCGGTCGAGGCACGAAGCAACATGATGAGACTGGGCGAGTGCTGGCGATGTTCGCGCCCCCTGCGACATATCTTCTAAACGCATTACCTCTCTGAACTCTTCAGCAAGAATCAGTTTTTGTTGCCTCCACGTACATCCCGAGAATCCCTTTCATGCGACCCCGCTTTTCTCGGTCAGTAGAGAGAAGCGACAACGCGCTCAAGGCGCGCTTCATGAAGCTCCGGTGAATGACCCGCGTATGCTTTTGGTATAGGCGGATGATTTGGTGCTTCTCGGCACCTGCGCGGTAAATGCTCCGACCGCCTAGGTGGTGCGGCGACTAGTCCAGGTATTCTGAAAGGCAAGTGCGCAAATCTCTGATCACGCGATCATCCTGTACTGCATCTTCTCTCCTGAGCATCAGTTGTGCTGTCGCACGAAAGCTAGATCGAAAGATTCCTGAGGAATATGGGCGGTAGATAGCCCTGTATGCGGAACTACGAGAAATATTTGCCTGACGAGGTGCGTTGAAAAGATGAAAGCAAGGCGAGCCTTCTTCGAATCATAGGCTTTGCTATGCGTAATGGCGCCCTACATCCCTCAGTGTTTCTGGTGCGAACGACTCGTTCATTGATCCTTGAGCGTAAAAATGGCGTTGAACGACAGAAATAACACCTCCGACTGAATGGAACAGGATAAATACAATGGCATGAAGAGGTGATCCTCGTAAATACCGGATGCATAATCCGTGACCACTTTTGAATGATGTAAAGTGACATTGTCTGCGAGCAGGGGAGAGAATTCAGGGAGGCGAGCTCACGAAGCCTCCATCGATGAAGGATCAAGTGTGAATCTATCGTGTCTGCTTGTCAGTTTGTACACGACCACGACATTCGATTGCCACTCGGTCTGATGGAATCGTCGAATCCGCTCGTGTTCTGTTTACGTACAGCGCTGTACCTCATTTTAATTACCCATGTGCACGTCCGCAATTTCTCCCCGGATCAAGCATGATCGATTGAGAAGCGCGCCCCTGGTACCTGAAAGCAGAAGCGTTCGTGCCCCCGTACGAAATCAACGGCATGTTGGTCAGCACGCGATGACCTCCCAGTGAAGCATGCTTTCACTTCCTTTGCCCATCGGTGCTCTTTTATTAACATTTGCTTCAGCGGTGCGAACACGGCCTATTCTGTTGATTCTCCAGTAGTAGTAATCCTCAAGGAACGGACAGATTGTAATGGATTGTCGACCAAACAGCGAAGCAAATGGGGTTGAATAACTTCTGTTTTGAGTACGCGGCGCTTAGAACCAGGACAACGAGGCCGGGCAGCGCATCTGCCGGCTGACCGTGGACCGACTGACTCGTATGAGAAAAACTGTTTCTTTTCACAAGCTCGCAATGACTTCATACAATCTCTTTGCGCGACCTTTCTCCAATCTACAGGATACAACCCATTTCTTGAATACCTGTGTGAAACAAAACACAAACCGAAAGTCCGTTCTGGCAAAGGTGTTCCAACACGCTCTGCTTTACGTCAAAGGAGCATAGAATCGCCGGTTCAGTCGCAACTTGCATCCGGCTCCATTCCATACCACAGCATCTGCCATGAATGAGGGACGTTTGTCGCTTTCGCTTCTTCTTTCGAGGATGCACGACACTGCCAAAACGCAGCGCTGCCGTCAACTACCAGGCATCTTTGGTGAGCGACACGCTGGCACACACTGCGCCGTTGCAGCGTTGTGCGCATAGCGAGGTGCCGTCCACCAGACGTGACGCAAAGTGTTCCGACCAACCGTCGATGCACTTGTTCAAAGCGTTCAGCGTGTAGAAACGTTCACAATGACCATGAGGAAGCGTCCGCAGCCTGCTGCAGGGTCCCGGGTTCCCACTGGAGCGCGGGCCAACGTACCGCTAGGTTGCTGCTTCATTCAGACACCTCTGCTGCCGGCAACTCGTGAGATCAACTCAACGCGTAAATCTGGTACGCTGTCTTAGCCTTGATCTCGAGAAACCTAAACATTTCCTAATAAAAAAAGATAATTCTTCGATATTCGGTTCCCAGTTCGCATCTTCAGCAGAATCGTCCGCGGGTTGTACACGTTCGAGCGTGCAACCCAACGTCAACTGCTTTTCCTGGTCGTGCTGTTTTTGTCGCAATTCAAAAGCTCCGCAGTTAATTTCTAATCCTAAAAAGCACTCGTTTCCTTCCTGGAGTCCGTACAGGTTTCAGGCACATCGTGACGTATTCGGCTGTGGCAGCAGAAACCTGCCGGTTTCCAACTGACCCTTTTATGAAACGAGCAGCGCAGACGCGGCGCTTGAAGCGTACCCCACCCCCCGCTCGAGCGCTTGACCTTGGCGTTCGGACGCTCAGCGAGGCCTCTGCAAAGGGAACGAGCGCTTTTAGCCTGCGCTATCACCGTTGAAGGTTTGACTGGAAATGAGCCTGTCGATTCAATCGAGATCCGGCAGGGAGCTCTTGCGTTTGTCGCTAAGAGAGCCTGGCGCTCCACAGACTGTGGACGACCTCCAGCAACTGCTGTGGCTCCAGGGACCTCGGGTGAAGCCGTTGCGTCAGCGCTTGACGCTGCCCACGGGGGTTGCCTCAGCACCCAAAGCTCGTAGCCTGCTCGAAGCAGGTCACAAACTGGAGGAGTATGGAATTCGAGTTGATGCTGGGGCGCAGGACTTTGTGGTGCACTTCAAAGATCTGGGGCCGCAGGTCTCTTGGCGGGGTGTCTTCCTCGCTGAATACTTAGGACCCCTGGTCCTGTTTCCGATTGTCTTCACTCTGCAACTAGGGGGTCTGGACTTTAGCTACGCGTGGCATCGGGCGCTTCCCCAACAGAGGGCGGCTCTAGTGGCGTGGACGCTGCACTTTGCGAAAAGGGAACTAGAGACGCTTTTCGTTCATCGCTTTTCAAACGCGACAATGCCATGGCGCAATCTCGTCAAGAACTGCGCGTATTACTGGGGCTTTGCGACCTATGTTGCGTACTTCGTTTGTCATCCGCGCTATACGCCGGTCGCGTCTCATATCCAGTTTTGGATAGGCGTGTTGTGCTTTGGCATCGGTGAGCTGGGCAACCTGGTGTGCCACTGGCGCCTGCGGCAGTTGAGACCCGCGGGAACGCGCCTGCGGCAGATCCCGTACGGCTTCCTTTTCGAGCTTGTGTCGTGTCCGAACTACACATTTGAGGTACTGGCGTGGGTGGGATTTAACTTGATGACGCAAACAATCGCAGGCATCCTGTTTATGCTCGTGGGTACACTGCAGATGATGATCTGGGCCCAGGCGAAGCATCGCCAGTATCTGAAGGAATTCGGAACCCTCTATCCCCGGTCGAGGAAACGCATGTTTCCTTTCATTTGGTGAAAGCACAGCAGGTCGCGGAAACTGTTTGCGTGCTGATGGGCACGTCCTGACTTGGAGGTGCTAGGCCGGTGCGTATGTGACGTTTCGTCACTCTTGGATGATGGCGGATTCTATGATCGTTGCAACTCGTGCAGTGAAACGCACCCAGACTCGTGATGATGCTCAGTATTCGAGCAGCGAAAGCGCACTCGGATGATTTTCCCAGCATACCGTGGCGGCGACTCGTCATCACCCTGAATACGAACGTTTAGGGTACGCGCTTGTTTTACATACGTACTAGGAAACCGTGGCGCGCCATACGGCTTGGTGATGCACTGTTCACGACCAGCATGCCGTCACCAGAGCACCTGGTGCCAGCCGAAGCCTTCAGCTTCCGTTACCGATCGTTTGATAGCGCCAGTCAAGATGGATCGGTTCTTGACCTCAGCTCTACCACGAGCGTATTAGCCAACACGCGCAGCTGCTGCACACCAGCCGGAACGAATCGCACTCGACTAGCAGTGAGCTTCATTAATGTTGCGAGATCAGTTGTATCCCAGTGCTCATCCAGAGGCGAGCTCCACTCGATCACAACACAGTGAAAAGGCAATCGAATCGCTTCAAGGTTTTCGCGAAGACGCCAGAGACGCATACGTGGACTACTCGGCTCCTGCAGGTACTCCGCGACGCTCTCGATGCGGACAGCGTCTGCGACGATAAGTGCTGGGCTCACTTCAGGATACGCCAGAAACTCGATTCCAATAAAGAGTGTTGTAGGAGAAGCGCTGCGGTCGGCAAGCGATTTCGCCCAGTCCGACGGATAACACACCCGGTGGACAAGAGGGTTCTGGTCGGTAGCGTGCCACCGCCCAAAGACCTCGAAACGCCTCGCATCGTGTCGGTAGGTCTTTGTGTGCGCATCTCGAAGCGACGGGTCCACAAAGTATTCATTCAGTAGGCTTGCGTCTCGAAGCGTCACGTATAGGGTATCTCTCGTGTGCCTATGGAACAAGGTACAGTTCCCTATTGCGAGGATGCCTGCGTAGACTCGCACCCACTCGTTCCGGAATAGCTCGGGGTGCGTTGGCTCGTTCTCGACCTCAACGCAGTGAACTTGGTGAGCTCGGAAAACGGCTTCGCGCTTACAGAGGCAGTGCTCAACGCAACACGCTGCACATTTTCCAGAGTCCGCGCTCATTCCCGAGCGTCGTCGTTCCACCGGCGCCGGAGGTTCCCTATCGCGCAGTCGTATCTCGCACCACAGCGTCTATCGGGTAGAGCCGAAGCTCCTCACACTCGGAGCTGTTTTATTCGCGTTCTTGCTCTAGGGAGCGGTACGCGCGAACGCCCACCCCAAAGCGTCAACCGCTGCGACCTGTGACGCGACGTACAGGCGCGTCGGTGCAACCCAGTAGTCGTATCGAACTGGAGGTGGTCTGTTGAAGTGTTCGTTCTGCGCCTACCTTTCTATTTCTTTTCACTTTTATTTTTTGGTGTACAGCATCTGGATTCGAAGTGCAGCGACCGGGGCATACGAGTTCATGTGTAGTGTCAGGGTTTTCGGTCGGATTCCCAGAGCGATTCTATCGAATATTTTGCGCTGGAACTCGGTACATCATCGAAATCATGGTGATTCACAACGCATCCGAATAAGCGTTCGACATAGAACCCATATCATGAGGTAGTGCATACGTGCAAGCACACATTCTTCTCCATTGCCTCTATGGTGCATGCTCAAAAGAGACACTCTTCAAGTTTTCGATCTCTGGACGTTAAACGCAACTCGTGGACGGAGCGATTCGCACCGCTGGATGGATTGTCATTCTACTACATGCTGTTTCGTCCCCGCGGAGAGAGTATTCGAATGCTTTGTCGCAGTGTATAGTAAGGGATCGAAATATCGATGAAACGTACCGCATATATCGTAGACGAATGGCCTACAAGATATATTCTTTGCTGAAAAGTGCAACGAGGTCTGCATCCATCCTTCACGTCAGTTATATCACAGTACTCTGATGGTCGAGGAGCACGGGAAGGAAGCAGGATTTGTGTTACGTACCGAAAATCGATCTTCTTAGAGACTGGTTGCGGTCCATGGTTTAAAACTACTCGTCGATCACCTTACGGGAAGCAAAGAAAAGCGATGATCGTAGCCGCAAACGGCGTCTCTGTTTCGCAGAAGTCTGTTCGTGCGGTCCCAAAAACACTGAGACATATCGTCGCAAAAAAGTCCTAGTCCATACACGGCCATCTTCGACAGAAACAGCAACTACAACAAAGCTCCTGGAAAGTCACTATGGATATGAAGCACAAGGACGTCGGTTTGTTTTTTCAGTCGATGCGACTTGCCTCGTACGAAACGCTCTGAGCGTACACGAGCAATCAGAGTCCGTTGTGTATAAGATCGAACTTGAAGAGCAGCCTCGTACAACAGGTTCAACCACGTTGTCGAATTAAGGGTCCCTTTTCCCTGACGTCTAACGACGTCCTTCTACGGGACAAACTGGCATTTCATCATTCCTGTTGCGTTCGAGATCTTGCCGATTCTGTCTGGATAGAGCTGGTTTTCATTCTTTAGTGGTTTCCGTTGGTCTACCCCATTGAGGGAGTGTTTTGTATCGTGAAACGTATCGATCGATGCATGGAGCGAATCGCTGAAGCGCTCAGCATACAACACTACCGGGGCACCTGTCGTCCTTTCTGCGCAAGTGCTATCTCCTTCGGGAATGTCCTCAGCTAAATGCATAAAGCAGTGCCTTGATTTTAAAATATTATGGGATGAACTGGGGCGTACAATTCAGACGGCCGAGACGGGGAAGAGCCAGCAAATCCTAGAAGATATAGAAAAGTACGGTGAGGTGACAGCAAATGAAATGGAACGGAAGGCACGACTTCAAGGACTCCTTAAAATGGTGACTTCCACCAGCGGCAATAAACGAATGGAGTTTATGAACCGAGGCTGTAACGCAGCAATCCATATAAGGAAAAGTGCGATGCTGGAGACGAGACCTCCAGCGTCGACACGAGCGAACTTTGTGGGACAACCTCTCAAAGTTGAATTATATGAGAAAAAGATGGAATCAGTTGTAGGTGGCCGGTCCGAAAAGACCAGGAGGCGTCTGCAAGTCAGTTGGCGACGAGTTGTCTAAGGTGGGTTTCTCCGCACTACTGTACACTGCCTGCAGCAACTTTTGTCTTTTGAGGCGTTCGTTGTTGGTGTGCGGTGCAGGGGAGAGCGTGGCTCACTGGGATGCGCGCAGCGAGCACTTCGAAAACTGTGGGAGCGCACGAAGAAACAGGCCACCTGGGCGGTGCTCATTCAACGTATGTTTCGTCAGCTCAAGTGACGAACGCTGAGCATGAAAACGAACTGCAGGTGGTCGACCTGCCAAGAGCGCCTCCATCGCTATCGAAAGCAGTCACATACTTTTACATCACTGGATTTGGCCGGTTTGCGCTTATGGAAGACAACCCGACGGAGCGTGTCGTGCTGCGACTACGAGAAATCCTGCAGGATCCAGGTCGCGTTCAGATGTTGCACGAGCGGCTTGTGCGAATCGTCGATCTGCGGATCCTCGAGGTGTCGGCAGCAGCGGCTCACGAGACGCTTGCGGAAATGAAAACCCAGTGCCTCCAAATGCGACAAAAACCAAATATCTCGTCAGATGGCAGAAACAGGACGGTCTGTTTCTTGCATCTCGGAGTTGACGCATCCGCGGATGGTTTCCTCGTCGAGCGCAGTGCTGTGAATGAGGCGCTTTTTCGATTCCCCGATGAAAGAGGCTGGCAACCGACAACGCCGATTCCAATCGTCCGTGGTGCTCAGCTCGGTGCACGCTACGAACTTGACGGGGAAGCGTTGGCCTCTCTCTGTGAACGCACCGAGTCCCTGCTGAACGAGTGGGGTCGAACGAACTGGACAGTGCGTGTCAATGACGACGCGGGTCGTTTCTTATGTAATTACTTATTTTATCTCTCCGCATTTGAGGGTCTTGCGGAGAACGGGCATCATCTGTGGCAGACTTTTTTCCTGCACTGTCCAATGGAAACCGTTGCTCCATTGGATGTGCAAGTAGATGTTGTTCTGGCATTCATGGTTGCCGTTGCGCAATCGAATGCGCAGCAAGGTCCATTAGAAGGGATTTTGGCCCGCTAGAGCAATCTTGGGGAAAGTGCGCCTGCCTAGCTCCATCTGGCATAGACGGCAACGTGCACACAAGCGTACAACCTATGCACGATAGAATCGTGGATTAGCAGTCACGTTGTAGCATCACGTTTGCGATCGTACAGGCCGGAAACTTCTTGCGCGAAGCATGCAGCAAGATTGCCATGATCATTCGCAGTTTGACGCTAGCTCGATCACAAGCGCCTGATCACGGCGTGACTCGGCGTCGTTAGAAAGAGAGCGGATCGCTCCTTGGGTCATTGGATGGCGTCACCAGCGTCCATGGACATGCCTAGCGTCGCACGGCTTCGATGTGGTATCGCGATGGGGAACTTTTCTGTCGCGGGGCACTGCGGCAGGGAGTGGTAGTGGTGGTAGTGGCGGCGGCGGCGGCGGCGGCGGCGGCGGCGGCGGCAATGTTCAGTGTTCGACCACGTCCACATATGGATTTGATGCTTGCAAAAATCGCAGCCTTGGTGCAGACATCCAGCTAAATCACGGCCTTTTCCTATGGACCCGAATCGTAACAGGGAGTCTGAGTTGACGCCTACGACCCGCCACGCGAGTGCTAAAAGTCGATATGGCTCATCGCGTGGACTGCTCTTAATTCGTCACATCGAGCAAGCTATAAACCACACGAGCGACTTCCCGGAATCAGTTATCACCAGCATCGATGGGATCAATGCTGAACACCGTGAACCGGAGAATGCCCAGAGATACTCCTCGCGCATGACCCCGCGGCTCATTCACTTTCGGGACAGCGTGTGCCGCAGGTGATCACCTTGGAGTCCCTGGCTTCTGGTGTGTACTCGCAATCGCTCCCTTTATCAGGTAACCCAGAGCACCGCGAAAACAGCAGCGGATGCGATCTGCGTCTTCGGGGTTTGATCGTACTCGTGAGTCATGCTGCATCACTGGGCCTTGTCATGCCGATGGATCCGCCATGGGCTCTGGCTCTGCCTGAGTCGAAGTCGCCGACACCGACGACTCGCGTAGCACGCCCGTCTCCAGGTCTAGTTCAGGAAACACGACACCGCGACTGCGCAGGTCCCGCTCAGCATACCGCATGAGTCGAATAAGGCGAGGCAGCTTGTGCGAAATCTCTTGATTCTGATTCGCCAGAATGGCAGCATTCAACTCACTCGCCAACCGGGTCCGCTGTCGTTCGTCAAGGAGTTCTTGAACCATGGAAGTGTCGGGGTGTTGCGTTGCCGTATCGTAGATAAGGAGCGCCATCGCTCTCTCCAGCTCCTCCAGATAACTTTCATCGGTCTGTCCGAGAGGCGCCAGCTCCGCCTGTGCGAAGGTGATCGCTTCTTCGATACAACCCTGTCGAATCAACTCGATAAGGCGCTGTTTTTGCAAACGAAAGTGCAACGTCGGGTTCGAGTCCAGAATTTCAGGGTTAAGCGCGTTCACTCTTTGGATGGCCTCCAGGATGCGACCTTCCTCGACGAGCGCTCGAGCTTCCAGCCGCTGCTGGGTTGCACTGAGGTCCACCCCCGGCTCCATACCCGACTCGCTGGCAAACGCAGCCGCTGCATCCGCATATCCTTCCACCACGAAATAGTTCATCACGAGGCGATTGATATCGCGTTTGTCGACCCGAACCTGTCTAAGGCGTGCCTCCCAGTCGCGTACGCTGAAGGAGCGGCTAGCTCCCGTTGTCGTGGTCGCTGCCGCCGCGACTGGAGTCGCATCTGAACCACCAGTGCCTGCAGCGGTACCAGCACCCGCACCTGGCCAAATTTCAGCGCCTCCCGCCTGCATCGTCGACACAGTGTAGATGAAAACGTCCACAGTTCCCGAAAGCAAACGAAAAGCGTGTTTGCATCAGGGGGTATGCCGGCACCGAGCCGCTCCCTGACGATCGTCGACTCGATCGCAGACGCGCTGCCCCTGGAGCGCCCGCGATATCACCCTTTGTTTTGCCTGCAACGTCTCCTGGAACTTGGGTGCTGCTCGGTAAGGAACTGCAGCTGCGAAACATAGGCTGTGCTACCTACAGGTAGGACACACGCAGGTACATCGTTGGAATGATACAAGCGCGAAGTGCGCTTCGGAAAAGTCAAAAACCCGATAACGGCTCCCGGAGCGCTCTCGATGCTTGCGAGGTCCATGGCAGATGCTGGGAGCATGCCGGTCATTATAGCGTGCGGAATACTTCCGATGAAGGGCATGCGCACTAGACTTTGTGTCCTCAGCATCTGATATGATAGCCAGCAGAGGTCGCCGATCGAGCTTTGCGCTCCGAACGAGAACTTGCTGTCTCTGTTGGCGACTGGCAATGCACGAGTGGACCTGGCGACGGCCGCCAGCGCCTTGCAAACCAGAGTCGGGTCGTATGTGTTCGAGGCGTACCGCCAGCACAGCGTCGTGCAGCGACAAGACGCACCCGCTTGATGACATGGGATGCGGCGACTGTGTTGATTTCGACACAGGATTGCATCTATGGAGGTATGATGTCGGCAAGCTAGAGGAAAATCATCGAGCAAGCAGAGAAACTCCTGGCATATGGGCATCAGAGGCAGAAGCCGTTGGAGGTTTCATATGACAAGCAATGTTTTTCGTGCAGCGGAGGATTTCGAAAAAAGTAAAGTGGGATGTCAGTACTTTACTTACGTACTCGGTAATGGTGAATCGTGGAGCGCCATGAAAGTGCACCCATTGGCATGCGGGGCCTTTTCCAGTGTCCAGAGACGGAGATCCGGGTGTGCTGGATTTCCAGAGTTCGCCGTGCCGTTCCATCATGTACGCGTACCTCGTTCCAGGCCGGGATGGAAGTCTGTCGCTCGTGGCGACCGATGAGTTCATCGAAGGGGTTCGGCGTTTCATCCAAGTACCACCCTGGTGAATGACATGATGACCGCCAAAAATGCAAACTCGATGATCAATCCGGAAGCACAAAATAGTTTCTGGCGTTCACTGAGGCGTTCAAGTCTC
>Ga0123519_10014988_pt1 | contig 10940 bp, 11 predicted proteins | sample YelNatPaOPRAMG02_FD_87396 | JGI IMG/M metagenome (GOLD analysis project Ga0123519, IMG submission 87396) | Hot spring microbial communities from Yellowstone National Park - Yellowstone National Park OP-RAMG-02 (version 2) | ecosystem: Environmental > Aquatic > Thermal springs > Hot (42-90C) ... | reverse complement strand
GGTTTTTTAGTGTTGTTGTTATTCTTTTTTCCATTCTTTTTAGTAGTAGTGCTATTGTTGAGAGTATTAGTCCTTGTCCTCCTGGTATTGTGCGTGTTGCGTCTTTTTTACCTGTATCATCTTATGTTCTTCTCAGTTTTTCCATTATTCTGTATTCAAATCTTTTTAGATATAGTGCCATTATTGCGAGTAGAAGGGATGTGGATCCTACTCCGCTTAGGCTTATCCCTATTATTGCCCAGATGTAGTGTTTTACTTCTTGGAAGATTAGTTCGTATGCGACGTAGCCTACTATTATCAGTCCTGGTATGAGTGTGGCTGAGCTTAATGTGAATATGAAGAACACTGGGTTGTATCTCAGCATCAGTTTGATCACGTTGAGTATTATTGTAAACCCGTGGAGGCTGTTGAGTTTTGGTGTTCCTATTCTTTCCCTGTAGCTGATGTCTGTGTCGGCTATTTTTCTGCTTGTTGCTGCGACGTGGGCTGCTACTTCGACTTCTACGCTGAAGCCTCTGCTTTCGAACCCTATTTCCTTCGCCACCTCTGTTCTGAGCATGTACATTCCGGAGCAGATGTCTCTTAGTCTTGTTCCGAAGAGTATGTTGAATGTTTTTGTTATCATCCAGTTTCCAAATCTATGGGCTCTTGAGATGTTCTTCTTTCCCCTCACGCCTATCACCTCATCGTATTCTGTGAGATCTAGTAGTTTTTTTATATCCCTCGGGTCGTAGGTGTGGTCTCCGTCCATGACTATTAGATATGGGGTTTCAACGAGTTTTATCCCTGTTCTTATCGCATCAGCTTTTCCATGGCCTTCTTGGTAGACTACGCTTACTTTCTTGTTTTTCGCAACTTCTACTGTTTTATCGCTTGAATGCCCGTCTACGACCAGTATGTTGTTGTAGCCTTCTTGTCTTAGTTCGTCTATGACCTTTCCTATTGCCTGTTCCTCATTTAAGGTTGGGATTATGATGGTTAACTCCTCCTTTTTGATCTGTAGGTTGTTTACTATTCTCAAGTTGTCGTCTATTATTGGGTGGGAGTTGTTAGAGTTAGCGGAGTAAAAGCTGCCTTTGGCCTTTAAAAGGCTGAAAAGCGTTGGAACGGCGGTTAACAGGAAGGAGATTATGAACCCTTCGCTTGTGAATATTGGTGTGTCCATTTCACTTACAAGATTTTAAGGTCGATTGCAAGTCGGATTATCTGCGGGTACAGTAGGTAGAAGGGGTTTTAGGTCTGTGTCCAAAATTTTTCCTCTTACCTTCTTTATTGAATAGTGTGCTAGTGCGAGTGGATTTTCCAGCCGTTGAGTGCGTTCAATTAAGATACTTTGGTTGAGTCTTTCAGGTGCTGGAACTTTCTTCTTTCGTTTCAGTTTCTTCTAGCCCTTTAAGTTCCGCCTCGATCTCTTTTTCGATCTCCTCTATGGGCTTCGGAGGGGGTGTAGTGGCTAAAGCGTACCCTATCCAGGCCAATATCCCTAAGATGGATGCTGCTGCCGAGAAGGCTGTAACTTGTAGGGTTAAGAGTGAAACCGCTTCCCCTAGTGAGAAGAGCAGTACGCCGTAGAATATGACTCCAACCGAGCTTCCTACGAGCATTAGAAAACCGAGCGCTTTGTCCCTGTTCATGTTCGCCTCACTTCTCTTTTCTTGTCAGCCTTATTGTTTCTTCCTTTCTTTACTTTTCTTGGTTGACCAGCCATTTTGAACATCTACTTTCTCTTTAACTAGAAGGCCTTTAGTTTGACGAATTTTACGGAGGCGATGTCTTCTTCTGACTCGATCCAAACGGTCTTTTTCTTCGTCACTGCGAGTATTGTTGCGACCAAGCTCGCTTCCGTTGACCCTATGACCTTTTTGACCGCCTCTGGAACGGTTTTCCCATTTGGATTATCGACCTCCACGATCACCTTGTCGTCTTCCTTCGTTACACGCACGTCATCTGCGAACTTGGTTGACTCCACCAAATACTCTTGTAGCGATCCTTCAAAGTCTTCTCCTATATCGATTCCTGTGAACATAAAGCTAGTTGGAGGGTATAGTAGGAGGTACGATCTATTGTTCGCTCTGGCTATGAAGCCGTCAACGGAGACCTGGCCTGTTGGCGGATACTCTTCTCCCCCTTCGAGTGGGACATATACTAGGACTGTTCCGTCTTCCTTTGGTACAAAATACCCTTTCTTTGATGCGTTTAATTGTTTTATTACCGCTTCCACGTTTAGTATGCTCCCCTCTAGCAGGGCTCTTATCGTTTCTGTCTGCGCCCTCCGTATTGGGGTCATGATCATGAACGAGCCTATCGCGAAGAAGCCTAGGCTTAATATTGTGAGGGGCATATTCTGTGCTAGGAAGAAAGAGAAGACTCCCATGACTACTGCGTATGCTGCGAGTAGTATTCCGAATGTGTGGATTCGGTCGAACATCTACACCCGTGTCCTATACTTGGGTCTAAATAAAAAAATTTGAGGTTTAGCGTCATTGATTCTTTTCTTCAGCCTTTTCTGGCTCATCCTTGCCCTCTGCTGACGGCTCTTCTTTCGCTAGCTCCTCTATCGGCTGCGGAGGGGGTGTAGTGGCTAAAGTGTACCCTATCCAGCCTATAACACCTAGGATGCCTGCTATCATTAAGAAGATGGTCAGTTGTAGGATGAGCCTTGGGTCCCAGAAGAATAAGAGCCAGCCGTAAATTATTATCCCAAATATGCTTCCTAGAAGAAGCGCGACTCCGATAAGCTGATCTCTAGTCAAACTATATCACTCATCTCGTGTATGTCTTCGGGTTTAAAAATATTCCCCACCAGATTACGTACTCCTTGTCTTTTATCCAGTTCGCAGCAGCCATGTATCCTACTCCCACAGTGTACTTGACCACCTTCTGAGCTATGTCAACCCCTATCGAATAGTTTCGACGCTCAAATGATGTGAATTCCGCGATACATTTTATGACCTTTAGTATGGCCCTTAGCAGGTTGATGCTCTTGAACCTTACTTGTAGGGTCGTGCTTAACGTAAGTACTGCTCTGTCGACCTTCTCTAAGCGTTTCCAAACCCCTGACCTCTTGGCTTTTACTATTGTCTTTATGATAGCGGACCTGATCTTACTGCTTGTGTCTTGGGTTCCAAAGAAGGCTTTTTTGCTTAAATCTTCATAGAGCGTTCTATTTGACATTTCAAACCCTCCTTATACAAGAATTTTGGTGAAGGTTCGAAGGTTTGATGCTATCATTTGACAACCTTGACATATGATGGTTACCTACATATGCGGTAACAGACGTTGTCTCAATACAATTCATTTTCTACACTTGTGCATCTAGGTAGCGATTTATCTTATATAAGATTTACTTGAGACGTGAAATATAAGGTCAACTTTTTACAAAATACAATTTTTTGTCATTAATTGACATAGACTTCTATAAACTAACACCTTAGAGAGTGTTCTACAAGAAGATCACGATCAACGTCTTAATGCACAAGGAAGGTGGCTTAGACCCTTTTGACCCTTACTATAAAGTCGCCGAATAGCTTCTTAAAGGCCGTCTGGTCCACTATCGGCGCGCCGTCTTCCCCGCTTATGGCCTGCTGTGGCAGCGGTTTCTCCTTATAGGATGGCAGTCTCTCGTTGAGTGTGTCCTCTAATGTCGGCGCGTTCGGGTTATGGTAGAAGATGCCTATTGGGATCTTGTCACCCCACTCTAGGGACCTTTGCCAAGCTTGAAGGGCCTTCTTTTCGACCTCCTCTTCCTTCTGCTCCCTGACTACTGGGTCCCAGCCTGGTTGGCTAGATAGGTTGTAGACCCTCTTTCTATAGTATTCTGCGGTGTGTATGTCGTTGTATGTTACGCAAGGTTGGAGGACGTCTAAGAAGGCTGATCCCCTATGTGTGATAGCTGCCTTAATCAGGTCCTTCAGATGCTCTGAGAGCATTGAATACCCTCTTGCAACGAACGTGTAGCCAGCTGCTAACGCTAGGGCTATCGGGTTAACGGCGTTGAACATGTTCGGCTCAGCCAGCGACTTGGTTTTAAGGCCCTTCTTCAGCGTTGGCGAGGCTTGGCCTTTGGTTAACCCGTAGACGCCGTTGTCATGCATTATCACGGTGACCCCGAGGTTTCTCCTACCTAGGGCTACAAAATGCCCAGCGCCTATTCCGAGGAGGTCACCATCTCCACCGTGGACTATGACTTTTAGCTGGGGGTTAGCTACCTTTATTCCTGTTGCGAAGGCTATCGACCGACCGTGCAGCGTGTGAACACCGTTGATTTTGACGAAGTGAGGGGTCTTACCTGAGCAGCCGATCCCAGAGACGATAACAGTCTTATTCGGGTTCAGGTTTAGCTCAGCATAAGCCTTGTAGATGGCGGCTGAGATGCCGAAGTTTCCGCAGGCAGGGCACCAGTCCATCCAGACGTCTGTTCTGTAGTCGTTTGGGTTACTGGCCGTATGTGAGCACCTCCCTCTTTGAGCCTTCTAGGGCTCTTTCTATCGCCTTTACTAGCTCGTGTTTGTAGATGGGCCTTCCCGTATACTTCACTATTGATTTTTCAAGCTGTATCCCCGTGTTCATTGTTATCGCCATCGACGCTTGTGCTAGGTAGTTGTGTTCAACCGCGATCACTTTGCCTTCTCCAAACTTCGATATTATGCTCTTTACGTAGTTGGATGGGAAGGGTGAGAACATCTTTATGTTTAGGTACGCGCCCCTTAGCCCTTTCCTGCCTAATTCTTCTATAGCGTCTAATGCTACACCTTTAACGAACCCCCACCCAACTAGCAGGTATTCGGCGTCGTCTGGTCCTTGGAGTATTGCTCTGGATTGTGGAGGTATCTCTTCATCCATTATTTCAAGCTTCTTCATCCTTTTATCGTACATCTCCACCCTGTTGACAGGGTCTTCGTCGATATGCCCTTCCTCGCTATGCTCGTCTCCCGCGTACCATTGCACTGCATCAGACCCCAAGTAAGCCCAGGGGGAGATGGCTTCTGATAGGCTGAACCTCTTGTATCCTCTTAATTCAGCTGCCACCTTACCTCTATCTAGCTTGACCTTGGAGAGGTCAGGTATCGCCATCGTCGATATGCAGTTTGCTAGAAACTTATCTAATAGGTGTATAACAGGCACTTGATACCTTTCCGCTAGATTGAAAGCTTCTATCGCATCGTAGAAGGCTTCCTGGTGGTCCCCTGATGAAAGGACTATCCTGGGGAACTCGCCATGTGACGCGAACAAAGAGAATAGCAGGTCTTGTTGGCCTCCCCTCGTCGGCTGACCAGTGCTCGGAGCACCCCTCTGATAATAGGTTATTACGACAGGAACCTCGTTCTGGCCCGCGTACCCTAACCCTTCCACCATCAGGCTGAAGCCCGGCCCGCTGGTCGCGGTAGCGCTTCTTACACCACACATCGCTGCTCCTATGGCTGATGTGATAGCGGCGATCTCGTCCTCTGTCTGTATCACTACTGTGGAGCCTATGCTCTTCTGGTCCACTGTTAGTTTTTGGTAGCTTTCTATCGTGAAGCTTTCATCGGCTGCTGGGGTTATTGGGTAATAGCTCTGATACCTTAAGCCTCCTACAAGTTTGGCCATGGCTACTACATCGTTTCCGCTCGCCACAAGGAATTCGTCGTGTTTTAATTTGCTCGGGTCTAGTTTATACGTTAAACCGTATCTTTCCTTGACCAGCTCTGCGACCAGACCGACTGCGAACTTATTATGCTCCACAAGCTCCGGCTTAGCTCCAAACCTGCTTTGAATACTGTAGTCCACCGCTTCAGATTCGAGTTGAACGAGGCCTGCAACAGCGCCTACTATTATTGAGCTTAGGTATCTCGAGGCTTGCTGTGGTAGCAGCTTGAACCTCTTAGCCAGCTCAGAAAGTATTTCAGGGTAGTTCAGGTCTATGACGTTGACCTTCTTAGATTCGCTCAGGTATCTTGTTAGTGAGCCTATCGTTGAATCTATGCCTAGCGTTTTAAAGGTCTGCTTCAACCTTTCCTTCAGTCTAGGCTCTATGCTCGGTATCGACTCGCCCTTCACATTAGATAGTGAGGCGTCGTGAACCAGGAAACCTCCTTCACCAACGTCCCAAAAATGTGTAAACACCGTTTCAGCGTCCATTGCGCACAGAATCTGAACAGGGTAGGTTAAGGATGAGGGGAGTGTTGTGGACGATACCCTGGTGTGTATATAGCTATGCCTCCCTTTGATATTCGAGAAGTATTCTCTATCCGAAAATGTGCCATACCCTAGGTACCCGAAGGCCTTTGTCAGGATGTTCGCACTCGACTCCAGCCCAGCCCCTTGAGCACCCCCCAGTAGCAGACTAAGTTCTTCGACCATCTACAACCCTCCTAGTCAGCGGTAGGGGACTCTTCAGCAGCGACTGAGTCTGTATACGGGTCTTGATAGTAGACGCATCCTACGTGATCCTTTAATTCATCTGGGTGATATATCGGCTTCCTACAGGAGAGACAGTATATCCACCCCCTCTCTTGGATCGTGCTGCATAGATCTTTAGCGTCCACAGCCTTGAAGTCTTCACAAGGCACTTCAAATGGTACTATCAGTTCACCCCTTTCACCGCAGTAGCCTAGGTCGTGGTAGACGTCGTGGGGGGAGAAGTGGACACAGATGTAGCAGACCTTCTTGTGCTTTCCTAGACTATTTTCCAATACAATCTGCGTGAATTTTACAGCTTAACGTATATAAGCGTTGTTTGTTTTCTGCGTAAATTAAAATAATGTTGTATCATTTAGGGGGCGATATTAAATCGAAGTTTCGATAAGCCTTTTCCTTAAACGCGATAAGAGACTTATTTAGATTGGAACTACTAGCTGAAATGGAAATAAAAGAGGGTGGTAATTTGGTACAGAGACGCGCGTTCAGCTGGTTCCAAATCAGCCTTCTAGGTGTAGTCTTATTGGGTTGTTAGGTCGATGAATATTCTCCCATCTCTCTCTGGTGACGAAAGGGATTCGATCGCGGTCTTCGCCTCCTCTAGCTTAAACTTCTTCCAAGTCTTTACTTGAAGCCACTTGTATTGGTTGAGCAGATCTGCTAGCTCGCGTCTTGTTCCACCAGTTGTGCCGACTATACTCAACTGCTGGTTGTAAATCTTGGAGATCGGAAGTTCGACGTTCGAGCCCGTTAGAACACCGTATGTAACTAGTTTGCCATTAGGTCTGAGCAGTTCCAGGCTGTTCAAGAACGTCTCAGCTCCCAGTGGATCGATTACGACGTCAACCATCCTCCCGTTAGTAACCTCTTTGACCTTCTCCAACGCCTGCTCCTTCTCAACAGCCATAAAAGCTCCGAATCGTTCAACCCACTTCTTCCTAGACACACCTATCACCTTCGCACCGAAGACCAGCCTCGCCAGTTGGGTAGCAAACATCCCTGTATTCCCTGACGCGCCTACAACAACCACATAGTTGTTCAAGCTGAGCGAGGCAGAGTTTAGAGCATGGTAGGCTGTCAGCGCTGAGACGGGCATGCTCGCGGCGAGCTCCCAGTCCATCCCTTCATCTACCTTGAACACGTTACCTGATGGTACTTTCACGTATTCCGCGAACCCTCCATTGCACGACACACCGATGACTCCACCGTTTCTACAGAGCATCTCCTTAAAGACCAAGCACATGTCACATGTCCCATCGAAAAGCCTAGGATACACCACGACCCTGTTGCCTCTCTGGACGTTCGTCACGTTCGGCCCGATGCTCTCCACTACCCCAGCGAATTCAGCGCCTGGAATATGTGGGAGCGGCTCAGCCTTGCGCGATCCTGTTACGACGAAGTAGTCTATGGGGTTCACTCCAGCCATCATAACTTTGATAAGTACCTCGCCTTCCTTTACTTCTGGTATTGGCACGTCTTCTACTTTTAGGTTCTCTAAACCTGGCTTATCAAAGATAACGGCTTTCATAAGCCTTTCTATCCTTTTTTGATATTTATATCTTCTGCGCGTCCACCAGAATTTAAACGGTTTTATGGAAGTAGATGTAGGAGGTTAAATGAGCCACTGAGGCCTACGCTACTATGGTAGGGGATCAGTTCTTGTACTGCGAATAAGTTTTTAAGCAGTGTCTTGAGTTGCTAAACAGATTAAGTGTAACAGAATGAACTCCTTTGAATCAGATGTCTTAGTCATCGGCGGAGGGATATCTGGGTGTGTTGCTGCGTTAAGAGCAGCTTCAAAAGGTTTAGAGGTAACGATGTTGATGAAGGGCGAGGGGGGAGAGAAGTCTAACACCTACTACGCCCAAGGAGGCATAGTCTACAAGGGGAGGAGAGGAGACCCTTCGCTTCTGATCAAGGACATTTTAACAGCTGGGGATGGCGTAAGCTACCCGCCCGCTGTGAAGGTTTTGGCTAATGAAGGCCCAAGGCTTGTCGAGGAAGTTTTGATAGAGCAAGCTGGCGTCCCATTCGACATGGACGTGGGAGGTGAACTCGACCTAGCGAACGAGGCAGCGCATTCCACTAGGAGGATAATTCACGTCGCGGACATGACTGGGAAGGCGATAGAGACAAAGCTAGTGGACGCGGTCAAGAAGATGGGGAACATTAAAGTTTACACGCAACGGGTTGCTATAGACCTGTTGACCGAGGAGCATCATACAGACGACCCTCTCGCAGTGTACAAAAACCCTACCTGCTTAGGGGCCTACGTCTTCGACATCAAAAAGGGGGAGGTTGACGCGTTCTTAGCGAAGGTAACGGTCCTTGCGACAGGTGGGCTTGGGCGAATATACCTTTACACGACAAACCCTCGGGAGGCGACAGGCGACGGGTTTGCTATGGCGTATAGGGCTGGAGCCCAGCTGATAAACATGGAGTACGTGCAGTTCCACCCCACAGCGTTCTGCTATGGGGAGGGAGAGTGCTTTCTGATAACAGAGGCGGTGAGGGGGGAGGGAGGGGTCTTGAAGACCCCTGACGGGCGGACCTTTATGGAGAAGTATCATGAGCTCGGCTCGCTCGCGCCCAGGGATGTTGTTGCGAGGGCCATTTACGAAGAGATGTTTGAGAACAAGTACCCTCATATGGTGCTTGATCTCGCATCATATATAGGGGCGGATAAGATAAGAAGCCGGTTCCCAACCATATACCAGACCTGCTTAGAGCATGGGATAGACGTAACGGAGAAACCGATCCCTGTTGTCCCAGCAGCCCACTTTGAGTGTGGTGGTGTGAAGGTAGACCTTTGGGGGAGGACCAATATAGACAGGCTTTTCGCCGTTGGGGAGGTGTCTTGCACGGGTGTGCATGGGGCGAATCGTTTAGCGAGCACTTCAATGCTTGAGGGGCTTGTTTGGGCTGATAGGGCGGTGAGGAAGATGATTGAAAGGAGACAGCACTACTTTAACTACAGGGTCCCAGCTGTCAGAGAATGGATCTACACAGGCATTGAAACCCCTGACCCAGCTCTGATTCAACAGGATATGAACGTTTTAAGACACACGATGTGGAATTACGTAGGCTTGGTTAGGACGAGGGATAGGTTGAAAAGGTCCATCGTAGACCTGGTACAGCTTAAAGAAGATGTGGAAAACTTTTACCGCTATTCGATATTGAACAAAGACCTGATAGAGTTGAGGAACGCGGTGCAGACTGGTTTAATCATCTCGCAGTCAGCCTGGAAGAACAGGCAGAGCAGGGGATGCCATTACAGAAAGAGTTGATTGGATGATAGTTGAAGAGATAGACCGGCTTAAAAAGGAGTTAAAAGCCGTGATAATGGCTCATAATTACCAGCTTCCAGAGGTCCAAGATGTCGCAGACTTTGTAGGGGACTCCCTTGAACTTGCAACGAAAAGTAGGAACACCGACGCAGACTACATAGTCCTAGCCGGAGTGGACTTTATGGCTGAAACAGCGTCCATCCTGAACCCGAATAAGACAGTCCTAATCCCAAGCCACCTTGCAAGCTGCGAAATGGCAAGGTACCTAGAACCTAAAACGATAGAGGAGTATAAGAGGACATACCCAGAGGCAAAGGTCGTTCTATACATCAACTCTACAGCAGAATGCAAGGCTCTAGCAGATTCGATATGCACATCAGCGAACGCAGCCAAAATCGTTAACTTGATAGATTCGGACACAGTACTCTTCGGACCTGACGCGAACCTAGCAAAGTACGTCTCCAAAAACACAAGGAAAAGGGTGATACCACTACCTCCCAACGGCCACTGTTACGTCCACACATACTTCGACCCAGAGGAAGTGCTCAAAATAAAAAGGGAGAAGGGGGGAGAGATAATGGCCCACCCTGAATGTGTCAAGGAAGTACAGGCTATAGCGGATGTCGTAGCGAGCACTGGAGGGATGATCAAGCACGTTGCGACTTCAAAGTCGAAAAGGTTCATCGTGGTCACCGAATGCGATATGACCTATAGGCTAAAGAAGCTCTACCCAGACAGGGAGTTCATTCCAGCTTGGGATAACGCGATCTGCCTCGGCATGAAGCAGATAACGCTTAAAAAGATATTGGAGTCTCTGACGTACAAAAGATATAAGGTACAAGTTGACAACGAAGTTGCCCAAAAGGCTAGAAGGGCAGTGGAAAGGATGTTTGAGTTGACATGAACACCACCTTTGATAGGCTATTGGATGAAGACTCCACCTTCGGGGATGTGACCAGCGAGACCATCATCCCAGAAGAGCTAGACGCGGAATCTAAGGTGATAGCTAAAGAAGAGGGCATAGTCGCAGGTTTGAACTACCTAAAAGATAGTGTGGAGAAGATCGGTCTAAAAATCATCCTCCTAAAAAGGGATGGTGAGTCTATAAAGAAAGGGGACACAGTCGCCATAATCGAAGGCAACGCGAGAAAATTACTTCTAATAGAAAGGACCTTTCTAAACATTCTTGGCAGGATGAGCGGCATAGCGACAGCGACAAAAAGGCTTGTCGACAAGGTCAAGGATGTCAACCCT
>Ga0123519_10014987_pt1 | contig 10941 bp, 11 predicted proteins | sample YelNatPaOPRAMG02_FD_87396 | JGI IMG/M metagenome (GOLD analysis project Ga0123519, IMG submission 87396) | Hot spring microbial communities from Yellowstone National Park - Yellowstone National Park OP-RAMG-02 (version 2) | ecosystem: Environmental > Aquatic > Thermal springs > Hot (42-90C) ... | reverse complement strand
TGAGGCGGTACGAGCATTGCATCTGGATCGGGTCCGGACCCGAGGCCGGTTGGGGCTGCCCTGTATCAATCGTACCATTGAGTATTGGCCGATACCGGGTAGGGACCGATATGGGTGGCAGCTGATCCTGAAACAAGTGATCCAGCCGGGCGATCTCGTCGCCTGGTCCGCCAAACGGGACCCGACCGAACCGGACCGTAGCTGGCTGGAGCCGATAGGCACGGAGCCCAATCGGAGCGTGTCACAGGCCGGGCTGGTGGTCGCAGTCGTACCGATCGGGGTCCGGCCCGAACGCGTGGTGCCAGTCGGATACCGGTTATGTATCGAAGCGGACTATCGGACCCGAGCCCAGCAGCTGCGACCAGATTGGCGTTACGAACGGTACTTGGTCTGGCCCGTACGGGAGGGGGGCGATCAGGTCTATATGCCACCGGTCTATCGGCTATGGGTCTGGGACCCGGATGGGGGCCAATCGAGCGAGCCACAGCTCCAGCTTGGGCCCCGGCCCGAAGAGTGGCCGGAAACCTAGTTCGGGGTCAGCTACAGCCGGTAGTGGTCCCGCAGTTCGGACAGACATAGCAGGTCCCGGCACGGACCGCGAGGCTGCCACAGCTAGGGCAGGCAACCGCGTCCTGTCGTGCCAGGGGCCGGGTCGGGCCCACAGCCGGGCCGGCCCGGTCAGGGTCCGCGAGGGCGGGTCGGGCCCGAGGCTCGGTCCGAGGGACCAAACGGTCAGAGCTATGACCCACAAGCTGGACCACCCGTTGGAAGCTGGGCTGGAGCTGTGGATCGAGCTGCGGGCCAGACTGTCCGTCCCGCGGGCCAGGCAGGCTGGGGCCGGGCCGGGCCGACTGTGGGTCCGAGCTCGGGTCCAGGTCCAATCGAGCCGGGTCCGGCCCGGGAACGGGCCCAACGGCCGAGCTCGGGTCCGGGTCCAGGAACTGCTGGGTCAGCCACTGGGCCAGATAGTCCAGCACGGACCGCGCCTGGGCCAGCTGGGGGTTAGAGGTCGGGCCCGCAGGCTCGAACGTGACGTGCCGGAACATCTGACAGAGCTCAGCCAGTGGCCGACCCAGCTGGAGCAGCTGGCTGGCCAGCTCGGCAATCAGCTGGAGCAGCTCATGCCAAGCCTGACCGGGCTGACCGGAATGGAGGAAGATCCGGCAGGGCTGGCCCGTTTGGGGCTGGAGCACGACCACGATCCGAACGGTCACGCCCGGCGGGTGGCCGAGCTGGACCTGATGGGTACGGGCCGGGAGCTCCAGCCAAGGGTCGAGGTCCGAGCCAGGTCCAGCTGGGGCCAGACCCGTGGCCAGGCCCAGTTCAGGGTGGTCCGGGCTGTCCGGGACCAGCCAGAGCTGGCCCGTGCTGGCCTGGAACGTGAGCTGGGCCTGGTACCGGTACCGGGCCAACCGATCCAGCTGCTGTAGGAACAGCTGGGTCCGGACATACCGCACGGGCCGGTCCGGGGGCCAGCTGGGAACCAGCTCGGACGCAGGCCCTAACCGGACCGGGTGCGGGATCGGGCCGTAGAGCTGTAGCGTGCATGGCTGGACCAGCTGCTGATAGTCCAGAACGGCCCGGGCCAGCTCGGACAGATGGGCGAGCTCACCGGCCCGAACCAGCCGAGCCCGGACCGTCTCCAGTCGGGTCGCAGTCCGGCCCGTTCGAGCAGGGCTCGGGCCCGCCAGGGCCTCTCGGACCGATACCAGGTTCAGCGGTTGGTCAGGGCCCGTTGCCAAGCCCCACTCAGGTTCCAGAACAGGCATCGGAACATCCACCTCGTTTTTCCCATAAAGGGGTGTATGTGGGCTTCACAGGCTGGACTTCTGGGCCAGCCACTGGGCCTCTTGCGGGTCGGAAGTCCACCAGAAGGGGCGGTCCCCTTCTGGTTGTTGGAGATAAGACTGGACCTCCTGGGCCCGTTTCCGGGCGACCACGAGCGGGTCGGCACCTTGCCAGCCATGGCTGCGTTCACGGGCCAAACGCTCCTCCATCCGGCAGAAACGGCAGAGCCGCGTCTGACGGCCCTGGAGTGGAATCCCACAGAAGCTGCAATTGCGTGTCATGGTCTGCTCCTTTCACTTTTCCTTTCACTTTTTTCGGGCTGGGGCTCCGGCCAGATTTTCAGTGGGGACTGGGGCCTTCCTAACCGGAACCAGGCCGAGAAAGGATTAGCGGCCCGTTCCAGTTTTCCTTTCAGGTACCAGATCAGGTGCTAAGGCCTTCCAACGGAAAAGCAGGTCAGAGCCAGCCAGAAAGCAAATAAAGGCAACCAAACCCAAAGCAGGCGAGATGAAGGGATTGGGCCGAGGTCAGAGGTCCGAGATCGGAGTATGGCCCAGCTGGTCCAGAGCCTGGGCGAAACTGATGAGCTCATCGATCGTGATCGGGCCTGGTTCGGGCTTGGACAGGTCCACAGCGGCAGGACGGTCCGGCTGGGCCATCCGATAGAGGAATGCACGGACCAACGGGTCCGGCACCAGACAGAAGATGAGCCGACCACACTGGGGACAGCAGAAGCTAACGAGATAGATCGGCTGGAGCCCGGGCCGGAACAGCTGATCAACATGTTCGACCGCTTGGTGGGTCTGAGGATCAAGATAGCCAATCAGCACAAACGAGCTGACCATCTCGTCCGTTGTGAAGGGTTGGTCCGGACAGAACGGGCAACGGAAGGTCTCGTCCGCATGTTCAAAGAGGGAGGAGGCCAAGCCTTCATTATTACCAGGATCAGACATCGTTCAGAAGTGTGCTCCGTGCTCTAGCTCAAGGTTCATCTCACCGGCAAGTATATACCCGTTCCAACGAAGGACGGTCCTGCAGTTGAGGTGGCATCCATCCGCTGGAGCCAGGACAGGTTCTAATGGACGGCACCCCAGTGCGGGCCGAGCCGGGCCTGGACCACAGTGGGCACGATCTGGGGGTCCATAAACTGTTCGCCCGCGGCCCGCATCTCCGATTCGATGAGCGGGGCCAGTTCCGTAGCGACCTCAGTGGACGCGAACAGGAGCGCCTCGTCATGGATCGGCCAGACGGGGCTACAGAGCCCCTGGTCACGATAGGGCTCCAGCCGCTGCCAGAGCCGGACGAGCGCGACCTTCATAATGTCGGCATTGCCCGCTTGTTGGAGCCAGTTCATACCGATCGTCTTACGGGTGCCCTTCAGGGATCGGTTATGGGCCCGGAGCCAGAGCTCCTCCTGGGCCACGTCCCGGACCCGGCCAAGGAAGCTGGGCCGGGTATGGCCAGTCTGCTCGGTCTCCTGGCCACATTGGGCCAGGAACTGCATGGCCGTCTCAAATACACGTTCGTACCGGGCCAGGCCGTCCTTGACCTGGTCCAATGGGAGGTTATGCTCCAATGCGATCCGATTGGCACTGGCACCATAGTCGCGACCGAACCCGATCGCTTTGGCCGCATCCCGTAGGGCCAGCAGCCGCTTTTGACGGGCCGTGAGTGTGGCGGACTGCCCGGCCCGTTTCAGGGCCAGGGCCTGTAGGAAATCCTCATACGGCTCCTGGTACATCAAGGCGGCGGTAAAGCTGTGTGCGTCCCGACCCGACTGGAAGATCTGGAGCAGGTTCGGGTCACGGGAGTACCAGGCCAGGATCCGTTTCTCACAGCTATTATAGTCCAGCCCGATACAGACCCAACCGGGCGGCGGCACGAACACGGCCCGATACTCGGGTTCGGACGGGAACTGCTGCAGGTTCATGGTCCAGGGCAAGCTGCGATTGCTGCTGGTCGCTTGGATTCGGCCAGTGACCAGGAACCGCCACTCGGAATGGACGTGGTCCGTAACGGGATGGCGGGCCCGGAGCTTCTTGAGGTAGCGGCTACGACTGACCTGGTAGTTCCATTGGAGCCAGGTCCGGATCAAGGGTTGGTCTTGGTACCGCTGCAGCTCTTTGGCCCGCATCGAGCCCAGGTCCGGGACCAGCTGTTTCAGTCGTTTCAGGACCTGCTGCTTGGCCTGGAGATTGAGTGGGCCCGGCTCCGGCTCGGGCTCCGGCTCGGCCATCGGGACCAGGGTCAGGCCCGGGTCCCGGGTACCGCTGTCCGGCAACGGAGTGGGCCGGGCGAGCTCAGCCAGTTGCCGTTGCAGCTGCTGGGCCAGCTCGTCCGATTGGGCCTGGAGCTGGTCCAGGACCTGGTCCAGCCGGTCGGGATCGACCGGCAGCCCATGCAGGCTAGCGAGCGCGAGGTTCGGCAGGACCGCCATATCGTACGCAAGCAGCTGTTCGAGCTGGGCTGGGTCCAGCTGCCAACGGGCCGCCAGCTGCTGGAGCTGCTGCCGCTGCTGCTGATAGAGGGCAGGCAGGTAGAATGTATCCAGGGCCGCATAGAGCAGCTGTGGTTCCGATAACGGGCCGTCCCAGCGGTAGCTATGGCCTGCGGCCCGGTCCTTATCAGGCCGGTCGATCCCGAGTGTAGCGAGCAGGACCGAGCCGAGATCGTGATGGGCAGCGAACTGGAGGCAACGGGCCGCGGTACAGGTACACCAGAACCGAGCCGGGAAGAGCCCCCAGTGGTGCTGGAGCCAAGCGAGCTCGAAGAGTGCGTTATGGATCAGGACCAGCGGTCGAAGCTCGACCAGCTGCTGATACCAATAGGATCGTGGGGGCGGCTGGGGATGGAACAGGTCGAACAGATAGGTGGCCTGCCGGTCCGTTACGGACACTAGCCGGATCCGGCCCAGCTGGGGGTCTAACGCGACCTCGGGCCCGTACCGGGCCTGCCAGTTTGGGTCCGGCACGGTCTCAATATCGAGCCCGAGCGGCGGCTGGAACTCAGGCCAGTCCGGGCAGGGCTGGGGCCGCCAGGTCCCGGTCGCAAGGTCCGCGGGCTCGAGCCGAACGACCTGGAACTGGCTAGGGAACGGGTCCGCCGGGAAGAGGGCCAGGTCGAGCTGGTCAGTTGGGCCCGTAGAGGGCTTGGAACGAGGTGGTGCCATGTCAGATGATTTCACTCCAGTAGCAGCTGCGGGTCGGGCGGGGTCCAGCCCGGACCCGGTCGGGATCGCGTCGATCGTGTTAGGCCAGATGCAGCAGGCCCGCAGGCAGCATCAGTCCAGTGGGCGACTGAGCGGGTCACGGGCCAGTCACTGTTTGAGACGGCTGACCTATTACCTGCTGGGCTACCCGGCCCGTGAGCCGACGGGCCAGCAGCGTTGGATGATGCAGGTCGGCCAGTTGATCCATAATTATATCCAAGCCTGCCTGGTCCAAGCAGGCCTGGTCCGGACCGATGATGGGACCGGCCAGCCCTGGATCGAGTACCATGTGGAGGACCCCAGCCACAAGTTCCACGGTTTTATCGATGCGGTCCTAGTGACCGGGGAGGTCTTGGAGATCAAGACCTGTGCGACCGAACGGTTAGTCCAGCTCACAGGCCCCCAGGACTGGCATCTGGGCCAAGCGAACCTGTATGCGCACTGGCTGGGTACGGACCGGATCCGGTTCTGTTACGTAGGGGTCGATGCCCGGACCGGATATGGGCCCGCGTTATCAGTTGAAGAGCTTCCGATCCGCGAGTTCGAGCTGGCTGCGGACCCTTGGGTCGCGCAGCAGGTGCTACAACGGTTCTGGTGGGCGGTCCGATTAGCGGACCGAAAGCAGCTGGCCAAACGCGAGTTCAGCCCGGCCGGCCTTGTCAGCCAGTGCCACCTCTGTGAGTATCGGGCCCATTGCTATCCGGAGCCACAGGGCGCGGACCCCGGTCCAGGTCAGCGGGTCGGGTGTCCAGCCGAGCCGGTGCTAGCAGGCTGAACGAGCCCGGGACTGGCTGCCATCGGCCCGATTCGGGCTCAACCAGATGCTCACGTACGAAATGGACCAGCTCGGTCCGGTCCGCCTGAGCTGGCTGGAACTCAAGCCGCCATCGACGTACGGCCGGGCCGAAGAGCGGCTCCTGACGTTGGGCCTGCTCCAGCCAATAGCTCATGGTCTGTACGAACCCATGAGTGACCGGATCGGTCCGTAACCGGTCCAGGGCCTGGTCCGGTTGGGCCTGGAACAGCTGAAGCAGATAGGTTTGGAACTCTTGGTGGGTCATTATCGGGATCGTAGCCTTTTAGCCTTTCCATGGAAATCGGTCAAGATCGGCCTATTCAGGCCCGGGCTCGGCCGGACGGGTCGGAAGCCCGAATCCGGGTGGGAGGCCCAGGTCCAGGACCAGGTCCAGCGGCTGAGTCCGATAGGGCTGCCCATCGACAAGGACCCAGCTATCCTCTAACGCCACCCATTTCGTTTTGCCCGCCAGGGTCTGGACCGGTAGGTCAGAGCCAGATTCCAGCCCCGTCGGATAAGAGACCAACCGGACCGCACCATAGGGACAGCCCACATAGAGTACCACCAGCTGTGGATAGTTCAGGCGCTGGATCAGCTGCTCATTCAGCTTGCGAAACCAGTCCTTCTGCAAGCAGACCAAGCAGTCCGGCCTCGAACGTTTCGGGGCTGGGTTCGGGCTCAGGCCCGGGCTCGGACCCGGGCTCGACGGCTGGTCCGAGCAGTTCGGGCTCGGCGCCCGGTTCGGCCTCCAGCGGACCTTGCAGGTCCATTTCGATTCCATCAGCACAGGCCCCCGATCCAGGTCCCAGGGCAGTCGGCCCGCACTCGGCCGGGGCCGAGCCAGGCTCGTACGCCACCGGGCCAGGGCCTGCTGGCTCGCGGGGCTCAGGTCCGGTCGGGCCTGGAGCTGGGCCAGGGCCCGGGCCAGCTGCCGGACCAGATGGGTCTGGGTCGCCGTCTGGAACTGGTGCCAGGTCGGATTCAGTCGGCCCGGGCTCGGCTCGGGGCTCGAGCCCAGGGCCAGGTCCGGGATCAGGAGTGCGGTCAGGTACATGGTCAGGCTCGTTCGGGACAGATGGGACCGGCTCAGTTGGACCGGTCAGCTCAGTTGGACCGGTCGGACCGGGTTCTGGATCAGGCTCGGAAAGGAGCATGGGCCCGATGGGGCTGGACCAGTGGGTCAGATCGGTCAGGTTCGCAAGGACCTGCCGAGCCTCCTCTCGGGCCTGAGCCTCCGCGAGCTTGCGATAGTACCATTGGGCCAGCCAGGCCCGATAGTCCGGGTTGGCCTCCAAGAAAGAGTCTAACCGGATCATCTTCAGCGCGTTCTGCTGCGTGCCCGCGACGAGCAGATGAGGCTGGCCCGGCTCGCCGAACGGGCGGTCCGGGTGCGGCATGGAGAGCTTAATGCCCGGTAGGTCGGGCTGGGCCAGCGGCACGTCCAGCTGATAGGGCAGCACCAGGACAGAGCCGGTGCCGTAGCTGACCACGGGATAGTAGAGATAGCCCAGCTGGGCCAGCCGGACCAGCCCAGTCAGGTACGAGAAGGCCAATTGGAACCGGGGACCATGTACGATCTCGATCCAAACGGACCAGCTCTGATCGGTCCCCAGCCCGAAACAGGTCTTGTTGCGGGTCACTCGCCAGCTGGCCCGATAGCCCGCCAGGATATCCGCCGAGACACTGGAGTCCGTACTGCCAGGATCGGGCAGCATCGGCCTCAGCTGAGCACGATAGTACTGCTCCAGCTCATCCAGGGCCGGATCGGTCCGAGCGCCCGTGGGTCGGACCCGGAGCGGGCCACCGATCAGCTCGCCATAGAGCTCGACTGTGGCCGCGTGCGTCATCCGGATCCCGCCGAACACCCGATCGACCCGGATATTGGGGTTGGCGAGGTTGACCTGTTTCAGACGATGGTTGGTATAGAACAGGATCGCATCGTGCCGGACCAGGAGCGGCCGGACCAATCGGAACAGGACCGCCAGGGCCGAGGCCGTGGCACCCAGGTTATGGCTGCTTTCGATCCCTTCGGTCAGATACTTCTCATAGTCCTGTTCCGATTGGAGGAAATCGAGACTATCGAGCAGCACGCCCGCGACTTGGCCACTGGCCAGGCCCGGGAAGGGGCCGTCTGCAGCGGGCCGAGCACAGCCCAGCTCGTCCAATTTGAACCGGGTCGAGGTCAGGATGTAGCCCACGTTCTGGGCCGTAGCACGGATGCCCGAGAGCAGGATCGCACGGCGTGCGTTCGGGCCCCAGAGCCGAGTCAGGAACTGGGGGCTGATCGCGCCCTCCAGGTCCAGGAGCAGCACGACCCGGTCACGATTGCGAGGATGGTAAAGGAGCTGGTTCAGATAGAGCAGGCTGATCAGGGTCTTGCCAGCTTTAGGGCTAGCGACCAGATGGACCGTGGAGCCGAAAGCGATCCGACCAAGATAACAATCGGTAGCGGGATCACCGGAATAGACCGAGTTCTGCCAGGTGGCACGTAACGCGGTAGGCAGCAGGTCCGGTGCCCGGTCCGAGGGCGGGATCGGATCCAGGTCAGGTTCTTTAGAACGGGTTTTGCGGGCCATTATGGTCTTTTGCCTTATCCTAAAAATTGGAGGGAGGGGGTGGTAGTTATCATTCCTCGTAGAGTGATAGTAACGAATCCGTTTGATAGGACCCAAGAACCAGGTCGGAGGTCCTCCCGCTGGGATGCGAGAGCCTTGGCCAGGCCCGCGAGCCAATCCGGTATAGGCTCGGCAGGCCGGCCAGGTTGGGTCAGGCACAGGTCGGGTTCCGAGCTAGGGCCGGTGGGATCAAGGGCTCGATGGAGTGTGGTCCGTGAGGCTGGCCGGGCTAGAGCTGGCGCTGGGGGCCTGATCGGACTCCAGAGGGTCCAGCTGGGAGACCTGTCGCGTGGCCAACCGACAGCTGAAATCGAGCTCATCGAACCCGAAATGGTGTACCTCGGGCTCGCCCAGGTGGCCGGTTGGGCGTGGCTGCTGGCTCCAACGTAACCGGACCAGGCCCGTGGGGACCTGGCTGAGCGCGTGCAGCAGCCATTCCAGGTGCACCACGGCCCGAAGCGGGTCGCCATGGCAGGGGACACAGTCCAGCGCTTCAGAATAGCCGTCCTGTCGGCCCGCAGCTCGGACCAAAAGGGTCTGGGCCGGCACCTGGTCCGGCACGGTCATGAGCTGGACATCGGCCCGACCCGGCTCCTGGACGGCATGCACTCGGGTCAGGGCCTGGACCAGGGCCGGTCGATCGACTGCCAGGGTCGAATTGGTCGGGTGCCGGAACACGACCGTAGGGTCCGGTGGGGCCTGATTCAGCTGGGGCGACTGTAACAGGTAGGGCATCTGTGGCCCGAGCCGGCCCGAGAACTGGACCAGGCGGCTATCGGCCGTGACGGTGAGCTGGCCGGGTCCGGGCAGCTGGCTGGCCAACTGCGCGAACGGGCCCGGCAGTAGCAGCCCATTAAAGGGGTCCGGGACAGGCTCCTCCACGCGGACCGCAAGTATCCGGTGCCGGTCAGTCCAGCTGAGCAGCCACGGCGGTCGGACCAGGATCGGGCCGACCCGGTCCGGATCGTCCGAAGGCAGTAACAGCCGGGTCCAGGGACAGACCGGGAACGTGACACTCGGGCCGGAGACAGCCATTAGGCCGCGACCAGGCGCGGGCGGGGCCGCAGCCGTGGTGGAAAGGGTATAGTAGCCACCGGGCCAACGGAGCTGGACCTGGCTGGGCGAGATGCGTTGGAACGTGATCCAGGTCTCCGGTGCGAGCTTCTCTAAGTTCCGGAGATAGACGGCAACGCGTTTCAGGGACAGCTGGAGCCAACGGGAGTCCGGCTCAGCCGGCTCCAAGTCGGCCTGGGCCAGGTCGGGCTGACCCACCAGGATCCGGAACGAGACTTGGCCCGGCAAGAGGAAGAGACAGCATGGGCCGGGTTGGTCCGTGAGCAGGACTTGGAGCTGGTCCAGGCCCAGCAAACGGCCCGCACGGCACATCAGGCTGAGGACTTGGCAGAGGTCCGAGGCCCGGAATTTGAACGGGATGATGCTAGACATCGGAATTATGTGATTCCCCCTTCGACAATCAGACTAGGATCAAGCACCGGGCCGGCCAGGTAGAGCATGGAGCTCTTGTCGGACCTCAGCCAGAAGTTCCGGTGGGAGCTCGTCCGAATCAAACCAGATTCCTGACGGGACGGGCTCCGTGATCCATAAGGCTGGATCATAAAGGAACAGGATCCAGTTTCGGCCCGGATAGATTTTGACGACGGCATCTTGAGATTGGAGCCAGGTATAGGTTGCAGGGGTATGCTGAGCATAGCCCCGAGCGAACTCCAGCATTTCCATCAGGTTTCGTCCTCCATTATAGCGGGCCGTTTTTGGGGCCCCAGTCAGTTAGCGGGCAGGTCCAGCAGCGGACAGGGCCTGGAAGAACTGATCGAGCCAGCTATAGATCAGGCTCAGCAGGTGGTCCCAATCGATCCGACTGAGCTCGAATGAGCTGCCCGTGGGATCAGATCGGGCCTGATCCCAGCGGACCGGCCGCCAGGCTGCGGCCCGGCCAGCTGTGAACTGGTCCGCAGACTGGTGGCTGGCCTGCCAGGCTTGATGACAGTCCGAGCAGAAATAGGGCGATGGGGGCCACCGGGGCTGATCACAGTTCAGGCAGGTCCGGGGCTGGGCCAGGTTAGCTTGGAGCAGCTGAACAAGCTGGCACGCTAACTGATGCAAGTGTTCCGCTCGGACCGAGCCGGAATAGACCTGGTCCGGTGGGCCGAAGAGCGGCATATAGCTGGCCGGGGCGAGTCCGAACGTCAGGCCCGGGTCCAGCTGCAGGGTCCAGTGACAGTTATGGCAGCTGACCTGGACCAGTTGGGGCGGCTGGACCAGCTGCTGACTGGCCGGCTGGGGCCCAGTCAGGGCAGTCGAGATCACGGACCAGCTGGCCAGCTGCGGTAGGGATTCGAGCGAATGGCTGAGCTGGAGCCAGCTGAGATGGAACTGGTCCGATAGGCAGTTAGGACAACGGGCCATGGTTCAGAGTCACCTCATGTGCTTCGGCCAGTGACGTTCAGTCAGATGAGGTCCACATCCGGGCCGATCGGGACAGGGGTCAGGTCCGGCAGCTCAGGGAGCTCCGGTAG
>Ga0123519_10014986_pt1 | contig 10941 bp, 12 predicted proteins | sample YelNatPaOPRAMG02_FD_87396 | JGI IMG/M metagenome (GOLD analysis project Ga0123519, IMG submission 87396) | Hot spring microbial communities from Yellowstone National Park - Yellowstone National Park OP-RAMG-02 (version 2) | ecosystem: Environmental > Aquatic > Thermal springs > Hot (42-90C) ... | reverse complement strand
TGAAACGGTGGAAACTTATACCAATCCTTATACACACAATGACGTAATCCACAATGCTACACTGCTGCGGGATAAAGACGGAAAGATTAAGCTGGCAATCGACAGCGAAGGAAATCCTATTGCGGATTCTTATTATATGGGATATGAATACGAGACGTTTATTCAGGAATACGCAAAAGAGTTTTTGCTTAGCAATCTTGCTGGCTGTTTTGTGCAGGATGAAAAAACTTTAGAAAACGGCGACATTGTACTACATGTTGCAGTTTTATGAAATTGATTTCAGAACAGAAAGGAGATATTTTTATGCAGAAATACTATGAAATATGTATTTCCAAAAATACGGGCAAGATAACCATAAACGCAGAGGGCTTTACTGGCAAGGAATGTTATACAAAGATTGAAGAACTCATCAAGGCGCTGGGAGCTGTGGAAATGATGCGCAGCAAACCCGAATATGATGCAGAAATGCAGACAGAAATACAAACGATTATATGAGGCAACTATGAAAGACCAGCGGATTTTTATCATACGCCGTGATGGAACGATTGAAGGGCTGTGGTGTGACGCACTACAGCCCGTCGTCGTTAAAGCGGATGGAGTGAAAATTGCAAGAGTCTCAGAGATTGAATACGATAATGAGCGCCGTGGATGGTTCATTAAGTTTCTGCCGCCGTTTTACAATCTCAATGAGCTACCAGAGACAAAAAACCTTTTGTATGATAAAAGGGAACAGGCATTAAATGTCGAAATTGTTATATTAAATCAATATCTTACAGCAGAAAGGGGAGAAATTACATGAAGCCAAAAGGAAAAGTTCAGATTGTTCGCAACCAGACAAAAAGAGCCGAATCTTCTATCTTCGTCAGCGAGGATATGGTTACGCTGCAGGACTTGATTGAGGGGGGCTTAATCAATAAGGATACTTCACGGGAGGAGCTGGTACAACTCTTACGTCGATGGCTACTTGCAAAATTGAATGAGATTGAAGCATTTGACCGACGGCTTGATATGAACGAACTCTACGGGATTATGAAAGTAGTATATAACGTCGCCGTGATTGTGGAGCACCGCTGCGCCGCTGTGCATACTATCAACGGACTTCTCTTTTCACTTGGATTCTCAGAGAGCAATTTGCAAAAATTTATTGATTCTAATATAAAGAAGGAATCCGACTGTGGGGATTGTAGAATATGCTTTGAAGAGCAAAAAGCAAAACAACCTGAATTTGTTTTTATGTATGATGCACCGCCGACTGTTCACTAAAACATGCAGAAAATACAAGGGGTTAGCTTCTCTGCCACTGAGAGCTAACCCCCTGCCCCACAAGGAGAAACGAAAGGAGAACGTATGCCGCCACGGTTCGCCACGCCGAGCGTATTTTGACAGTAGCAAAAATTAAGATGTTTGTCAAGTCTTTTTTGAAAAAAACAAGGAGATGCCGATCATGTACAACGCCACAGGATACATGCCGAGCTATTTTATACTTCCGACAAGGCTGATTTCTCTACTCAAGGGCAATCTCACTGCCGCACTTGTCGTTTCTTATCTTGTTATGCAATATCGCTACTATCAAAAAGTCTATAACATTGAAAAATGGTTTTTTCTTGCCGTGAGCGGCACAGCAAAGGGAAGCTTGCAGAGTGTTTTTCCTTTTATCAGCAGAAGCTCGCTTTTCAGAACACTCCGCGAACTGAAAAAAAATGGACTTATTGAGATAAAAACACACCTACCCGAGCAGACAACAGGCATAAAATTCACGCCGCACAAACGATATGTTTGGATACGAATTGACAAAAAAATTATTGATTGTTATGTGGCAAATGAGGAAAAAAATGAGGAAAAAAATGACTCTGCTATGTGTTCAAATTGGACACATAACAACACCCTGCAATGTGTTCAAAATGAACATATAGCCAAATGGCAATATGTTCAAAATGAACATATAGCCAAACAGCTATATGTTCAAAATGAACACATAACCCCCCACAATGTGTTCAAAATGAACATATTGCCAAATGGCTATATGTTCAAATTGAACACATATATAAATAATAAAGAAATAAATACAAGAAAAAAGAAAGGAAAGAATAATTCCGAACAATCGGGCGCGAAGCTTCGCTTTCGCGCTAAAAACTCTTCCCGCTCGGCTCTACCGGCGGGAAGAGAAAAAGACCGGGCGGGAAAAACTTCCCCCCTACCCCCCAACCCCCCAGCCCCCCTTCCCCCGCTGGCGGGAAAGTCGGGCGGACAACAGAAGGAGGACAAAGACATGGGACGCATTTCGGACTTGATTACAAAACACATGAACGAAGTACAAGAGAAAAGCAGAAAACCTCAGCCACTGGAAACCGAAGCATTGAGAAAACGCTCGGCAAAAAAACCGAGCGTCAGGAAGGCACTCGACTATTGGTATCACACGGCGATAAAGCATGGCTATAGGGATTATGTTCCTGAATATTCGGAAAAGAGCTTTGGACAGATGCGGCATTGGCTTGATTCACTCTACGTTGCAGGAAAGACGCATGAGGAGATTTGCAGAATAATCGAAAATGTGATAGCCTCATGGCACAACATTACCGCAAACATCAAAGACGATTATGGAAAGCCACTACACTTGGACAAAACGCCGACGTTTGAGCAATACATGCGCTATCGCCGAAAGATTGATTCGCTGTGTGCTGTTGGGCAAAGCACTATCGCCGCACAGAAGCGGCGAAAAGATTTGCCGATATGAGAAACAGGACACGAAAGGAGAGTGATACGCTATGACAAGCAATCAACTTCGTTATAGCTGGAAAGTGGCACAGGGACAGCTTCCTGCTGAAACGCATGACGCTGAAACGATTAAACTCACTGAAACTACCTGTGCGCTTTCCCATAACTCGCTCTGGAAAGAGATGCCACAGCCGCAATGCCTTGCGGCGTGGAGGGAACTCATTGCAGCTCCCATCATCGAACAGATGTATAAGACACATGACCCGCAAGGAGTGAATCTCGTAAAGTGCATGTCGCCTGAGATGTTGAAGGAAGTATTCAATCGGCTTTCTATCAATCCGATGCACTATGCCTATGTGTTTGTGGCAACAGGGCTACAGACTGCAAATGCTTACGCAGCACGGCTTTTGATGTCCTATGCACTCACTACGCAGAAGATACCTCTTGCTGTAAACATTGCACAAGTGGTCGATGTTCTGCGGATGCAATATGGCGGCGAGGAAGACTATCAATCGCTTTTGAAACCGGGACTTTTGGTGATTACTGACGTAATAGGGGAGATTCCTGATATTGACCGTATTGACAGCAGATTTGTGAAACTACTGACTGAGCGACACAATCGGGGAAAGGTTACGGTGTTTGTCATGCTACTGAGCAACGACCAACTCATTGAGCAGATTTTATCAAACAACATCACCGCAGAAACCTATCGTGAGATTTTGAAGTCGCTTAAGATTTACGGCAAAGGACTTGGCGTATATCTCTCGCCAGAGAATGCGCATGTTTACACCTACACGGCTGCCGATGCGGAGGGAGAAACCTATGTCTGTCGAACTTTTGTATCTCACTAAACTCTTAACGCTGCCGAAAGATGAGCAAAAGCAGGCATTCCTGACTCATCTTCAGCGGGGACTTTCAGAACAGATTTTCACGGGAGATACGGCACGTGCCGTTTTCTCACATATTGAAAAGTTTTTTCATCGCTACGATACCCTGCCGACTACCGCGATAGTTGAGCTTGATTTGGATGTGCGGCTGCCAGAGACCGTGCCAGATGAACCAATAGACTTCTGGTTCACGGAGCTGTATCGGCAATACATCGTGAAGCGGACTGCGGCAAACGTCATGTCGCTCCGTGATGTACTGGAAAACGGCAACATCGAGGACATCATCCTCAGCGTTGACCGCATGTATCGGGATGTGGCTGTCGCTGTGCGGAACACAACGGCTACAAACCTTCTGGAATGCGCACAGCGGGCATTGCAGGAGCATGATTTGAGACAGCACGATGAGGTTGCCGAAGGAATAAAAATTGGCGTACCGTATTTTGACCGTGTAACCTCAGGCATTCAGCAGGGTGACATTTGCTCACTGATTGGACGCATATCGGTTGGAAAATCTTACATCACGGATGCTTTTGCACTCAATGCTGCAAATGCAGGACACCGTGTGCTGCTTCTCAACATGGAAATGACCAATGCAGCACAAGGACGTCGTCTGACGGCACTTGGGGCAGGCGTTAGCAATACCCTCTTGCGGCAGGGAAGATTGCCGTATTACACGCGGCGGAAAGTAGAGGATTACATCTCCGAGCTTGAGCACAACGGCAAATCAACAAACCTATTGCTGGTTGAAGGAAGATTGAACATCACCACAGAAGAGATTATCGTTATGACACGGCGTTATCGTCCTGACATTATTTTCATTGATGGAGCGTATTTGCTTCGCAACAGCTACGGGAAGAACCTTGCTACGGTGGAACGGATAAAGATTGTCGTCGAGGAACTGAAGCAGATAGCACTGATGGAAAATATCGGCATGTTTTTGACGTTTCAATTTGCACGCGGCGGGGAAAAGAAAGGACTTGAAGGAATCGGCTGGAGTGATGCAATCGGACAGGTATCCTCAATCGTGTTGGGGCTTACCAATGAAGAGGAAGATAGCGTTGTAGCACGGTCGCATATCGTGTACAAGATTCTTGAATTTCTCAAGGGCAGAGAAGGGGAATCGGCAAAGATACGATTGCGTTACGATATGCTCCACACCAGCATTGTGCAGGATATGGTACTTGAGGCAAGCCCTGATTTTCCGCTGACAGAGGACGATATTAGCGAACCTACCGAAGGCGACATTATGAACTGGGACGGATTTTTGGAATGAGAAAAAAAATGAAATCGATTTCATTTTTCACTTGACGTTGTATCCTTTCTGTGATATAAAAGGATTCCAGAAGCATTACGAAAAACCCACAACGACAAGGAGAAAGCCATGCCACGCATTCAATTGCACAAACGAGATGAAATTGCCGAAACGGCACAACAGATACAAACACAACAAAGCCGCGATGCGGCACGTGAAGAAGCTGTTAAGCAGCAACTTGATAAACTGATTGCCTTACGGGCACAACTACAAAAAGAGCGAGAGCTTTATGAGAAGCGGATTGCCTCCGCACAATTACAGGCGACAGAGCTTGAAAACGAGATTGAGACCTTCTTGAAGGAAAAAGGGCTTGAAAAGCTGGAAAGCACTATTGGTATCGCGCTGCGACAGAAAAAAAGCCGTACAGAAAAAGTGATTGACGTTAAAAACTTTTTCAACTTTTTGCGGCGTTTTAAGGACAAGGCAACGAACCTTGTGGATTACGTAAACATCCCATCAGGGAAACTTTGTAAAGACTTTGGCGAAAAAGTGCTCATTGAGCATAAGGTACTTTCGTATCATACGACGGAAAAAGAAGTCCTTGAGATAAGGGCAAAGGCATGAGGTTGGAGCACATAAAACAGTTTTTAGAAACGTTGGGCGTACCGAATGCGCGGCAGAGCGGTGACAATGTAGTCTGCTCATGCCCCTTAGCGCGGTGGACGCATCAGCGTGGGACGGATAGGAGACCAAGTTTCTCTATCAAGATAACAGAAAAGGGGCTATCGCTCTATAACTGCTTCGCATGTGGATTTCATGGCACACTGCTAAATCTTTTGTGTCGCATTGCGACCGCAACAGGAAAGACGCCGCATGAGGCATACGAGATACTGGAAAAGTATGAACTTGATGGAGACGAAGAAGCGCAAAATGCGCAACAGACAAACGGAAATAATCTACTGGGCATCACACTGCCCTACAATGGAGACGATGTTCTTATGAAACTCAAACTAAAACTAAAACAGCAGAAGATACCGCCTGTGCCGCAAGAGGTGCTGCAAAAGTTTCCATGCATAAGCAAACATGACAGACAGATTCTGGAATGGCTTATGCTGGAACGACATATCAGCGTTGAAGCAATTATTGTGTTTCGGCTTCGAAAGTTTGAGCGGGATGGAAAACTGGGAGTGATTTTTCCCATCATTGCCCGCTCTGACAAGAAGACCGTGCTTGATATGTTTGTGCGGCTCGTTGACGGAAAACAGAACTTTCGCCTGACCGCAGAGGTTGTCAGAAGGATACACCCTGAGCTGAAACAGATACCCGACTACAAGGCGACGCACTTGTGTTTTGGGAATCATTTATACGACCCTGAGAAGCCGCTGGTCATCGTGGAAGCACCGCTGGATGCTATGCGGCTGTATTCGCTACACTTCCGCAATGTTGTGGCAACCTGTGGCGCACTAAGCACAAAGCAGGCAGAAGCACTGTACTCAAGAACCGTGTATCTTGGATTTGATGCGGATGAAGCAGGAAGAAGGTTTACCACACAGGCATTCAAGCTGCTTAGAAAACGGATACCCGTGATTTATGCACTTGACTGGAACGTCGCTTCCGAACAACGACAGGTGAAAGACGCCAACGAATTGATGACGATGCGAGAAGCACACTTTGTTTTTCAGCAGAAAAAAGAACTGCAAGGTGTGTGGGCTACAAACGGCTTCTAAGCCGATTAACTTTTAACAGGACATTTTGTCCACGAAGGAGGTTGCTATGAAGGTAACAAAAACAAAAACAAACACGGCGGTATCACAGAAGTTGGCTTTCGTTTCTGGCGATGATGCGGAACGGCTGATGGAGGAGCGGACATTTAAACGAGAGCAAGAGGCAGAGGAACGGCGAAAAAACCTCATGCCACGTTTTTGGCTTGAGGTGGGCGCAAGCGCAAAATTGCTGTTCATTTCACCAAAGCCCGTGCTGGTAAATGAGCATAACATCAAACTCAACGGCTATTGGGGAAATTATTTTCTCTGCCGCAAAACCATCGACCAGTGTCCACTGTGCGAAGCGGGACATCGGGATTATGATGCACTGCTTTACACTGTGGTAAATCTGACGGGCTATGTTTCGCAGAAGACAGGCAAGCGAATGAAAAATTTGAAGCAGGTGCTTGCGCTAAAGGCAACAGCAGCAGCGAAGTTCAAACGGAAAAAGAAGGAGCTGGATACAATAAAGTTTGCCATCTTTGAGTTTACCCGTGATACGAAAGATGACCCCTCAACAGGCGGAGATATTTCTTTCGTTAAACAGCTTGAACTCAAAGAAGTCGTAGCAATGTTTCGTAAAGACGGACTCAAGGATGCCGAAATAAAAGAACTGCTGCAACCTTACAATTTCGAGGAACGCTATACCCTGAAGAGCATACAGGAGCTGGAAGAGATTGCAGGTACGAAGACCGTCGGCAGAGAGGATTTTACCGATGATGACTTGCCGCTGGATGATGACGAACCCACAAAATCAAAAACAAGGAAGACGGAAGTAGAGGCAAGCGGCGATGATGACGATAAGGAATCCTCTAAGGAGGAACTGGATGATGAAACATTGCTTGCAGAACTTTCTGACGACTGAAAGATAAACGATACGGAGAGAACAGGGTGCATGTCTGCAAATTGAGCGGATATGCACCATCTTCTTTTTTTCTGAGATTTGAGGCGCAGCGATGTTTAGTGTGGCGATACATGATGTCTGCCTGTTCGTGAAAAAATCCGAACTGAAATACTCTGTGGCGGAATATCGGAAACAGTTTACGGCATTCCCAAAATACGATAATCTTGCGCCAGTGAAGCTCTATCGTGAAACCGAACATCTGTTCGGATTTCCCCGCTATACCAATCTGCGGGCAGAACGTATTATTGACCGCAGGATAACTGTCCCAATTCAGGACTACCGTTGCACTGCGACGATGCGACCAGAGCAGGAGAAGATAGAACAGCAATTTTTGAAATCGATTTCAGAAGGGCGCACGGGGTTCTTGATTAACATGCGGACAGGGGCGGGAAAGACCGTCGTCGCACTGAAACTCATGGAACATTTACAGCAGAAGACGCTGGTGATTGTACCACGGGAGTTTATCGTTGAGCAGTGGATTTCCAGAATACTTGAGCATACCAATTTGAAGCGAGAGGACATAGGCATTGCACAGCAGCGGCGTTGTGAATACAAAGACAAAAAAATTACTATCGGCATGATACAGTCTTTGTACAAAGACAAATACAGCGACGATTTCCGCCGTGCATTCGGTTGCATCATTGTTGATGAAATACACATCACAGGGGCGTCGGAGTTTTCAAAAGTCGTCAATATGTTTCCTGCCAAATATCGTATCGGCATGACCGCAACGCTGAAACGTGCCGACGGCATGGAAACTGTTTATGAGCAATGTATGGGCGAAGTACTGTTGCAGACACTTGCTCAGCAGGTAACGCCACTTGTGATACGGCGACCCTACATGACGAAAGCAAGGATTCCCGAATATGTGTTCAATATACGCGACAGAGTACGGCAGCGGGGAGCAGTGCTTTCTTGCCTTGCGCGGGATTTTGCACGAAACCTTTTGATTGCTGTGCAGGCGCACCAGCTTGAGAAGACGGGGAGACAGGTACTGGTGCTGGGGGAGCGGAAGAAACAACTCTGGGAGATTTGCGAACTGCTTAGAACACGCTACAGATACCGCAAGGAGGAAGTGGATGTGTTCACGCAGGAGACCCCACAGCCCCGAAGACGATGGATACTGGATAACTGCCGTATTGTGCTTGCCACGACACAGATTATGGGAATGGCAGTGGATGCGCCGACGCTTGCTGCATTGGTGTTTGCGACTCCGCTGAGCAATGCAGAACAGGCAATCGGGCGTGTATTGCGGATGATGGACGGGAAGAAAAAACCCGTTGTTCTGGATATTGTTGATGTCGCTTTTCCCGCAGCTATACGATGGGCAAAAAGCCGTGAAGCTTTCTATCGTAAACAGAACTGGGAGATTCGACGCATTGCTACTTACGGAACACGATGAAACATGAGAGGAAAGCTGGGATGGCCGAAGTATGCGCCCGATGGACGTACTCCACCGAGCAAGCGACGAATACCGTTTAACAAATACAAAATTCGTGCACGGCTCATGGTGCAGAAGCGCGGCGGGCTGTGGCGAAAATATAAAAACGATAGGGAATGGCTGAAAGCGAGATTTCCTGAGAAGTATAAAGCACTTCAGCAGGCGAAAAAAGAAGCACGCATACAATACTTGACAGAATATGAACCGCAGCGCCTTAAGAATGACCCGCTGCGGGAGTTCAAACTTCCTTTTCGTTATTTTAGGAAAACTGGCATGTTGTTTTATCCCGATGATGTTGCTGCTGATATTTTTGGTGTGAGCGAAGCGTCGCTGCGCTATCTCATAAGCAATGGCTATATTCCTGAACCTGATGAGCGTGGATTTACACCCTCACAACTGTATTTTTTACTTGAGGCGGGAACACTCTTTCGGAATCCCGAAGTCCCGTTTTACGATACGCGAAAACAGCTTAAATTCAGATATGATTTGGAAGGGATACAGGAGTTTCTCGCTGATGTTTGGAATCTTTCAATCGAAGAATATGAAACACAAGGAGGAAAAGAGCAATGGCACGACAAAGCACAGAAACGAAACCAAAAGAGATTACTACAAAAGAAGGAAAGCTGACTGTTCGGCGAACCGTACTGGGGCAGGAAAGCGAGAACTCAGAGACGATAGACGTTAAGCACTTTCAGACACATCCTGCACGTGTGGGCTTTCATGGCTCGCAGACCATAAACACGGGAAACTACAATTCAATAAAAGTCGGCGTGTGGGTAGAGCTTCCGTGTTATGAGGAAGAAATTGCTGATGCCTACAAACGGGCAAAAGAGTTTGTGGAACAGCGATTGCAGGCAGAAGTGGCAGAGATTGAAGAGAGTCTGCATGGGGGAAATGAGATAGAATAAGAAAGAGGGCATAGATTATGGCAACACTTGAAACGACACTGCACAAATTCTACGACAAAGGGCTTGCAGGAATCGGCAATTCTTTTCTCATGCCTGAGAACAAGCCGATGGTGGATTATCCACGAATGCCGTTTGATATTTTCCCGCTTGACTTCATACTGGCGGGGGGAATACCGGTGAATCAGCCTGTGCAGTTTGTCTCACCGTATGAAGGTGGAAAATCTACCAGTGCTTATCTGCTGGCGCGTGCTGTTTCCCGTTACTGTATTAAATGTCTTCGTCCACTTCCCATCTGCTCCTGCGGCAAAAAACTTGCGGGGAAGACAACGCTCATTCATACCGAAGGGCTGCCTCCTGAGAAGCGATGGTTTGAGACGCTTCAATATGACATCGACAAATATCTGCACATTGCCATTCCTGAATACGGCGAGCAGGGGTGTGAAATCATTGAAGCCGCAATAGCCGCCGAAGATTGCGGGCTTGTTATTGTGGATTCTATTGCCAATATGCGTCCAAAGGCTGAGCTTGAATGCGATTATCTGGAAGATACGATGGGCAAGCACGCAAAGATGGTTTCACAGCTCATCTACCGCCTGTCGAGCAGGCTTTCGACGCAATTTCGTCAGGGACATTTTGTAGCTGTCGTGTTCATCAATCAGATGCGCGCAAAATACAACGCGGGAAGATATGAAGCACGGGAGGCTGCACCGGGTGCTTGGAGCATGAAGCACAGCTACCGTCTTTCGATGCGAATAAGTCAACTTTCGTTGAAGACCGATTCCGATGAGCGTGATAAAGAGACCAATCAGAAAAACATTTTGCACTTTTCCAATTCTCTCATCGGAGAATCTACAAAACAGCAGATTTTCACGATGGGCGGAAAATGCGAATGGCGTATTGCCATTGAGCCGTGGAAAGGTTATCTTGCAGGACAGGTGATTGATGCAAAACTTGTCAAGGAAGTGGCAGAGGAGACAGGACTGCTTATCAAGGAGAAGAAAGGATACAAACTAAAAGGAACACGGATGGAGTTTGCAACGCTGAATGAGTTTATTTCCTTGTTTCAGACGG
>Ga0123519_10014984_pt1 | contig 10942 bp, 7 predicted proteins | sample YelNatPaOPRAMG02_FD_87396 | JGI IMG/M metagenome (GOLD analysis project Ga0123519, IMG submission 87396) | Hot spring microbial communities from Yellowstone National Park - Yellowstone National Park OP-RAMG-02 (version 2) | ecosystem: Environmental > Aquatic > Thermal springs > Hot (42-90C) ... | reverse complement strand
AGTACTGGACGGATGTACCTAATGCCGGCGGTATCCGGATTCATAGAGGCGGCGAATGGAGCATTCCCTCCTACGAAGGTTCCTGGCATGCTGGTGCCATTGTGAACGGAAGTAGTGCACTGAACAAGATCGGCTGCTATCAGAAGGTAGCGACGACCCCGGGGCAGATTATTTCGTTCTATGCCCATTCATTTGCGAGCGGTCAGGCGCGTTGGAATAACGGATGTACCGGCGAAGGTGCAGTACATCGGTTCGGCGAAAACAACAACCAGATAGGAATCGATCCGACCGGCGCAGTTCCTAGTATCTTCAACCGCTGGCCCAACACGATCAAGTGGGGCGAGCAGTTGGGGTCGATGGACTTCGGAGCTTATTGGCCCGATAATCTCTGCAGCCACAGCGCTACCTACCGCAGACTCGCAACTTGTGCCTTAGCGACCAGTAGTACGGCGACGTTGTATCTGAGAGCCAGGTGCTGGTATGCCAACAACTGGGTTATGAACTTCTTTGACGATGTATATCTGGAGCCCCCAACCGAGCTCAACTCTGTTTCGGCTCTGAAGGCTCAGGATATGCAGCTCAACGTGAACCTCAGGCAACCGACGTCGGGACCGGGCTTTGTGGTAACGCATGTAGTCGCCGAGAATCCCGATCCGCATGAGAACAAAGGCGAGCCTTATTTCTACATCCAGGACGAGAACGGAGGGCCGGGGATAAAAGTGACACTTGCAAGCGGCACTTCGTGGCCGTCATGGCTCGCAGTCGGCAAGAAGGTCAACATTATCGGCACTTACGACTGGGGTATTTTCTGGAACTACACCCATCAGAACGATACCGGTGACGACTTTACTACAGGCGGTCACATAGCACAGCAGCTCAGAATGAACAATCCCGCTGGTGAAGCGGTTGTGAGAGCGGTCGTGATTGAAGATGCAGGCACAGGTACGGTTCCTGCACCGATTGGTGTGACCAACCGTGGCCTTGGTGGCGGAAGCTCTGCCGATCCTTGGTTCACCATCGCGGGTGTTGCTGGAGGCACGGGGGCCAACAACGGTGGCATGAGAGTCCGCGTCTGGGGTAAGATCGTTGAGAAAGTATCCGACGATTGGGGACAGCCGAAATTCCTGGTCATAGACGATGGCTCGGCTCTACCTCTGAACGGCGTAGGAATGCCGGAACCTCATAGCCTGGTGGCGCAGAGTGTGCCGGGTCTCTACATTCCGTGGAATGAAATGAGCTGGCCTATGCTGGAGGATAACTCTCGCGAGATTCAGGTTGGCGATTATGCCGTGATCACAGGCATATCTGCGATCAGATTGGATCTTGACTGGGGGGATACCAACGGTTGGCTCGATCCCGGAGGGTCTGGCAATAAAATTCCTGAGGCTATGAAGAACATGCCTGCAATCAAAGTGCAGGAAAGCAGATTCTTCGCATCGGAATAGCTTAAAGAACATAGACAACCAAAGATAAGTAAAGGACCGGTCGAGAAATGGCCGGTCCTATTTTTGTTTTAGCTGAAATGCGTTGGCTTCCGCAAAACTGCTGAGCTTGTGGGAATTGACAGTCCGTGGCCTCGGTGGTAGCATCTCATATCAATGCTTTCAAGTGTTAGTTTGCAGCAAATAGAGGGAGATAAGGACAAACCGCTGCACATTGCGAAAAGAAAAGAATCCTGGTGCCGGAGGTCGGAGTCGAACCGACATGGGGTTGCCCCCGGTGGTTTTTGAGACCACTGCGTCTGCCATTCCGCCACTCCGGCGAGACCCATATATTTATACCGTTTTTGTTGGGAACTGTCAACTTGTGGAGGATGCGTAATGAATAACGAGACAAATGGACAACCCAATTCCGCTGCTGGCGAATCGCTGGGCACTGCGCCAGTACAGCCGGAGACGCCTCCGCAAACAACTACACCACAATATACCGCACCTCCGCCAAGGCGAAGTTATGTAGTTCCAATAGGTATTGGAGTGGGAGTTGGGTGTCTTGTGTTGGCGGTTGCGTTTTTTGCGCTGATGATCGGCTTTATCGCGGCTGCAGGCTTGAGCGGGGGCGAGGCGCGGAGCGGCAATGTCGCTTTGATACGCGTGACCGGAACCATTACCGGCGGCAAGAGCGGTATGGGTTTGCTCAGCGGTAGCGCTGCCGGTGCTGAGGATCTGGTCAACCAACTTGAACGAGCACGCAAAGACAGCAACATAAAGGCCATAGTTATCAGGATCAACAGTCCCGGAGGAAGCGCAGCAGGGTCTGAAGAAGTTTGGCGAGAGATAATGCGCGTTCGGAAGTCGGGCAAGCCGGTTTATGCTTCGATGGCAGACGTGGCTGCTTCGGGTGGTTACTATATCGCATCCGCATGCGACCGCATCTACGCAGATGCGAGCACTATCACAGGGAGCATTGGCGTTATCTTTTCGGGTGCCGATCTGAGCGAGCTCTATGATAAGATAGGCTTGCGGCCTGAGGTCATAAAATCCGGCAAGTTCAAGGACATTGGCTCACCTGCAAGACCGCTTACGCCGGAAGAACGCGCGCTGCTCCAGAACATGGTAAACGGCATCTATGCTACTTTTGTCCGCGCGGTTGCCGAAGGTCGAAAGATGGCTTTGCCGGAAGTTAAGAAGCTCGCCGACGGTCGAATATTCACCGGCGAGCAAGCAGTTAAGCTCAAACTGGTCGACAAAATCGGCGGACTTCGAGAAACTACGCTTGCCGCCGCTAGGGCAGGTGGTATTAAGAAGGAACCGCGCGTGGTGGAATACGGTCGCAGGGGCTTTTGGAGCTCTATCCTGAGCGGAGACGAGGAAGCTTCGTCTCAAATCGAGCAGGCGATCGCGCGTGAGGTGCTCAATAGTCTTTTCAGAAAAGATTCGACACCTGCAGGGTTCAAATAGCGTAAATGAACAGCAACGGCAGAAAAAAACTTGTCGCGATTGATGGCAACAGCTTACTCTACCGCGCGTTCTTTGCGATGCGGCATCTATCGACCACGGATGGTCTGCCCACAAACGCTCTATACGGTCTGACAATGATGCTTCTCAGGGTGTTGGATGAGAAGCCGGACTATATTTTAGTTGCCTTCGATACACCGACGCCCACATTCAGGCACGAGGAATACGAAGACTACAAGGCGCATCGCAAACCGGTGGCCGATGCGCTTGCTCAGCAGGCTCCCATTGCTCGCGAACTCGTTCGCGCATTCAATATTCCAGTGGTGGAAGTGCCGGGATTCGAAGCTGATGACATTATAGGTGCGGTGGCCAAGAAAGCAGAGCAAGAAGGCGTTGATACGCTCATTGTCACTGGCGATCTGGACGCACTCCAACTGGTAGATGACCACATTAGGGTGATGACCACAGTCAAAGGCGTGACGGATACTGTCATCTACGATCCAGCAACAGTAGAGAAACGATTTGGTATTAAACCGGAACAGATGGCCGACTACAAAGCCTTGAAAGGCGATCCGTCGGACAATATCCCAGGTGTTCCCGGTATTGGCGACAAGACGGCGGCAGAACTGCTCAGGAAGTACGGCAGCTTGGATAACCTGCTCGAGCACCTTGACGAGCTTCCCGATGGCAAGGTCAAAAAGGCCTTGCAGGAAAACATCGACCTTGCCGTCCTATCCAAACGGCTTGTAACAATCGTAACGGATTTGCCTTTGGAAATAAACTTGGAGGACTACCGCGCAAGAGAGCCCGACTACGACGCGCTGCGCGACCTATTTGTTCGGCTTGAGTTTAAGACCATGCTCAAACGGCTTCCTGAAGTCGGGGAGGCTAAAGGCAAGACTCCGCTTGAGCAGCGACCGGCTATTGGAACTTGCCGAACAATTGGCTCTGATGCTGAGCTTTCAGAGCTTGTTTCTCGCGTTGCTGAGTCGGAAGCTTTTTCGTTGCATTGCCATGTTGTGAACGGCAAATCCATTGATGCCGAACTTATTGGCTTGGGTCTGTCGATCGGTTCGAATGATACTGCCTATGTTGCCGTTTTTGACCCAGTAAAAGCATGCGGTAGTTCGCTGTCGCTGCAGTTTGACGGAGCCTATCAAGCCGATCTAGATAGGTTTTCGCATGTAATGAGCAACGAGCAACCTGTGAAATATTGCCACGATGCGAAGCTCAACTATGCAGCACTCGCTTTGCGGGGAATCGAGCTAAAGGGTGTTCAATTCGATACTATGCTCGCCGCTTATCTGCTGGATCCCGACCGCAGTTCCTACAAACTCGGCGATGTGGCCTTCGAACAACTTGACCTCGAGTTGCCGGGAGTGACTCGGAAAAAAGACGAAGCCAAAATTGACGTGGCAGCGGAGTGTTGCGGAGAAGCTGAAGCAATCTATCGGCTCAAACCTGTGCTTGAGTCCAGGCTTCGGGAACACGGGTTGTATGATCTGTTGATGCAGGTAGAATTGCCCCTTGCGCCCATACTTGCGGAGATGGAGCTTACTGGGATTGCTGTGGATGTTGAGCAACTGGAAGCTCTATCGATTACTCTCGACGCAGAAATACGCCAGCTTGAACAAAGCATTTATCGGCAAGCCGGAGAAGAGTTCAACATCGGTTCGCCCAAGCAACTTCAGCGAATTCTATTCGAGAAATTGGGCTTGGTCGCATCAGTGAAGACTAAGACCGGATATTCTACAAGCGCCGCAGTGCTGGAAGAACTTGCTTATGAGTATCCAATTGTCGAGGACATTCTTCGCTATCGAGAACTGACGAAGATCAAGTCCACCTATGCGGATGCTCTGCCGAAGCTCATTAATTCCGTTACAGGGCGTATTCATACATCACTTAACCAGACGGTTACTGCTACCGGCAGGCTTTCTTCGAGTGATCCCAATTTGCAGAATATTCCCATTCGCACTGAGCTCGGACGACAAATAAGACGGGCGTTTGTTGCGTCGGGAAGCAACCTCTTGTTGTCGGCGGATTATTCTCAGATCGAATTGCGGATTCTGGCGCATGTAGCGCGTGACGAAAACCTGATTCGCGCCTTCGAAAACGATGAAGATATCCATCTTGCTACGGCATGTGCTATTTTCAACTGTGCCCCATCGGAGGTCACGCCTGAGATGCGTCGGCGCGCGAAGACCGTCAACTTTGCCGTCATCTATGGAATGGCCGACTTTACACTTTCAAGAACGTTGGGAATATCCGTCAAAGAAGCTCGACAGTATATCGATACCTACTTTGCCAGGTTCCCGGGTGTGAAGGCATACATCGAAGAAACCATCGAGAGTGCAAGGCAACTTGGCTACGTTTCCACGCTGATGGGACGCAGGCGTTATATTCCAGATATCAACTCTTCAAACCGCAACGTTAGGATGTTTGCCGAAAGGCAAGCGATCAATGCGCCTATACAAGGGACGGCTGCGGATATAATGAAACTTGCTATGATCAACGTGGATAAAGCACTTAAGACTACCTCAAGCAAGATGCTTCTGCAAGTTCATGACGAACTGCTGTTCGAAGTTCCTCCGGAAGAGGTGTCTAAAGTAGCCGACCTCGTTCGCAAGCACATGGAGGGTGCTTACGAGCTTTGCGTGCCTTTGCGCGTTGACGTTAAGGTTGGCCGGAACTGGGCGGATATGGAAGCAGTGCCCAGTCCAAACAGGAGTGCTTAGCCAATATGCAACCGGGCGATAGAAGTGCAGCAACACGTTCTTTATCACAACGACCTGCAAAACTGCAAAACCCTAAATTTGACGCCGTTCTACTAAACGTTTATCATAATGCAGTAGAGCGGATATGTGCGAAGTCCGCTCCAAACAGACGCTTGCGCGTGGAACTGTCGGATGTTCAGAACAGGAAACATTCTGCGCGTGTATAAGTACAAATAGCTGCAGCAGATGGGCGTATGCTTCCTGCTGCAATGCATTATCGGAGTCCAAATAGGCCGGTTCCGCAGCCGGTCTTTGCCGGCCGGGCTCGAATAGTTTAACAGCCGGCGAGATACAGCTTTGCCTCGAGTTTTGCGGAAGATACTGCTCGAGGACGACGAGTAGGCGGGAGCAACCTCATGAAATAATACTGGCTGCCCGCGAGAGGAGTGTTGAGAGTCGATGTCGGACGAAAAGACCGAACAGGAGTGGAAGTCTACACCTATCCACGAGATGTCTGAGACGCCGTTTGGCGGGGTATTATCCGGCGACAGCGCCGGTCCAACGCAGGAAGCACCCGAAGAACAGCCTGCAAGGGAGCCTGAGGCCGTTATTGAGTCGCAAAGCGATTCCGGCGTTGAAACCGAAGAGCAGGTTTCTATGGAAGCGGCTATGGCCGAAATGAGCAGCCAAGGCGTAGACTATTCCGGTACGTTTAAGACACTGAACGTCGGAGACGTCGTAGATGGTGTGGTGGTTCACATAGATAGAGAAGGCGTGCTGGTTGATGTTGGCACTAAATCCGAGGGTGTTATCAGACCCGGCGAGCTTGCACGAGACCCAAGTTTGACCCCGGAGGAAGTTGTATCCGTTGGCGAAAAAATCAAGGTCTACGTGGTTGAGTCGGAGAGCCAAGAAGGAGGTCCGCTGCTTTCTAAAAAGCGGGCAGACTTCGAAAACGCCTGGGAACGCGTTGAGAAAGCATACTCCGAAGGCAGTGTTCTCAAGGCGATGGTTACCGACCGTGTAAAAGGCGGGCTTGTAGTGGACCTGGGGATCAGAGGTTTTGTTCCCGCATCGCATGTAGGTAGCGGTAAGCTTAAAAACCTTGATAAGTTCGTTGGCCAAAGCTTGCCGTTCAAAGTGATCGAAGTAGACAGAGATCGTCGCAAGGTTGTTCTCTCAAACAGGCTCGCGGTTGAAGAAGAGCAAGAGGCACTTCGACAGAAAACGCTCGCGTCGCTTCGTGAGGGTCAAATCCGAGAAGGTATTGTGCGACGCATTACCGACTACGGAGCGTTCATTGATCTCGGTGGTGTGGATGGCCTGCTGCACATAAGCGAGATGTCTTGGACAAGGATCAACCATCCGTCCGAGGCGGTAAAAGTGGGCCAGAAAATACAAGTTATGGTGCTCAAGCTCAATCTGGAGCAGGGCAAGGTATCCCTTGGTCTTAGGCAGATTCTTCCTGATCCGTGGGAGGATATCCGACGCCGCTACAAAGTGGGCGATGTGATTACGGGCACTGTTACAAGGCTTGTGCCGTTCGGGGCATTTGTGCAGGTTGAAGGCGGTATTGAGGGCATTATTCCGAATGCCGAGCTCGCTTCGCGGCGAGTAAACAATCCGGATGAAATTGTAAGCTCTGGTCAACAGATCGAAGCTAAGATTATAGACCTCAGGCCGGATGAACGACGCATGACTTTATCCGTTAAGCAACTCCAGGTTCAGAGAGAGAAGGAACGCGAGGAAGACGAGTATAGAGCCTATACGCAGACACGAGCGGATGCTGGACGCACAACAATAGGTGACTTGATTGGAGAGCAGCTTGGCGATCTCGGATTCGGTCGCATGGAGACTGAGAAAGCCTCGAAAAAGAAATCGAGAGCGCGTGCAGCTAAACGCGAAAGCATAGAAGAAGCGGAAGCTCTGGCTGAGGCTGAAGAAATGATTCTTGACGAGCAGGCTGAAGCGGTGGCGGATGTGGCCGAGCAAGAAGCGGATGTGTCTGCTGTTGAAGAGGCTGAGACGCCTGCAAGCGAATCCGAGACCTTATCGGAGGAAGACAAAGCCGATGAAGTCGCAGACGTTGGGGCGTCTGGTGATGTTGCAGCCCAGGCTGAATCTGAGGGTGAAGCGGTTTCGGAGACCGAGACCGACGAGTAGGCTGCTACCTTTGAAACGTCAGCGAGTTTACTGGCCCGGCGGACAAACCGTCGGGCCATTATAGTATGTTTGTATCGCAGTGGTAGCTATCTTCCCGTGTTTGGGATATGCAAATCGGAGGTTTGTCCGTGGCGCTGGTGTTGGGGATAACCGGTGGGATTGCTACCGGCAAGACCACGGTGATGAAAATGCTGGGTGAACTTGGAGCGGTAACACTGAGTGCCGATGATATTGCTCGAGAAGTGCTGGCCAAGTGCAATCCGGCTTACCACGAGGTTGTTGAGCGCTTTGGTCCAGGGATACTCAAGCCTGACGGCGATATCAATAGAGAATTGCTCGCCCGCATTATTTTCGATGATCCGTGCGCAAGAGAGGCGCTCAACAAAATTACCCATCCGCGCATTATACAACGCATGCAAGAGCATATAGACCGTTTTCGGAGTGCGCCTCCGAAGCCTGATGCTGTTCTTGCAGTTGAGATTCCGCTGCTGATGGAATGCGGCCTCGAGAATATGGTGGACGAAGTTGTAGTGGTTGCGGCGGAACAAGATACCCAAGTTGGTCGTCTGACAAGCAGAAGTGGCATATCACGCGAAGAGGCCGTTCGCAGGATTAATGCTCAGATGCCAATCGGCGAAAAGGTGCGCCGAGCCAAGAGAGTAATTTGGAACGACGGCAGCTTAAGAGATCTGGCTGAATCTGTAGAGCGGCTATGGAGAGAAATACAATCCACCAAACCTTGACTTGCAAAATCTTGCTCTACCGTGAGCAGTTGTGTTATAGTCTTTACCGGATGAGTTTTAGACCGAGCTGTGCTTTGCAACCGCAGGTGCTCTGTTCTCCGTGACAAGGGAGGTTACGAGCAGATGCCACCAAATCCCCCGGTGTCTGTAGTGATGAGGTGCGCCTGTTTCGGCTTGGGAGCGGCTCGATCCGGCTCTGTGGGCAATCGCTTGGTTGAAATAATTAACGATCAAGCAGTTTGCCGTACTTTACCTGAAGTAGTGGGTTGTTTGTGGGAATCGAGATTAGGGAGGAATCCTATCATTGAAGCAGCTTATCACTTCCAGGACTTATAAGATTGTGTGCTATGTGCTAATTGTTGCACTGGTGGGCACTATTGGTCCGCTTCCACTTGCGACGCCGGCAAGAGCGCAACTGTTGCCGCAGTATTCCGTGGGAGTTGTTGACTTCATTAACGAGTCGGGCGTTCAGGGTGAACTGCTTGCTAGGCTAGCGACTGATGCCGTAGTTGTTGAAATGGGCAAAACCAATCGCTACGATGTAAGCTTTACCCGAACCCAGATTAAAGAGGCGATGGAGCAGTTGGATCTTCGGCCTCCGCTTACCAAACTGGGATTGGTTCGGCTTGGCGAGCTGCTGGCTGCGGATGCTATGCTGGAAGGTTCCATCAAGAGCGTTCAGCTCACGGGTTCAGGTCCCACGCGAAGGGCATCTGTGACTCTGGCCGTTCAGATGGTGGATCAGGCGTCAGGCGAGATTATTAACGGTGCCGTCCAAACGGGTACATCGTCTGCTAGGGTCGGATATGCCGCAGACGACGACTCCCTTATTACTGAGGCTATTAATAATGCCGCATTCTTGTGTGTGAAGACGATGGTAGACTACATCATTCCGGAAGCTACCGTCATGATGAATATCAAATCGGATCGAGTGATGCTGAACAAGGGCGTCCGTGACGGTTTGAAGCCCGGAATGCGCATGATTGTTCTTCGGCGGAAGGAGATCATTGGCTATATCGAAGTACAAAGTGTAAGCCCGAGCGACAGTATGGCAAAGGTCATCAAGTCGATGAGAGGCATTCAGCCGGAGGATAAGGCGCGAGCGATCTTCGATATGCCAACAGTGGCGAGCCCGTTGAAATCAGAACCTCTGCCTTCCGGTGCTCCGAAGTCTTCCGGTGGGAAGAAAGGTTCGTTTAGCACGATTGCTAAAGCTTTGGTCGGAGCGGGCATCATCTTCGGACTGGTTTCGCTCTTTAGAAGCGGACGAGGCAGCGAGGATGCTCCCAATATCGGTGTTTCGAGTAACAGCGCAACCGTTATCACATGGGATCCTACAAAATACGGTCATGGCAAGAATGTGCTTGAGTATCAAATCCTTCGCGATGAGTTTGGTGATGGGGCACGGCCGGTAATGGTCATTAGAGACCCGGGCCAAATAGACTACGGCAAGGCGGATGTCTATTCCCTTTACGGTCCTGGTCAGGGTACGGCGGTCAGCTATTATCGTTTGGATTCTAATCCGTCTACGAGCGCTCCTACCGAAACCACGTGGACGGTACCCGCCGAGCCTTATGGTGTTACTCATACTTATCAGGTCAGAGTGCTTTATCGACTCTCGCGCTCGACCAGTACCGGAACGGACGGCGGCACAACCACCACATCAACGTACTACTACACTCCCGTCAGCAACAGGATTACCGCTACGGCGATAGAACCGGTTAGAAACGTGGATGTGGTTTCACCTGCTTATGATCCAAGTGCGAGCGCTCCGGAGATACTTATTTCCGATCTACTGCAGAAGAATATTAATTTTGAGTGGAACCGCAAGGACGGAGCCGACCTCTATTACATGAAAGTGGAGCCGGTCCAGCCCGGTACGGGGCCGACATGGCAAAGCCAACCGTTCTATGAAACCGGGCCGATCGTCTCTTTGCCCGACGGCGAACGTATACAGCTTGCTAATACGCTTTCGAACTCGCGTTACGCTGGAGTTGCGATGAAATGGCGCGTATATTGTAGACATTCGGGCGATACAAGTCCTGCTTGGCGGGAGGGTCAGGAGAATAGATTCATCATAGGCGCAACGCCGCCCAGCTTCCCGTAGTTCGTCTCACTGCGGGTTTTGTAAAGGAATGGAGGAGGTCTTTCGGATGGAAAGATGCGCGTGTTGGTCGGTTAGGCATACGTTTTACGTGCTGACGGTGTTCGCCTGCATGTGGCTGACCGTATCTGCATGGGCAATCGGCGTGCCGGGGAAACAAGTCTACGTGCCTAACGAGTATATTGTTCACGCACGCGCGGGCTCCAGCTTGGAAGCTGTGGAGGAATCGGCCCAAAGAATCGGAGCAACCGTTGTCAAGGCGCTGCCATTAGCCGACTACTATCTAATCAGAATGGGCCGTTCTGTCTCCCCGGCAACAGGTGT
>Ga0123519_10014978_pt1 | contig 10945 bp, 4 predicted proteins | sample YelNatPaOPRAMG02_FD_87396 | JGI IMG/M metagenome (GOLD analysis project Ga0123519, IMG submission 87396) | Hot spring microbial communities from Yellowstone National Park - Yellowstone National Park OP-RAMG-02 (version 2) | ecosystem: Environmental > Aquatic > Thermal springs > Hot (42-90C) ... | reverse complement strand
TGAGGACATTTGGATGCCATTTCCTTCCAGGCCGACAGGAGGCTGGACTTGCCTGCCGGCCCCACCGAACGCCAGAACAAGGGCGATTCGGGCGACATTCGAGCGGCCGGACGTGGACGACATAGCCGAGATTCTGGAAGAGGAACCCGGCCAGGACAGCGACGATGAGACTGTCATACGGAAGCAGAAGGCTCCGGCCATTGCCGCAGGCGAGCGATGGTTCGGCAGGCTGGAGGGTTTGAAACTGCTCAGGCGGCGCTTCGTAAATGTGGCGCCTGACGCCGCGATCAGCGTGAATTCGGGGCATGTGTATCCTGACGGCTCGTGGGATGCGCAGAGAACCGAGGCGGTGGGCCGGGAAAATCCTGGAATTTATGTCATGGAATGGAAACAGCCGCAGCGTATAGCCGCTCTGGCCTTCAAGGAAGTGGACGGAGCCGTGACAGAGATAGATGTGTGGCAGGGTCCCCGGCCGGCTGAAATTCCGCTTTCGGCACCAGCGCTTGAGGGTCGAAGCAATGCGACTGGATGGAAACATGTCGCCACCTACCGCCAACGCCGGCGCAGCGCGTATCACCCGTCTGCGGACAGAAATCATTTTGCCCGGTATATTGACGGATATGTGGATTTCGACGATCCGATCGTCGCAAGCGCCCTGCGGCTCCGAATAGTCGAGCAGTGGCTCGACAACGGCGATAAAAACGCGGAGTGCCGGCGCCACGACGGCCGATCCGAGCACGGTTTGCACTACACGCAGTCGTACGCTGCCCGACTCGATACGCGCCTGTGCAGGGTGGAGGGCGTGGCGGTGTTGTCGCCGATGGAAGGCGAACCGGCCGGAACAGACACTTCATTTCGCAGGCTGGAGGTCAGGGATGGAATGACGGGCGCCGTGCTGAGGGAATGGCCGCTCCATCTGGGCTGGCATGGCATGACATGCGATTCGTCCGGCAGACTCATCGCGATTGACGGCCCGCACAGAGACGTCCTGGTCGTTAACCCTGAAACCGGCAGTACGTCCGTTCTGGTGCCGGATTGTTCGCCCGATCACCTTGCGGTCGGACCTGACGGGCTGATTTATGTTCATCGCTGGACCAACGGCGGCACTGACCCGATAGCGGTGTATGACGGGAAGGGCCGGCTTGTGAGGGAAATCGGCGAGGCGGGTGGGCACGCTCCGGGTTTGTGGAATCCCCGCAGGTTCGGGAGAGTCGGCGGCATAGCGGTGGCATCCGACGGCAATCTGTGGGTGCTGGAAACGCAGGACTATCCGCGCCGCATTGTGCAATATGGGCCGGATGGCAGGCTCCTGAGGGAAATTCTCGGAAACACATTCTACGGCGGCACTGGAGGCGGAACAATCAACCGTTACAATCCCAGGCGGGCATGGTACGGACCCGTTGAATTCGAGCTCGACCTCGAGCGGGGCGCATCCAGGATCCGCGCCCTCCTTTCTTCAGACATGCCAACCCCGGATTTTGCCGCATTCCGGCCGCCGGGCCGTACGGATGTGTTTCTGGCGAGCATGCCGCTCTCGCTGGACGCCCGCCAGCAGTACGGGGTCGTGTATTCATACGACGAGGCCAAAGGCACGGCGAAAATGGTAGCTGCCATGGGGGATGCCGGCCGTTTCATGCCTCTGCGCAGTTCGGCGGTGGTCTCCCTGCTGGAGGGCCGCGTGCCGAAGGAATTTACCTTCGTGTGGTCGGACACCAATCTCAACGGGAATGTTGATGCATGCGAGGTGGACTTCAAACCGAAGGAAAATCCTCTGGCATCCTGCGGCGTCGGGCCTTTTGACGAAAATCTGGGATGCCTCGGCGGCGGAGAATACTATTGCATCGCCCGATGGCTGGAAGGCGGCGTCCCGGTGTATGAACGCAGGCCGGCCCCCAGCGGCCCGCTCATGAGGTGGAGCGACGGGAGCATGTTAGCTCTCGGGGAACAGGTTCCGGATCGGCCGGACACAGCGAACTTCACGGTCAGCGCGAAAGGCGATATTCTCTGGCAGTTTCCAGCGACGAAGGGAGTCTCCGGACTGTATGTGCCGCCCTGGGAACCAGGCAGGTTTGCCAACCAATTCGGCATCATAGGGCACGGCGCGCTCAGCAGGGGAGACCTTGGAGAGTTTGTCGTCGTTCATGCCAATACCGGCGAATGGACAGTATGGACTCGCGACGGGTTTCCCGCCGGCCGCATACTGCTGCACAAGGCGCACCCGCAGGCCCGTCTGTTCGGGCCTCAAAGCATCAGGCCGGGCGACAGACTGGATCATCTGTCTGCTGGCCAGGAGCATTTTCACGGTTTCTTCACTGTGACCGAACCGGATGAGAGGTGTTTTATTATCGCAGGCTTCACCCATATGAGCGTCGTCGAGGTTGTGGGCCTCGACCGTGTCAGGCGATTCAATGCCGAGTTTTCTGTGACAGCGGCTGATATCGAGAGAGCCAGACAATGGGAGGCGCAGCGTGTCAGACGCCAGATAGAGTCGCGCGCCCTTGTGGCGGTTGCTCCCTTCGTGAAAGAAGCGCCGCGGATTGACGGCGAACGGTCGCCCGCGGAATGGCAGCACGCAGTTGCGCTTGACGCTTCGGAGTCCGCGAGTTTTGCGGCGGCGTATGACAGGGAGAACCTTTACGTATGCTGGGCTTCGAAGGATCTGGGGCCTGTGAACAATTCCGGATCCGATTTCAGGCGCATATTCAAAACCGGCGGTGGCGTGGACCTTTTCATCGGCTGCGATCCGTCGGCTGACCCGGCGCGCGTCAGACCGGCGCCGGGCGACGCAAGGATAGTTATCGCGAGCGTGAATGATCACCCGCTCGCTGTTCTGTATCAACCGACTGCAGCAGGTGCAGCGGCATCGGAAAAGTGGACAACCAGGACAGAGGCCGGCGGTGAGACATCCTTCGACAGAGTAGTTCCGATGAAAGAAGCATCGGTTGCAATCAACCAGAAAGACAGGTCTTTTGTGGTGGAAGCTGCCATACCATGGCGGGTCCTGGGGTGGGCTGTTCCTTCCGGCAGGACGGTGAAAATGGACTGGGGCGTGCTCATGTCACGCGACGGGGTTCAGGTTCAAGCCAGGTCGTACTGGGCCAACAAGAAGGCCACCGGAACGAGCGACGAAGCAGTGGAGGCCAGGTTGGAGCCGGGTCTGTGGGGATATCTCAGATTCGAAGAGGGAGGCGCTGAGGAGCTCGACTCTCTTCTGGAGCAGTAGTATTCGATTTTTTCGGCTGGACCGTGTGCGGCGCGCGCTCTGGCGCTGATTGCTCGAAAGCAAAAACCGGGTTAGAGAAAAAACTCCGGAGTTTGAGGTTGCAGTTCAGTCCGCAGTCGGCCAGCCTGCAAAGCAGGCAACGGCGGAGCCCCGCAAAGGAAGCGTTTGCAACTTCAGTGTGCTGCAAAGCGGCGGCGAGGCGGCAGGGGGTGAGCCTGCCGTCTGCAAAATACGTGATGAAATCCGGAGGTGCAGAGAAGTGAAAAGGTATCCACCGATTATGAGAGATTTGCCAGTGATGCTGCACGGAGGAGATTACAATCCGGACCAGTGGCTGGATAGACCGGAAATCATTGACGAGGATTTCAGGCTTGCCCGGCTTGCGCGGGTGAACACATGGTCTGTGGGCATATTCGCGTGGGCTGCCCTGGAGCCAGAGGAAGGGCGTTTTGAGTTCGGATGGCTCGATCGGATCATGGATCGTATGGCCGAGAACAAGATGAAAGCAGTGCTGGCCACTCCGAGCGGAGCAAAACCGAACTGGATGGCGCAGAAATATCCGGAAATACGCCGGATGACGCCACAGGGCATCCGCGAAGCCCAGCAGGGAAGACACAATCACTGTTTCACTTCTCCGATTTACAGGGAAAAAGTGCGCATCATCAACACCAAGCTGGCCGAACGCTATGGTCGTCATCCTGCGCTCGGATTATGGCACCTGTCTAACGAGTACAACGGAGAATGCCACTGTCCCCTGTGCAAACAGGCGTTCCGCGAATGGCTCAGGAGAAAATACGGGACCCTGGACAGACTGAACAAGGCGTGGTGGACGGCGTTTTGGTCCCATACCTACACTTCGTGGGATCAGATTGACTGGATTGACGGCACCGTTCACGGCCTGTACCTCGACTGGCGTCGTTTTGTGACCGAGCAGACCGCGGATTTCATGCGGGCGGAAATCGAGCCTCTGCGCAGGTATTCTCCAGGCATTCCGGTGACGACCAATTTCATGGGAACTTTCCTGTGGCTGGATTACAGGCGTCTTGCCAGGGATCTGGATGTGATTTCCTGGGACAACTATCCAGCGTACCATGATCGGCCGGACACTGTTGACGTGGCTGCCAGGGTCTCATTCACTCACGACCTGAACAGGAGCCTCAAGGGCGGCCGTCCCTTCCTGATGATGGAGTCGTCGCCTTCCGCCACTAACTGGATGGCGATAAACAAGCTGCTCCGCCCCGGCATCCACAGACTCAAGTCGCTCCAGGCCGTTGCCCACGGTTCGGACAGCGTGCAGTACTTCCAGTGGCGGAAAGGCAGGGGATCCTGCGAGAAGTTTCACGGAGCGGTTGTGGATCATGTCGGGCACGAAGGCACGCGGGTTTTTTCAGATGTGGCTCAGGTGGGCGCGGATTTGGAAAAACTGGCGGACCTGGTCGGCGCAACGGTGCCGGCCCGCGTGGCGATCGTTTATGACTGGGACAACCGATGGATCCTCGGAGCGGTCGCCGGCCCGCCGAAGAAGGATGGAGTTTCAACGCTTTTTGAGGACTTTGTGCAGGCTAACTATCGTGCTCTCTGGCGGATGGGTGTGCCTGTGGATGTAATCGGTTCTGAAGACGACTTCTCCCGCTATGACCTGGTCATCGCGCCCATGCTTTACCTTGTGAAGGATGGCGTTGCGAATCGCCTGGCGACGTTCGTCGGGAACGGCGGAACGCTGGTGGGGAGTTTTCTCTCCGGCATTGCCGACGAAAACGATCTGGTGTTCGAGGGCGGCTGGCCCGGCCCGCTCCGGCAGTTGTTCGGAGTATGGGCCGAGGAGATTGATTACCTGTACGATGACGAGTTCAATGAACTGGTGGCCACTGCGGCCGGCTGCGAACTTGGCCTGAACAGAAAATACCGGCTGGGCAGAGTGTGCGATTTGATTCACGCCGAAGGGGCCGAAGTACTGGCGCGCTATGGCGGAGATTTCTATGCGGGAAGGCCGTGCGTTACTGTGCGCCGGGAGGGAAGGGGCCGCGCATTCTACCTTGCCTCATTTGCTCAGCAGGAATTTTTCAATGATTTTTACTCGCTTCTGGTCCGCAAGCTCGGACTGCGGCGGGCTCTGGAGACTGATCTGCCCGATGGAGTCAGCGCCCAGTTGCGCACGGACGGCGCAAGGGAGTGGATATTTGTGATGAACTTCACTAACTCGGCACAGAGCGTCTCCATGCCGCCCGGAAAGTGGATGGACAGGCTGGCCGGAGAGATCAAGGAAAAAACCTGTGTTCTCGATCGCTATGGCGTGCGTGTTCTCGAAAGGGCAGGAGACACGCGGCAGGCTGGCGAACCATGACTCGCTCATTTGGCGGGACGCGGGCCGGCTCATGGCCGGGAGTCCTGCGGCGGCGCGGCTGACACCGCGAGAATCCGGGGCTCGGCTGCCGGTTCATGCACCGCAAGTGTGAGCTCGACGGCGCTGCGCGGAAATCCCCCCTCGAACCGAATCTTCCATGAGCCGGTTTCATCGTTGACGCCGATTGGGAGGAGGAACTCTCCCACGCCGTTGCGCAGGCCGAACCAGGCCGAGCACGGGCTTTCTCTGCCCGAGGGGGTTGAGACAGCGGCCCGGACTGCAAACGCGCCTCTCAGGATTCGTCCGCTCCTTTCGGTCATTTCCACAGCATAGCTGACTGTGGCGCCGGCATGGACGTGGTCGAGCCCGCGGACCCGAAGAACAGCTTCGCGGGAAGGGATCAGGGCGAGCGCCTTTCCCCAGGCAGGTTCGAAATCAAAGGCCAGCGTCTGGCTTGTTGTCCCAAGCAGTTGTCCGGCGGCTGCATCGTACACGTAATACTCCGGTCCTGAGAATGCCACGCTCGCGGATACCGGTTCGGAGCGGCACAGGGCGGCCAGCGCGTGATTCCTGGCGGTAGAGTCGTAACTGTAGTCGAACCCGAAATACCGGTCTGCATAGTTGTTAACAAGGACGACATACCGCGTCTCTCCGGCCACGAAGACTCTGGCAATGACATCAGCGCTGGAGACCGTCACCGAAGGCGGGAACCGGTCGCGCATGATTTCAACCATTGTTTCAGGCGAGGCAGGGATGGCGCCCCGGAAATAGATCCTGCCGGAAGGATGCCAGGGGTCCATGTAAAGGGGATCGCTGTCGGTAAAAAGCAACCCGCCACGCTCAACCCATTGCTGAATGAGAGCGACAATGTCGTCTGGCAATGCTCGCACGTCGTGCAGGCACAGGACGCTGAAATTGCGGAGGATGCCGGCGCGGATCTCCTCCTCGCAGATGATTTTCATGGGAAGGTGGCGTTTCAACGCTGCTCTGTACAGCCGGCACACCTCGCGTGAATGCGTGTTGCCGCGGTGGCGCGGCCAGACATCGGAAGACTCGGTGGTAAACGAATAGAGCATGGCGCACTGAGCGTTTTCGTCCTCCCAGTGCATGGCTGCCGGAAGAATCCAGTCCTTGTGCAGGCCGCAGCGGCGGATGGCCTCCAGAGCATTCAAGGCGCGGCGGCTCTCCTCAGGATCGTTCTTTTCCATTGCTCTTTCGTAATCCCACCATGAAAAGAACGCGATGAACTTGTAACCGGCCGCGAGCATATTCCAGTAGTTTTGGGTGATGTGCCAGGGCGGCGCCATTGTTGCGTCAGCGCCGAACAGCCCGAGCATCCACACATCCTTGTTCCGGTTGTTCATTCTGGCGATTTCGTAATGGCAGATGAAATCGCAGCTCGGCGACCTCAGGAAGGGATAGGCGTAGCTCGAAACCGACGATTCGAGTTGGGTGAGCGGGCCGTAGATTCCGGTGACAATGCTTGAAAAGGGATTATCAGGCCAGCCATGGCACAGTCCCATTCGCACGGCCGGAGCGACTGTTTTGGCGGCTCTTTCAACGTTTCTTACGAAATCGCCGTATGTCTTTTCGCACCTGTGCCGCATCCATACCAGCCAGGGGTCTGACGCTGGAATCACGCCTCTGCGTTCCGCTGTGTCTGCCGGAGGCTCCACCCCGTGCAGAGTCGCGAACTGCCTGCGGCAGAATGCGCACCGACAGGCGATCCACGCCCGGCCGTCCTCGTACACTGCTGGCAGGAAGAGGTCGTCGCCATAGTACGCCAATCCGCTGAACCCTGCGTGAGCCGCGTATTCCTTCATGGCGCGGGAAAGGTCGTCGGCGGCAAGCTCGCGGACCTGTGGCCTGTTGAGGCAGGCGGCCTCGGTTTCGCGTTCGGTTCCCCCGCAGACGAGGACTGCGCGCAACTGCTGGGGGGCGGGTTTCATGCGGAGATTGTGGGAAGGACAAAACAGGATGCCTCTTATCGCGGCTGCGTCGAGAACAGGGACGTCTTTTTCACGGACTCCTGCAAGGTGCTGACAGATGAGATTGAAACGGGCGCTGCGGATTTCCTCAAGCATGCTTTCCAGCTTTCGGATGTCTTCTGTCGCAGGGAGGGCGTAAATGCCGAAAGGAAACTGCGGAGGACGTGGCGAGGCCAGCCGATGGAAAGAGACCTGCCAACTGTGTTTCATGCGTCCTGCCTGTACATCCAACCGGCCCGTGTATCGCCCTTCCGCAAGCGGCGCTGTGTCAACGGTGATGGAGATGTCTGGCGGCGGATCCGCGGCCGCGGACCGGATGTCCAGGCGGGCTGTACGGCTGATGACGCGGTCAGGATGACCTTCCCTGCGGAGAGAGAGGGAAACATTGACGGTATTTGATGGCGGTCTGCCCTGAAACCGGACCATCAGGCGATACGGATGGGCGTGATCGGTGACACAGGACAGGGGCATCTGCAGAACCGCTTCACGGTTCCGGGAAGTTTCCTTGTTTTTCTTCATTCTTTCGACTCCAGGCGCTCATCTAAACTGCGCAGGAGACCCGGAGTCAAACGCAATCGGAGATGACGCAGAAAATGCTTGTATTGTGCATGCATGGATGGAGAAATGCATTCCAGATTGCGTGTTCGGGAGACAGCCGGATCGGATAAGCAATCGGAAAAACATGGCATTCATGCGCAATACCGGTTGAATCAGCCGGCGCGAAAGAGGTTTGGAGGGAGGAGGCTCGGATGATCAGGATCGGGTGGGCATCGCGGGATTTTACTCCAGAACGGCCTGCTCTCATACAGGGCCAGATGCATGTCCGGATTGGAAGGCAGGCCAGGGATCCGCTCACGCTCACGGCCATGGCTGTTGACGGTGGCGCGCCACAGTCACGGGTCATCCTCATTTCGGCGGATTTGCCGATGATCTCGGAGAAATTGCTGGAGATGGTTCGCAGGGGCGTGTCCGCGCGAGAGAAAGATGTTCCGCCAGAAGCGATCATAATGAATGCCACTCACACCCACGACGCGCTGATCACCGAGGACGGATTCTATCCGCACCCGGGCGGAGACATCATGACCGGCAGCGAGGGATGCCGCCTGGTGGCTGAGAAGGCGGTCGAGGCTGCGATCGAGGCATGGAAAAACCGGTCGCAGGCTCTTATCGGCAGGGCGTTCGGACATGCAGTGGTGGGGCACAACCGCCGCGCCGTGTATCGCGACGGGTCTGCGAGAATGTACGGCGCGACCGACGATCCGGCTTTTTCGCACATCGAGGGTTACGAAGACCACAGCATGGACATGATCTTTGTCTGGGGCGAGGGGGGAGAGCTGCGAGGCGTGGCGATTGACATTCCGTGCCCATCGCAGGTGGAGGAATGTCTCACAGAGTTCTCAGCCGATTTCTGGCATGATATCCGGGTGGATCTCAGACATCGCTTCGGATCGAATCTTCACGTGCTGCCTCTGTGCGGCGCGGCGGGAGACCAGTCTCCCCACTTTCTGGTCTATGGAAAACAGGAAAGCGAGATGCGGGCAAGGCGGGGCCTCACCGAAAGGCAGGAGATAGCGCTGCGGGTGGGCGCCGCTGTCGAACGCTCGCTTGCCTGCACGCATCCGGATCCGAGGGCGGCGCAGGTGGCGCACAGGTGGAGGAAGCCCGCTCTGCCGCCGAGGGCGATCACGCGGGAGGAGAGGGACTGGGCGGAGGCGGAGTACAGGAAGGCAATCGAACGCGGAGACGACCCCAGGCTGTGGTGGCCGGTGATGCTGATGGATGTTGTCAGGCGATTCGACGAGGGTCGCACGATGCCGTCGTACGAGGCGGAGATTCATGCGGTCCGGCTGGGCGATGCGGTCCTTGTCACCAACCCATTCGAGCTTTTCCTGGACTACGGGCTCCAGATCAAGGCCAGGAGCAGAGCCGCGCAGACGATTGTCGTGCAGCTTGCATGCGGCCGCGGGATGTACCTTCCGACAGAGCGCGCAGTGAAAGGCGGCCATTACGGCGCTCATCCGGTCGTTGCGCCCGTGGGGCCGGAGGGAGGGCGGTGCCTGGTGGAGGAATCTCTTGAACTGATTGACGAGGCGATGGAAGTCCGCTCGAGTCGAACTTCCGTTCCCAGAAGCGCTGGAGCCTGCTCGAAACGACGATGACTCGAAGAGAGAACCTGCTGAGCGTGTTTGCGCACCGTCGGCCGGAATGGATTCCGATCGTCGGCCATTGCGATCCGTACAACCGTCCCGCCTTCGAAGGCATGGAACCGGAATTGGCGGAGGCGCTGAAGGATGTCAGATGGGGCGATGAATCGTCAGTGATTTTTTCGAGGTGGCTGGGATTGGACATCATGGATTGGTATCCGATGCCTGTGCGCATCATGAGGCGGAGGGTGACGGTCGAAGAGAGCGTGGACGGCGGCGCCACGACGCGGATATGGCGCACGCCAGCCGGAGACCTGCGCGAGGTGATACGAACCTGCTGCGACGCCACGGGCGCGGTTTCAGCGAATTTCACCGAACACCTGCTCAAGGAGCCTTCGGACATTGAGGCCCTGGCGGCGATTTTTGAAGACGAGGAGGCGGTCGAAGACCCGGAGGCGCTGGAAAGAACGAGACAGCGCCGCCGACTGATAGGCGATGACGGAATTCTGCTCGGCGTGATGGATGGGACGCCGCTTGGGATGATGTACAGGGTATATGCCGGTGTCGGGACGCTGGCATATCTGTGGGCCGATGCGCATGACGCGCTCATGGACCTTTTTTCTGTCATGGAAACAGCGTATCTGAAGCGGCTGAAGATCGGCGCAGGATCCGACATAGACGCTGTCGTGTCTGTTGACGACACCTCAACCACGGCCATTTCTCCCTCGATGTTCGAGGAATGCAACATTGGACTCACCAATGAACGAGCGCGGCTGTCTCACGAGGCCGGAAAGTTGTATTTCCACCATTCCTGCGGTCACATACGCGACCTTCTGCCTCTTTACAGGCGCACAGCAATGGACGGGGTGCATGCGTTTACCGTGCCGCCTGTCGGCAATGTGACTGTGGCAGAAGGTCGGCGCCTGCTGGGAGACCGGATAACAGTGATGGCCGGTCTTCAGGCCCTTGCCGGCCCGATGGACGACAGAACAGCCGTAAGGGCACAGATCGAGGACATGATCAGACAGGCGCATCCATGGGATCATTTCGTGCTGGTATTGGCGGCATATCCGAATCGTACCATGGGACAGACGCGCTTTGTTCTTGATTGCTGCCGGAATGCCGTCCTTTCGGGTTGAGGGGGGAGATATGAGCAGGTATTCGGAGATGAATTCCAGGGAGAGGATGCTGGCCGCGATGAGGCGGCAGCCTGTGGACAGAGTGCCGACTGACATCTGGGCCACTC
>Ga0123519_10014976_pt1 | contig 10946 bp, 6 predicted proteins | sample YelNatPaOPRAMG02_FD_87396 | JGI IMG/M metagenome (GOLD analysis project Ga0123519, IMG submission 87396) | Hot spring microbial communities from Yellowstone National Park - Yellowstone National Park OP-RAMG-02 (version 2) | ecosystem: Environmental > Aquatic > Thermal springs > Hot (42-90C) ... | reverse complement strand
TTGCTTTTTGTGGGAGTTGGTGGTGCGCTGGATGACCTGTGGCTTGCCTAGAGCCGATACGAATTCAGTCAGACCCATAGCGGCCATTGCCCGCTGTTCGGCAGGCTTGGGCACCTGCATCGGCGGTAGGCCCTCGGCTTGATAAAGCTGGGGCAGGGCTTTGAGGGTGCGGGTGCGCCCGCCATCGGGGCTGTTACTAGTGGCTTTGTGTCCTTTGGGGCAGCCGGATTTGCGCTTCTGGCCTGTGGCCCGGACCCGAAGCCGGGCCAGTTTGGCTTGTGTGGGTCTGGGCAGTGCATAGCCGTAGGGTTGGTTATTTTGGAGCATGTGCCAGGCAACCGTGGCCAGCTTGCGTGCGGTGACCACTACGATGGGATGGGGCGCACCGCCCGCAGGCCGGTCGGTTTCCGCGTTCCGCCGGAACCACAACTCCGAGCTCCGAGATTCCGGCTACCAACCTTACACTCCATGCCCCATGGTCGATGCTCGATGCTTTTCTGTCCTCGGTCCTCGGTCTTCTGGGCGTGGTGGCCCAGGCAGGTCGTCTATCCGCAGGTTTGATTTGCCGCTGGACCGCTCGGCATCGGGCAAGACCGGTGACTCGGTGATTCGTAAGTTCGGCAATGCATCCGCCTGCCGTCGGAGTGGGCACCTGTTCTGCAAGATCTTGCGCATGACTGACCGGTCAGTGAACAGGGTGGTCGCGAACCAGCCCAAAGGCGTCTCGCCGAAACTGAAATTTCAGCCAAGGAATGAAGTTCGAAATCAGGACACCTCTTCAGGTTCTTGGCGTCGCACCTGATCGGCAGCTCAGGCTTGCAGAAGGCGCCTGAACTCACATGGACGGCCCTTGGCGCCTGAGCGGAACTGCGTACGAGATAGGAGCCTGTAGAGGGCTGCTGCTGTAGATGGTTCCACGGCCTCCGCAGCGCAACCGGGCGGGTCAAAAGGCGAAGAGCAGCGCGCCGCTGGACCTGGTGGTTTAAACCCTACGAACTGGGGTAGGCTACCGATGCAAACGCGCCGACCGACAGCTCACCGCTAGCGGGCAAGCCGCGCCGGTTCTGCCCGTGTGCTCAATGTGTCCAGCAGGCTTGTTAGAGCCAGCGGGCTGGCGCAGTAGCGAGTCTGGGGCCAACTTCGGCTGCCGCAACCAAGTCGCCAGGTTCGGGCAGCACTCGCGCGCTCAGCACGGTCTGCGTGCGCGCGGGTTTCTGCCACTGCCAGCTTAACCTCAGAACAGCGTGTGCGCGGGTGGAATGATTCGCTACTGGTCGCACCGAAGCCGCAATCGCCCTGCGGTGCAGCCCTTGGCCCCGGCTTGGGCCCACGATCGTCGGACACTCGGGTAGTCCGGCCAGATTGCAGGGTAAAAACCTGGATGGGCGCGTTAGGCTGAGGCCGGCACTACAAAACCAGGCCGGTACGGCCGGGTCAACAGCTCGTCGGCTTTGGGATTGTCAATGAACCGCTCGGTCTTGGGGTCCATCTTCAGCGGCATGCCCAAGATGAGTTTGTCGCGGGTGATATCGACCCCATTAGCCGTCAAGTGCTGGGCCATGCGCTCGAAGGCCTCAGCCAAATCTTTGTCTGCTCGGATGGCTTCGCGGATTTCGTCGGGTGACTTGGGTGCGCCCAACCGGTAGGAGATGTTGCCGGTGTGGCACAGGGCGCTGGACAGATGCCCTTCCAAGATATCGGCATGGAGGTCTTGGGGCTTGCGGCTCCGGACGGCCTTGAGCCAGTTATGGTGATGGTTTTCAGCACCGCGGAACTCGCGGATGACGCGACCGTCCTTGTCGTAGGCTGTGGCGGAGCTGTAGCTGGGCACGGTGACGTGCCCGCCTTCGCATTCGATGACAATGCCGATCTGGGCGCCTTTGTAGCGGTCCATTTCTTCGCGCACCCGTTTGCCATCCGGGCCCACTGCGCCCGGCTCGACCTTGCGCGAGGGCAAGCCGCGCACCTCGAAAATCAGGGGAGCCACTGGGTAATCGTGGAACACGACCATGGTGTTGGGCGTTTCACCATCATCCACGTAGCCCAGCCGGCCACCGATGCTCAACACCCGTGGCGACAGCTCCATCACCCCCAGGAACCACCGGGCGACGTCCATTTCGTGGATGCCCTGGTTACCCAGATCGCCGTTACCGGTGTTCCACACCCAGTGCCAGTCGTAATGAAGCCGCTTGCGCATCAAGGGCAGCTTGAGGGCCGGGCCGCACCACAGGTCATAATCGATGTGCGGCGGGATAGGCTGGGGGCCGTCCACTTTGCCAATGCTGTCACGGCGCTTGTAACAGATGCCCCGAGCCACCCTGATCTTGCCCAAATTACCCGCTCGGATCCACTCGACCGCCTGAGCGATTCCGCTCCGGCTGGATCGGCTTTGGGTACCGGTCTGGACAATCTTGCCATATTTGCGAGCGAACTCGACCATACGCCGGCCTTCGCTGACGTTATGGGAGACGGGCTTTTCGACATACACGTCTTTGCCGGCCTGGATAGCCCAGATGGTGCCCAAAGCATGCCAATGGTTGGGCGTCGCAATCGAGACCGCGTCCACATTTTTGCTTTCCAGCAAACGACGGATGTCGGTGTAGGCCTCCACCTGCAGCCCTTCTTTGGCCAAGCGCTGGACGCCTGCTTCCAACACTTGCCGGTCACAGTCGCACAGGGCCGTGATGCGAACACCAGGGGCTTTGAGCAAGGTGCTGATGTGGCTCCCGCCTTGGCCGTGGAAACCGATGACAGCGACCCGAATGACTTCGTTAGCGCCGGGCACTTGAGCCCAAGAGCGCGGGGCCAACCTGAAGGCAGCCGTTGTCAACACGGTGGACCGTAGGAAGGTTCGACGATTGATTCGGTTCATAGCGTGCGTTGATCTTCGCAAAAGTGGACGTGGGCCAAAAGCATTTTATTTGCGCGGTGCCCGACTGGCTCTTGGTTCACAAGCCGCCCGCCACGTATTGCCGATAGCGCTCAGCCACCCGAGCCTGTTGCTCATCGCCTTCGTGCAAGTAAAAGCGGTATTTGAACGTGACGCTTTGGCCCGGGGCAATCACCAGGTTGCCCGTGCCAGCAGGTTTCCGTTCGAAGTCGTGCACGCCGAACGGGTTGGCAGCAAACAGACCGTAGTCTCGCACGTGCCACCAAGTCGGGTGCACCGGATTGGACGGATGATCAAAGATCGCGATACCGACCAGTTGGCCCTGAACCGGGCCGTGATAATCGCACCACTCAGCCCGTTTACCCCAAGTTTGGCCGTCCCGCACACCGGTGCTGAGGACAATGTGGCCTTGGCCGGGCTTTTTCTTGGGCTGAGTCAGCCGCATCGATTCAGCCACCCGCACCGCCATGGTGCCCTCTTTGGTGTCGCCCAACACCACCTCACGATCCCCAGCTTTGAGGGTGATTTCAAAGTCGAACAGCCGTTCATGGCTCGGTCGGGCATAGACGCGGAACACGCGCTCATCGGTGCAGACCACCTCGCCTCCCGGAGCCACCCACTTGTTGGCTGAGCGGATCAGGCCTGATTCGGCGCCCGACTTCAATTCCAGGAACCGCTCATGCACGATCCGCCCTGCCTTGGGGCCTTCGGACCAAAAGTCCACGCCGTTGACCGCTCCATGGGCATACCACAGCGACCGGTGATGGGGATGATCGTGGTCTTCGCCCTCGACCTGTTTCATGGGCCAATTGCGTGTCATCGGCAACCCCCGAGGCCCCAGCAACGGGTAGTAATACAGATGCGGCGCGCCTCGAAACACGTATTCGGTGAAGAGTTCACCCCCGATTTGCACCACGATCTTATCGGGTTGCTCGACCAATTTGACCTCGCCGCCGCTCGGCTCAGCAGCAAGCAGCCCAACCAAACCCGGTGCAACCGAACCCAGTGCCACAGCCCACATCAGGCATCTGTCTTGCATAGCGGCTAGCCTAGCTTACAAGGACCCCAGGTCAACCTGGAAGCCCAACGAGTTCAGCGCTCGGCTGCGCTGCTGGTTCTCGACCGCCGCACACGCTGCCAACGGCTCGGAGATATCCTCACCTGCCTCGCAAACTGGATGCAACCAAGGCGCGCTGCCGCTGCGTTCCGCGCAGCAGCCTACGCACTGAGTGCTCCCGGCCATGGCCAGAACTGCGCGGGGCTCGATATGGCGGTGCGGTAGTGCGCACGAACCCGGCGCCGCGGAGCTCGTCAGTCACTGCGCAGCCTGGCCCGGGACGGATGGATACACGCAGGCTCCGCCCCAGCGGCGTAAGCGGGCAACTCCGCACCCTCCTGATGTCATCGAATGGTCTTCAACCCCACGCACTTGAAAACCAACTGGGGATTCGTGCTATGGAAAACGTCTCGGTGACGGTCAGCTCCGCCCACAGATGTTCCAACGCCGCGTCGTGAGTCCTACTGCCGAGGCGGCAGAGCGCCACCGTCAGCATCCCCCCGGCACCGTATCCAGCCATAGATCGGCCCTACCGGCCAACACCAGTCGTACCAAGGTCTGCGCATCCTCCGTCCCTGCCAGCCTCTGTCACACCAACGCCGCCAGGACGGTCGCTGCCCAAGAGGCGGACAGTTTGATCGCATGCGCAAAGTGTTTCTTGGATGCGGCCAGCTAGTTAACCCTTTCTTTTCCGACAGATGCTTTGACCCCAAAGGACACTCGGTGCGCTTCCTCTGCCTTTTGCACTCGTTGAATTGCTGCTACTAGCGGAGGTGCACCGGCCACCACCCCAAACCGCAACGCCACTCCTTGATCCCCTACGCTGCGCTGGCTCTGGGTCGCGGGCTGTTGGGTTGGCCCGCCGGGGCAATCAGCCTCTTTTTTGAAGGCTGTCAGCCGCCCACTGTCCAACGCCTTGTGCAAGGTTGTGGGCAGAATGTTCGGCAGAATGTTCAACCGGCCGGCTCATCGGGGGCACCCGCCAGTCCTGATCCAAAAGCCCTTGGGCTTCAGCCGGCCTTCCCGGAGTCAGCCGATGCCCCCGCCGACGCGCCCGCGGCTTGAACAGCGCACTCGCTCCACCTTCTCGATAGAGCGGACAATACCGCTTGACCGTGCTCAGCGGCGCCCCAAAAGCCCGGACGATCTGCCCCTGGCTGGCCGTGCCGTTGAGCATCAGTCGCGTGGTGAACCGTCGGAAGCTGGCCCAATCGTCGGTCCGGCGGGTAAAGATCGGCAAGTGGCCACTGCCATCCACCGGCTGATCAGCCTGGCGTTCGCAGGCCAATTGGTCATGGATGGGTGCGGAACCGGGTGGGAACAAAGACAACTGAACCTGCGGCAGGGGGGCATTATGGCAGCAGTTGAGGGTTGGGCAAGCTCGGACGAATGGGGCGTTTTGGGTCATTGCCTTTCCCCCATCCGCCACCACGTGTACCGGATCAAAGGCCCTGAGCCCGCCGCACGCCTGCTTGGGCTTTGACCACCCTAATTGGAGGGCAACGGGATGGTCGCCCCCGAACCGATTGAAACCGGCCGCGATCAGATGAACGAGCAGGGGACCTGAGGCATCCAGCATGGGCTAAGGGTTGGGCGCCGGTAGGTGGTAGCTCGCTGGGAGGCGATTTGAGGTGGGAGATTTCAGATTGGTGCAATAGATCGGTGATTTCGGCGAGCCGCCGAAACCGACCGGTCAGCGGCCGGTGCTACCGATTGGACCACCGGATTGGCAACTGGCGATCCGACGGAACTGCAGGTGCGACGCCCGATCTGCGGATCATCAATCCGCGATTACGGCAGGCTGGCAGCTTGCGCTACGGACATCCGTGGGTCTGGCCGCCGGTTCGGTCGTGTGGCGGTCTGACGTTTCGGCGGGTTGAGCCCTGGGATTTACTTCGGATTTCGGGTTTGGTGCTTCGGGTTTTGCGCATCGGAGCACGAGCTGCTGTAGGGTAAGCGCAGCGTGGCTTGGTCCACCGCCGAGACGCCAAGAGCGCAGAGTTGGATCGTCCCAGCGGGGCGACGTTGCATCGGTTCAGGGCAGGTGCAGCGCAACCGCTGGTCAGTTGTCTAGGTTGATTGAAGTTGGTAGAACCGGCGGGTGCTGCAAGCTAAACCCACATTCGTTGCGCAAATCCGCGGGCTAGCCGATGGACCGGGTACTCAACCGGGCGACCAGGACAAGGCACTTGGGTGTCGAGCCGGACTGGGAGCGGCTTGGGCCACTCGAACGCGGCGCCTAGCCTGGCGCGCTGTGGTGTGGTTGGGGCTGGTCGTTTTGCTGGCGCGGGCTGCGGACGTTGCTAGTGCCAACGGGTTCAGTCAGCCGGACCCGCACGGGTTGCCGGGATTGTATGTATGGAGCGACACTTGCAACGTGTATGTGCTGCGGGATGGTGATGCTGCGGTGCTGATTGATCTAGGCGATGGGAGTGTGCTGGAGCAGTTACCGGCGCTGGGCGTCAAGCAGGTCGAGTGGGTCCTGTTCACTCATCATCATCGTGAGCAATGCCAAGGTTACCCGCGGTTGGCCGGGCGCGGCATCAAGGCGGCCGGCCCGGCTGCCGAGCGCGCTTTGTTCGAAGAGCCCACCCGGTTCCGCAAAGTGCAGGTCCGGTTAAACGATCCTTTCACGGTGTATGGGGCCAGCTACGTGCGGCCTCCCGTCCAACCCATCCGACTTGATCGGCTGCTGAGCACCAACGACATCTTCCAATGGCGAGGCTGGCGGTTGCGATGCCTGCCCACACCGGGTAACAGCCCGGGTAGCCTGACGTATCTGCTCCAGCGGCCCGGTGGGCCTGTGGGTTTTAGCGGAGACGTCATGCTGGCTGGGGGCCGGTTGCATACCTGGTTCGATACTGAGTGGGACTACGGGTATGGCGCTGGGCTGCGCACGTTGCAGGAGTCGGTCCAACGCTTGATTGCGGAGCAGCCGGCTTGGTTGTGTCCGGCGCATGGGCCGGTGGTGCGTCGGCCCGGGACGCAGTTGAGGGCTTATGCGGCGAAATTGGAGGCGTTAGAACGGCTGTATGTGCGGGGTTACCCCTTGGCCAGCGCTTCAGCCACCTTCCAAGACAGAGTCTCCCGACCCACGGTAGTGTCGAACGTGTGGCAGGTGTCGCCGCACCTGTTCAAGTTCAAATGGCCCAACGGCTGGCCCAATTTCGGGTTGATCCTGGCTGACAACGGCCACGGGCTGGTCGTGGATTGCGGCTTGGTGGATGAACCGGTGCTGGAGTCGGCTTTGCAGGGGTTACGAAAGCATTTCGGGCTCAAAACCATCGATGCGGTGCTCATCACGCACATGCATGGGGATCACATGCTGCAAGCGCCTTACGTGCGTCAGAGCTGGGGCGCTGAAATCTGGGCGCTGGACCGCATGCGGTGGGTGTGCGAGCGGCCTGAATGGTTCGATTACGCCGCCCCGCTCCAGGCCTACGGCAAACCGGGGCTTGAACGGCTCCAGTTGGACCGCCTGTTCCGGCCCGGAGAGACCTTTGTGTGGGGCGGCTGGACCTTTACGGTGGACTGGTTACCTGGGCAGACGGAGTTTGGGCTGTGCGTGCACGTCACCATCGACGGTCGCAAAGTAGCTTTCACGGGCGACAATCTGTTCGGCGACCCGCAAGACCCGAGTCAGACCGGCCACGAAGCGGTGGTGGCTCACAACAGTGCGGTGCTGGAAGAGGGCTACATCCACTGTGCGGAGTACTTGCACCGGCTGCAGCCGGACTTGTTGATGGGCGGGCATTCGTTTGTGATGGACCGGCCAGCCGGGCTGATCCAGCGGTTCAGGCGTTGGGCCTACCAAATGCGCGATGCGTTCCGCGATGTGTTGGCCCAAGAGGATTATCGCTACGGGTTCGACCCGTTTTGGGTTCGGGCCGAGCCGTATCGGGTCAAGCTCCAGCCGGGCGGCAGCGTGCCGGTGCTTTTAAACGTCCGGAATTTTGTGCGGCGGCCTGAATGGCACCGGATCGTTATTGCGACGCCACCCGGGTTGCAGGCGACACCTGCGGTTTTGGAGGGGGGGCTGCCGAGCCAGAGTCAACGGAGTTTCGTCTTCCGCCTCACCGCCACGTCGGATGCGACGCCAGGCATTCACCTGGTGGCCTTTGATGTGACGCGTGGCGGCCAGCGTTACGGGCAATGGTTCGACCTGATCGTGCAAGTGGAAGCTGCGCAGCCCAAGCCATGAGCTTGGGGCGGGCCTGTTGCAGCTTGCGAAGCGGAGCCCCGCGCTGAAGTCCGAGCTGCCCTGCCCACGTGGAGGCAGCTCAACTTACCGTTGCGGCGGCTCGCACACCAGCCTGGAGCGCACGGATCAGGCCAGGAATGGTGTGTTCCTTGGCTTCGACAGTCGCTTTGAGCCCCAGGGCGGCAATGGCGCGGCTGGTCTCAGGGCCGATGGAGGCCAACTTGATGCCCGGGAACCGCTGGAGCAGCTTGGGCAGATCGAATCGGGTATGGAAATTCTGTACGGTGGAGCTGCTGGTAAAGGTGATCCAGTCGGCCCCCGACTCCAGCAAGCGCGCCGCAGCCCCGTTAACGTCTTCGGTCTCGGGGACTGTCTTGTAAAAGGCAATGTCGTCCACAATGGCGCCCATGTCCTCGAGCACCTTGCACAATTCGGGGTTGGCCACTTGAGCTCGAGCCAGGAGGATCCGCCGGTTTTCCAAACTTTCTTGCGCGGCCAAGGCGCGGGCCACTTTGTTGGTTAGGAATTCGTCGGGCATGGCGTCCACACGCAAATGCAGCTCGCGCAATTTGGCGGCGGTGGCTGAGCCCACAGCGGCCAGGTGAATGAAGCCCAAGGCTCGCACATCTTGGAAAGCCTTCATGAGGCAATCGAAGAACGCCGTCACGCCGTTGGGGCTGGTAAAGATGATCCAATCGTATTCGCCCAGTCCCTCGATGGCTTCCAACATGGGCTGCGGGTCGTCAGGCGGCTCGATGCGGATGGTGGGAATCTCCAGCACGTCGGCCCCCAACTCCAGCAGTGGCTGGGTCAATTGACTAGCTTGATCGCGGGAGCGGGTGACGACGATGCGCTGGCCGAACAGGGGCCGATGCTCGAACCAGTTCAATCGCTGGCGTAGCTTGACCACTTGGCCAATAACCACCACAGCGGGCGGGCCAAACCGCTGCGCGGCAGCCTCAACGCCAATGGTGGCCAAGGTCGCCTCCAGCGTCTGCTGCCGGCCGGTGGTGGCCCAGCGAATCATGCAGACGGGTGTGTCGCCCGGCATGCCGCGGTCCAGCAATGCTTGCGCAATATCCCCAATCCGCTCGGCCCCCATCAGGATCACTTTGGTGCCTGGAGATCGAGCCAACAGATCGTAGTCCAAACTTGAGCCGGGTTTGTCCGGGTCTTCATGCCCAGTGAACACCGTAAAACAGGAGCAATAATCCCGATGAGTAATCGGGATGCCGGCGTAGTTGGGCCCGGCGACGAACGAGGACACACCAGGCACTACCTGGAACGGAATGCGGGCCGCTGCCAGTGCCTCGGCTTCCTCACCGCCCCGGCCAAAGATATAAGGGTCGCCGCCTTTTAGCCGCACCACGCATTTGCCCTCGCGCGCTTTGGCCACCAGCAAAGCGTTGATCTGCTCTTGCGACATGGCCTGGCGATTGGGGCGTTTGCCGGCGTCAATCAACTCAGCCGATTTAGGCGCAAGGCGCAGCAGATCCGTGTTTACCAACGCATCGTACACCACCACGTCTGCCCGACCCAAAAGCTCTGCGCCCCGGAGCGTCAACAACCCGGGGTCACCCGGCCCAGCCCCCACCAGAAAGACTGTACCTGTCCGTTTCATCGTGCGCGAGTGTATCGGCAGGCGGACCGCCTTGCAACGGGCCAGCGCCAACCAGCAAGGGTGTCCCCGCTGCGACCAGTGCCCCATGAAGATCAGAACCTCACCGATAGCGCGCAGGCGTAGGCCCAAGTGGCTAGCCCCAACGGGAAGCCCGATGGCCACGTTGGGCCCCGGCTGCACTCCACGGCGCCCTTCCATCAGCCGTTCGTGGAATGGATAGCCCTCGAACGTGAGTGGCCAGGATGTCCGCCGGCTTTGCTGGGTCCGCCGCCTGACGGCGGGAGCTGCGCCACCCGCCCGGCGACCCTGTAGCCGCCGACGGCAGTCGGCGGATCCCCGGGACTCATCAGGTCCGTCGCTGGACTCGGCAGGTCATCGGCCTCCCCGCACCGCGGAGCGGTGCCCTGAAGGTAGCCGTGGGTTTTCACCCACGGGTCGCGTGCACCCCAACCCCGCACGTCGCAGAGCCACCCTTGAATCCATCCTTCACCGATTTCAGGCGTCGCTCCGCGACGCGCGATGCAGTTGGACTCTCGTGCAACCGTGGGCTGAAGCCCACGGCTACCGTCAAGCCGTCGCGTGGCGACGGTCCAGCCGGCATGCTCGGCGGTCCATCGGCACGGCCCGTAGCCGCCGAGGTGAGTCGGCGGACTGATCCGCCGGTTTGGCTGAGTCCGCTGCCTGACGGCGGCGGCTACAGCATCACTGCGGCAACCCTGCAGCCCCGCCGTTCACTCATAACCAAAACGGGCTCCTCCCACCCAGCTCAGCAAGGCTGCCGGCCTAGCCCGTTCGCATGGGCGTCCGACATGGTTAGCCCGGCTTGGCTCCGGTTTTGTTGCTGGGCCGGGTCTGTTTCATGTGTGGACAGTTCTCAGCCTAGGCCGGACGACAACAGGCACAAAGCCCAACAAGGCGAGGAAAACGGCACCGAGGGTCGCAACGCCTTCTACAGGCATGGGTACACGGAAGTCACGTGCGACGCAGCCAAGTGCCAGAGGTAAGCAACTCGGGCAACCCTATGCGTCCGGACCGGCAACTGCCTCGGCCAGTTCGCGTTCGGTCCAGTGATCTTGTTAGGCCAAGATATCATGGTTGTCTCATCTCGGTCGTTCTCGGCGACATGTCCGGGCTGGTGTTTATGAGTGCCGCGCGCGCTGAGTCACGAACCTGGGGA
>Ga0123519_10014965_pt1 | contig 10951 bp, 5 predicted proteins | sample YelNatPaOPRAMG02_FD_87396 | JGI IMG/M metagenome (GOLD analysis project Ga0123519, IMG submission 87396) | Hot spring microbial communities from Yellowstone National Park - Yellowstone National Park OP-RAMG-02 (version 2) | ecosystem: Environmental > Aquatic > Thermal springs > Hot (42-90C) ... | reverse complement strand
TTCTCTTAACATTTATGTCTCTCATTTTTTATTTAGGTTATCAAAATTATTAAAATCATTAAATTTCATTTACACAATTTAATAAATTTTGTTTGTAAGGATAATTCTTATTAATACCTCTATTCTGTCCAAAGTCTGCACTTATTTTTTTGAGATTACTTACTTTCATTTATTAATTTCTTTTATAAATTTATTCTTTCTTTTAGAATAGTTATGTTGGTAATTTTTTAATAATCTTAAAACTTCTTTAGCTTTTATTCTACTCTATTATAACATATAATATTAAAATTGTCAAATATTTTTTAATAATTTATATATTTTTATTTGCTTTATAAGTTGTTAATTTTGAAATAATTTCATCAGTTTTTTTACGTGGAGATTCTCTATAACCTATAACACTATCATAATGATACAAATGTAAACATTTAAGATCTAACCAAATTGGTTGCACATTAGCTAACTGTAATCGTTTAATAAAAACCATATCTTCTCCACATTCTATATCTTCATCAAATCCTTGCATATCTAACAACAATTCTTTATAATAACCAGTAAGAAAATTTAAAGGAATACCATTTTCTCTCTTAGGATGTTCATATATATACAAACAATGTTCACTTAATTGCATAGTTTCTTTATACTCTACTAAATCAGGTAAATTAAGTTTTTTATCAAACTCCAATCTTTCTGTTTTAGGTAAACCTAAAAACTTATTCGTCCCATGCTTATTTAATCCATATACTAAAGTTCCAATAACAATCTTTTTATGTAAATTTTTATTAAAAACTTCTATAAAATTTTTTAAAATATCTTTATGCCAAACAACATCACTACTACTTATAATTATATAATCATATAAAGATTGTTTTATTCCAATATTAATTGCAAACGAAGCGATTGTAAATCCAGGATTATTATTATAAAAATATCTTATATTTAATTTATCTGTATAATTTCGAATAACATCAAAAGGATGATAAATATTATGATCACTACCATCATCTATAACTAATACCTCAAAATCAACATTACAATTTTGATTAGCAATAGAATACAAACAAGCATCAAAAATATCATCTGGCCTATTATAATATGGCAAAATTATTGATGTCATGTTATGTTACCAAAAACATTAAAAACTGTATAATATTTTTAACGTTTTTGTTTGTAAAGAGATTGAAAATAAATTCCTTATCTTTACAGGGTTAAACAATAACCCTGTATCAATTATCTGCTTTACAGCAGAATCATTGACTACTTTTCTTAAAATATTCAATGCTGCATTTATGTCTGCATTAATAAGCTTACCTATTGATGATTGAAATAGTCCTCTCTTCAATCTCTTACCAATATATTCCTCCTTTCTTTCTAATTTTTTGTAAATTATAATCTTCAATATTTTTAATTAGCTTTTTACAATATCTTTCTTGTAATCTATTATACTTTCAATATATTATAATATATTTTTAATAAAAAAATCAAGTTATATTGTTTTAGATTCTTCAAAACCAACAAATTTAATACCTTCAAACTGAATATTATTTGAATTTAAAATATTACTTTTAAAACTTACATCAACTTCTATACTAGAATTCACATCACGACTTGCTAACTGATACTTTTCATCTTTTAACTCTTTTATATTTGGTTCTAAACCAGTTAAAACTTTAATTACTTCACTTATTCCTTCAACAGTTGGACCTTTTAAAAAAGCTGGTATTAAACCTTTTGCAGCATATCTAAAAATCTCACGATGCCATGTATTACTTCTATACTCAACTATATATTTACCAAATTGAACACTTGAACTATCATTAAAAGTAAAATACAATCTCATTTGTTTTTCATCATATCGAAAATCTTTTGCTATATTATTTTTTTCTGTATCTAAACAATAATAAATTTTGATATCATTTATATTAATCTGTTCAAACTGTAAATCCACATAAAACGAATTAGAATTCAAATAAACCTCTTGTTGTCTTAATATATTAAACAATGGTACTTTCAATAAATATGCAAATGTATTTTGTAATGCATAACGACGAGCACCATACTCATAAGTAACATAATAAACATCACCTTCATTAAAAATCTGCTGTATATTAGTATATTCAATAACATAATTTGAAGAATATGGAATTTCTTCAAAAAACAAAAAACCAGTCTGCTTATTATACTCAACAATCTCAACAACTTGATTTTTAAATTCATCACCATCAACATAAATATAAATTGGCTGTTGAGTATCAACAATTCCTGAAAGTTTCACTCTTTTTACTCCTTTTTCTAAATAAAAATATTCTTTCTTCTGTTGTTTTTTAATACTTGAAGACCAATCTATAATATTATCACCATAATCGTAATCTACACATATAATATCTACATTATATGTATATGAAACATATATATCTTCATTACTTTGTTTTGTTTTATAAAAAGTAATTACATTTTTATCATTCTTTTCATCATAAAAAAATGATTTATTATAATAACGATTTGTAAATTCTGCTTTAATAATCATATTATCAAATTCGTAAATAGCATCTTGATTAAATATTATTGACAATATTCTATTATTTAAATCAACTTTAGTTGTATAATAATCTAATTTCATTTTACAATCAATATTTTTATCTACATAATAAAGCTCAACAGAATCAAAATCAGATAAAATATCTAATTTCCAATGTGCAGACTGGTACTCAACTATATAATAACCTTCTTTTTTAATTGGAGTAAAAGTCAAAATCTGTTTCCCAACATCATAAGATAAAATATCAACTTGCTGAATTTTATTACTATCACCTTCTTTATAAATTTTTATAGACGTATAATTTATAGGATCATATTGTAAATAAATAGATGATATATTTTTTCTCATATATATTTTATCTGAAACACCAAAAGTTATATTAGTTACACCAAAATAAGAAATAACATAAATACCTGCTTCTGTAATATTAAACGACAATTCTCGAGAATCACTATTGTAAATATATTCTACTTTTACATTACCACCTTTCTTATATATCTCAATTGATGAAGTATCTAAAGGACTAATTGATAAATAAATTTTTTTTGAACCTACTCTATTAAATTCTTCTTCAATTTGTATTTTAGCTTGATTTATAATTTGTCTACTTTTACCTAATATTTCTGTTACAGTTGCAATAGGATATCTATAAACATATGATAAATTTTCTTGTTTTAACTTATAAGTATATAAAAATCGATCATCCTGTTGTTGTACATCAACAAACTCTGCTTGTTCTAGTTCAATAGTTTTAAACCTTAGTGGTGTTCCTAACAAAGAAATAGTATCATAATTAAAATTAGCAATATCATATAACTCATGAGTTTTCTCATTATAAACACGAATAACATCTTGTATTGGAGCATTAGCAACACGAATAGTAGATTCATCAATAATACTTGCAATTTCACCAATTACTTCTGTTTGTGATGCTAATTGACAAGCTGATAATAAATCTTCTCTATATAAATATTCAATATCAATCTCTTTGATGTCAATATTTATAATTAATACAATACCATTCTCATAATCAATACTATAATCTATTCCTTTTTGATAAATATATCTATTATTTGAATGAGTACTATAAACTTTTTCTGAATTAGGTACTAAATTTTTCTTACTTAATTGACAAAAAAGTAAACCTTGTTGATTATCTTGTACATTAACTATTTCTCGAAAAGTAAAAATATCACCTGTATCCATATACTCAAAAACATAATAATTATCTTCTTCAATTGGATCAAAATATAAAATATTTTGTTTAGAATCGTATCCACGAATTGATACAACTTGAACTTTATAATTATCATTGCGTTTATAAATACCCACAGCAGTATAATTTTGAGGAATATAAGTTAAATAAGCATAATCCATACCTTTTGATAACCAAACAATTTCTTTTCGAAAATCATTATTATTTCTTATTTGTATAATTTTATAAACTGATTCGTTATATAATCTATCAAAACTATTAGTACTTCTAACAATTTTTTCGTTAGTTGTCTGAATAGAAAGAAAATTATCATTTAAAAGTGCATCTTTTTCAACAACAGCTTTAGCAACAACAGATGCTAATATATCATAAAATTTATTAAGATTAACAGCATCCCTCTTATAAACATCAGGTAAACTATCAAATAAAGTTTCTACTAGCTGCTGCTTTTTATTTAATGCTATTAAATTTTTTTCTATTTTCATTTTATCTTTTATGCTGTATAATTAACTATTACAGTAGCACTCTTTAATACAAAATACTCTGTAATAGAAGTAGATATTGATTCAGTAGTATTAACAACATTTTCATCTGTACTTAAATTTAATAAAACAACATTATCTACACCACTTATATTATGTACCAAAGTAATAATATCTGATGGATGAATAACTACTTTTTCAAACGATGGTAATCCTGTTATAAAATTACTAATCGCTTGTTCTATCTCAGTTTGTTTAGTTACTTTATTAAATGTTCTATAAATTTCAACTTCAACTGATACATACACATCAACTGATTTTGCTTGATAAACCAAAACATCTGCTGTAACATCTTTTTTAAGATCAATCCATCGTTGAGCTTCACGAACTGCTGAATTGTATGTATAATTAACTGTAATTAATTCACAATCAACTGGAGCTTCATAACTATAATCAACAATATAATTTTCATTTGAATTTGGCTGATTCATTGAATAAATTTCTATTGTTTGATTAGAAGCTGAAACAATCTGTTTGTTCAGATATAAACGTGGATAAAGAAAATTAACTTTCCAAAAACGTTTTGAAGTTATTTGTTCTGTATACTCTTTAGTAAAATATACTGTTTCCTGATCATTAGCAGTTATTTTGACAAATTTTACTTTACATTGAGTAGAATTATCAATACTAAATTTTGGTTTAGTATAATCATTTATACCATAAAGAATATTGTTAGCTTGAGAAACACCTAATACCGTACCAACAATCTTATAACTACCATTTTCTTTTTTATAAATATTTAAAAATGGATCATCTAACATATTTGTACTAGTATCTAATGTAATTTCAGAAGTTAAAGGAATAATAGTATAACCATTTTTAAACCTTACACCATTGTTATTACTACTCATAATTTGATACTCTGTAGTATCTAATGAAGGAATTAACAATAACGAAAAATCCGTTAAAAAAGGTCCTAAATAACCTTCAGATAACGACCAATGTTTGCTATTCGCTTCTAATAAAAATTGCACTTGTATCATATATGTTGCAGGAGTATTTATTTTATATGGTGAATAATTACTATAATTACTCCAATTACTCCATAAACTACCATCTCCATATCTATATCTAGCTTTTATACTACCAATACCAAATTGTGTCCAAGTAATATTATCAAAAGAAGTTGTAAATTTATCACTATATATATATTTATAAATAATACTACCTTTTATATCAAAAGGACTTAACAAAGTACCAATATCTCTACTTTTTCTATATTCTATTACATAATTACCAGTAACTGATTCTTTTAACCTAATTAATCTTGTAGTATTACCAACAGATTGAATATTCAAATCTTTATCATCATTTCGTTGAATATAAAACCTTTGATCATTATCAAATAAACCAACAGTATATTGTGAACCTAATGCATTACTTAACTTTCTTACAATTTGTTTAACAGCACTATCAGCATTTTCACTATCATCTAATTGACCAATTTCTATATATGTATCATCAATAATAATAGTACCTCTATCAATCTTCATCTCTTTTGGTGCAACAATTGAACTACAAGCAGTAGCACCAATTTTTACTTTGTAAGATACAATTACAGTTCCACCATTAAGTGGAATAGATCTACCTGTATTTACAATAAAAACTTTATTATCAACAACTTCTATTTTATAATCATAATTTTCACCTTCTGTATAAATATAACCACTTTTACTAGTTACTTTAATATCAACAGCAGGCAAACTTTTTGTATCAATATTTTTCAATTCTATTTGATAACTTCCTGTTCCTTCTTTAACATTATAATTAAAAGTCACCTCTTCATCATTAATTACTGGTTTAGTATATACACCAGGTATTAAACCATTAACACAACTTGGTATATACTCACATTGTTCATTAAATAAAAAGTCATAATCATAACTGTCATACAAATCATCAAACAAATTTACTTCAACTACTTCATCTTTATTATATAACTTATAAACTGACAATGTTGACTTACCATTTTCTCTTATTGGTATATCAGTATCAGTAATAGGGAAACCACTAATATTATCTATACCTTGTAATAAAATATATTGTTCATTATTCAGTACTTTAATAAGCTGTACTAAATTACTTCCACCACGTCTTCTACTATAATCAGAATTCAATACAGCAAAACATTTACTTAAATAAGTATTTATTAGCCAATTATCATGTTGAATATCTATAAAAAATGCATCTGTTGATATATCAGTCTTTTGATACTCGTGTTCACTAAACTGATAATAAATATCATTAAAAATATAAACATTTCTATTAGATATAGTTGCTGCTTTTGTATCATCAGTTAATATAAAACTTTTTTCTGGTAAATCATTATATTTATAATAATATTGACGATTTTCTCTTAAAGAAACTACTTGAGCAAATATAGTATCAGAAATTTTTTGCATATTATATTCTGAAAAATTACTACCCTCACTACCTTCTTTAATATATAACTTTAAATCTAAATCTGAGAATACATTGGTAACTACAAATAAAACATTTTGATCTGAGGTAGCTTGTGGATAATTATAATTACCTTCTAATGATGAAGAAAAAACCCAATTAGTTATATATGAACTCCAAATATTACTATAACAAGTTGTTATAATGCTATAATTATCAACATCAATTAAAGCTGATTTGCTATTTAACAATATACAATTATCTACTTGAACAACAGAATTTATTGACTTTATAGAAATATCATTTTCATTAATTGTAGTATTCCTAATACGTAAATATCCATTTAGAATATTAACAGCACATTTTGTATTTAAAATACTACAATTACTTACTAAAGCTGGCTCTTTCAAAAAATGATAACAAGTTATAAATATATCACCACTATGAGATTCGTTAACTCTACTAAGATCTAAAAACCAAAGAAATTCAGAAGAAACTTGACAATATTTAAGTTGTAAACTACAATCAGAAGTAACATCATCATCACCTATTTTTACTACAATACCAGATGATTGTAAATTGCTTATCTCACGGAATAATTTATTACTATTACTATAATCAAAAATATAAAAAGGTAACGAAAATTTTTTACTATTAGGGAATTGTCCTCTAGCACCAGCAACACTTAAATTATAATTATTAAAATAATAAAGTGAAGTATTCCCTAAATTACCACTATTATTAATACCACAATTTAAACAATCTATAATAGCTGTATTTATAATCCTCGGATTAGAATCGTATATAATAATACCATCATAACTATAATATATTTTAACATAATTTAATATACTTGGCGTAATTTCATCATAATTATCAAACTGAATACCACCCCAATCACCTTTTTCTGGTTGATATGTTTTATCAATTAAACCAGCAGAAGAAGTAAAAATTATAAACTCATTCTCTGTTGCATTAGCCTCTAAACGTCCTTCAACTATTAATTTTAATCTTCTTTCTATATTTCCAGTCCCTTTCCTATAAGACAAAGTAAAATCTCTCAAACCAATAAATACTCCATTAAACGATATAACATCATCACTAGTATCATACTCAATAACATAAATACCTTCATTAGATAGATTGTCTATTGTAAAAGTATTATTATTATACGTTATAGTAACTGATGATATTCGTTCAATACTTCCATCAGATGCATTAACTCGATAAACTTTCAAATTATCACTATTATTTACTGCATATCTTGCTAAAACTGTAACAGAACCACCTCCACTAAAATAAAAAGGTTGATGAGCTTTCTTATAACCAGTAACAGGATATTCTGTATTTACGTCTTTAAAAGTAAAAGCTTTATACACAGTTCCTGAATCAGTATTCTCAATTAAATCATTAACTAGATATACAGGTATTTGTCTCAAATATAAAGACGATAAACAATAATATATATTAACTGATATACTAGTAAATTTAAAATTCTTTATAGCATTATTATATACATCTAATTGATAATCATCTCCTTCTATCAGTATTGTACCATCACTTTTCGTAATTTTATAAATTGATTCGATTTTACCATATTCAGTATCATCAAATTGAATACATTTATTATTGTCAACAGTTCTACTCTCAGAAATAACTACTGTATATTTTTGTTCAACAGATTGTACTTGATTAAGTGATTGAGCAGTTTTAAAAAATACTTTTGTACCAGGACTTATTGTTAAAGTAACATTTGGATTAACTGTAATATCCTCAGTAACATAAATATTACCTGACCAAGTGGTATCTTCATTTATATCTGTGTTAACTTCGGAATAGTTTGTAATATCAAAAGATTCAATTTGAACTGAACCATCATCGTTAATTGTAATATTGTTGTCTTTACTTTCATAGTTACTAAAATGCTCAAATGTACTCCAATATTGATGATGCATTTGACGAGATAACTTTATTATATCTCCATTGTTAAGAATAGTATTATTAGTATCAATATCTATCTTAAATTGATTATTTAACAACAATTCATTGCCAAAAATTCTACTATCAAACATATTTTGCTTAATATAATACTTAGTTAAATCAAGTATCACATCATTATTATTATTATCTTTATAAGAAACATTTAAAACCTTACCAATAAATTCATTATCAGCAAAATTTTGAATAGTAACTATTCCAGTACTATCAATAGTTGCATTAGCTGTTTCTATACTAGCTGTATAACCATAAATATCTAAATATAATTCTTCATTATTTGCTAGTGATACATCAATACGAAGAAAAGTAGGAACTAAAGGCTGTTTATATAACTGACTTACCAATGCTAAAGGAGAAGTTGATAATAATTCATTATTATCATTCTGATATTGAAAATCTTTTTCTATCCATCGAATAGAATCAAAACCTTGTTGTATAAACTCTAATAAAGGCTCATAAGTTCTATTCCAAGCATAAGTAATTCTCAAAATATGTCCATATGATAATCCTGATGCACTTTGTTTATCTAAAGTAATTGTACCTACTTCAGAATTGATTTCTGCTATACTATATTCTCTACCAGTATTTACATTAACTACACTACTAACAGAAATAATATTATTTCTTTTTAACTGAATAGTAGAATTTATAAAATTTTCTGTATTTAAAATTATTAATTCATTTTCTATTGCTATAGATTGAGAAACAGTATTTATTTTTATAATATTACTATGTCCTAATTTATCAATTCCATTATATTGATCACTTCGTGTCACAATTTTACTAACTGTAGCAAAAAATTTTAACCATTTTAATATATCTTGTGATTTAACACTTCCTGCATATTCAGTTTTTGTATCTGCAACAAATGTATAATTATCTACAGGGAAAACTCCAGAATTTCCTCCTTCCACGCTTACTATACTAGTAACTGGTCTATAATTATAATCAGCTGCATTGGTACCTAAAAGAAATTCTTTTGCATTTTCGCCAGTTGAACTATAAATAAATGTATCTGAATATGAATCTTCATTAATACCTCTTATATAAATATTAATAGCAGTATTACCACGTTTATCTTTAAGTTTTTTCCCATCTATTTCATCATTTGGTCCTAAAACATAAGCAGCTTCGACATATGGACTTTGTAATACAGCTGCACGATAACCATCTAGTGTACCAACGTTACTTCCTGTAAAAACTAATAACAATCTGTCACGAAGTGATTCATCAGATTCAACATCTGTTCCACCAGTAGTAGGTTCTAAATTAATTATTTCATTAATTCCTTGAATATTATGTATTTTAATTTGATTAACACCAACATTACCTGAACTACCAACATTTACTGCTTCTACATGAACTTCTAAAGCTTGTGTAGTAACTACACCATACTTATTAAAATCTAATCTATATTTATTAGCAATTGATTCATAATATGATAAATACGAACCATCTATTGTATAAGTACCAATAATACGGAAATCAATTCCATTAAATGTTGAAACAATTGTACCATCACGTATAATAATTTTATCAGATGGAGTTATATTAAAAGTAACTACTAAAGTACCAAAAGCAGCAGCACCCTCTTTTCTAACTACTGCAAAATTTGATGCTATTCTATCTAAATCATAACCAGTTGCTGTACTTATCGTCTGAGCATCTCTTACTCTTTCAAGCTCATCATATAATTGATATAAGATATAAGCAGTTGGTTCAATAAAAACCTCTCTTGTAACAGAACCAACTTTTGTATCTAAATCTGGATGTACTTCACGTATATAACTTACTATATCATCTATTATATCTTCAAAACTTTTTGCCACTATCTCTCTCTCCTTTCTACACTGACAAATTGATAGTTGTAGTTATATTCTTTAAACTTTGTGTTATAACACTTACATATATATTGAATTGTCTAGGATCTATTTTATCTTGTTCAACACGAACAGATTCTAACGATACAATACGTTCACTTGGATATATAGTTTGAAAACGTGACTGAATTAACTGCTCACGCATCAAAAAATTAACTGCTTCCTGTATTTCACTTGCTGCAATAGACTCCGATATAGCAAATAATCCTATACTTTTTTCAGTTAAATGAGTACCATAAGTTGTATGAAAAGGATTACTACCTTTAGTAGTTAAAACAGCTTTAGTTAAATCTTGTATTAATTTATCTGCTGATGATACAAATTGTATATCATTGTTTTCAATAACTATATCACCATTATTAAACCGAATATCGTATGA
>Ga0123519_10014962_pt1 | contig 10953 bp, 9 predicted proteins | sample YelNatPaOPRAMG02_FD_87396 | JGI IMG/M metagenome (GOLD analysis project Ga0123519, IMG submission 87396) | Hot spring microbial communities from Yellowstone National Park - Yellowstone National Park OP-RAMG-02 (version 2) | ecosystem: Environmental > Aquatic > Thermal springs > Hot (42-90C) ... | reverse complement strand
TCATGTGGAAATATTTTAAATGTAATAGAAGATTTTATAAATGATGTAAAGATAGATGCATTTCATTCATTTCAAGATGAGATAATACCTGTCTGGGAATTTAAAAAGAGATATGGAGAAAAGATAGGAGTTTTAGGAGGAGTTGATGTTAACAAACTTGCAACTTATGAAGAGAAAAATTTAAGGGAATATGTAAGAGAAGTTCTTGATAAATGTATGCCATATAGATATGCCCTTGGTAGTGGAAATTCAATAACAAATTATATACCTGTTGAAAATTATTTTATTATGCTTGAAGAGGGGTTTAATTTTAACAGATAAACTTAATTAATTTTATTAAAAAATAAACTTTTTTATTAATTTTTACATCTAAATAAAAAAGGAGGAAAAAATGAGAAAAAAAATTTTAATTGCTTTTGCTTTAGGTTTTTTTATTTCAGGGATTATTTTTACTGCATACACTGCTGTAGAAAAGAGGACATTAACTAATAAAAATTTTTCAAATGATTTAATTCAACAAACCTCTCTTGATGAACCTCTAACTTTGCAGAGTGCCTTTGTTCAGGTAGCAAAAATGGTTAAACCAGCAGTAGTTCAGATTACAACAGAGAAAATAGTTACATACAGATATTGGGACCCATTTGGAGATTTAGAAGAATTTTTCAGGTCTCCTTTTGAAGATTTTTTTAATATGCCAAAAAGAAGACAGCAACCAAAAACATATCAAAAAAAACAGGAAGGACTTGGTTCTGGTTTTATAGTTGATGAGGATGGATATATTTTAACCAATAATCATGTTATTGAAGGAGTTGATAAAATACTTGTTAAACTTCTTGGAGATGATAAAAAGTATGAAGCAAAAATTATAGGAACAGACCCTAAAACAGATCTTGCTTTAATAAAAATAAATGTTGGGAGACCTTTACCTTATGTTAAACTTGGAGATTCTGATAAAATAGAGGTTGGAGAATGGGTTATAGCAATAGGAAATCCTTTTGGACTTGAGGAAACAGTTACTGTTGGTGTTGTAAGTGCAAAGGGAAGAAGTGGTTTTGGAATAACTCAATATGAAGATTTTATTCAGACAGATGCAGCAATCAATCCAGGTAATTCAGGTGGGCCTCTTGTAAATATAAAAGGGGAAGTAATAGGAATAAATACATTTATAATTGCTCCATATGTTGCTCAGGGTGTTGGTTTTGCTATTCCCATAAATCTTGCTAAAAAAGTTTTTTCCCAGTTAAAAGAAAAAGGAAAAGTTGTGAGAGGATATCTTGGAGTTTTTTTACAGCCGCTTACTGAAGAACTTGCAAAATCATTTGGTCTATCAGAAATAAAAGGTGCTCTTGTCGCTCAGGTTATAAAGGATGGTCCAGCAGAAAAAGCAGGAATTAATGAAGGAGATATAATTATTGAATATGATGGCAGCGAAGTCAAAGATGTGAAGGACTTACAGATGAAAGTTGCAAATACTCCAGTTGGTAAAAGAGTTAATGTAGGTATATGGAGGGATAAGAAAAGAATAAATTTAACAGCAGTTATTGGAGAAATGCCAGAAGAAGAGCCAGTTGCAGTTGAGACAGAAGAAAAACCATGGAGAGGGATTAGAGTTTCTTCTTTAACAGAATCAATAAAATCAGAATTTAGAATTGAAGATACAGAAGGAGTTGTTGTTGTTGAAGTTGAAAATGGTTCTATTGCAGATGAATGTGGAATTAAAGTTGGAAGTGTTATAAAAAGGATAAACAATAATAAAATTTCAAATATTTCAGATTATAATAGAGTGATAAAAAGCATACCTAAAAATGCAGATGTTACAATTCAGATTAAATATGGAAATATAAGTAGATTTATGATATTGAAAGGTGAAAAATAAAAATTTGATTGATGAAGTTTTAAAATTATTGAGTAAAAGAGATTATTCAGAAAAAGAGATTATTGAGAAAATTCCTTTAATGCCTTCGTCTATATTGAATAAATTGAAAAAAGAAAAATTAATTGATGATTTTTCTCTTTCAGAAAAAATTGCAGAATCATTGAAGAATAAAGGGAAAGGTTATTTTTACATATTAAAGCAACTTGAAAAAAGAAAGATAAATGATAATGTGATTGAAAAGTTCAAAAAAGAATATGATTTTGTTGATGAACTTGAAAGGTGTAAGAAATTAGTTGAAAAACTTAAAAACAAGAAAACCTCTGCGATAATAATGAATTTAAAAAGTAAAGGTTTTCCTGATGAAATTATAGAAAAAGTTATTGAAAATTAAAGAAGAAAAAAATGGAGAAAAATAGATTGCCAAGATTAAAAGTTTTTAATGAGAAGGGGCATCCAAATAATTGTCGCTATATTGTTACAGAAAAAGGAGAACCATTTTTTTATCTTGGTGATACTGCATGGGAACTTTTTCACCGTTTGACAAGAAATGAAGTGGAAGAATATTTTAAAGACCGTTCAGATAAAGGATTTACTGTAATTCAGGCAGTTGTTCTTCCTGAGTTGAATATGAATGAACCAAATGCTGAAGGATATATTCCAATTTATAACAATGATCCAACTCAGCCAAATGAGGATTATTTTAATTTTGTTGATTGGGTAGTGGATAAAGCAGAAGAATATGGACTTTATATAGGAATGTTACCGACATGGGGAGATAAGGTAAATAAAAAATGGGGTATTGGACCTGAAATTTTTACTCCTGAAAATGCTAAAATATATGGTGAATTTCTGGGGAAAAGATATAAAAATAAATCTATTATCTGGATTCTTGGAGGAGATAGACCAATTGAGAGTGAAAGACATCTTGAAATCTGGAGAGCGATGGCAGAGGGTTTAAAAAAAGGAGATGAAGGAGAGCATCTTATTACATATCATCCAATGGGTCCTTATTCGTCTTCTCAATGGTTACATAATGAATTATGGCTTGACTTTAATATGATTCAATCAAGTCATGGAGAAAGATATTTCCCAAATTATAAAATGATTGAACATGATTATAATCTCATTCCAGTTAAACCCTGTTTTGATGGAGAACCAAGATATGAAGATCTTCCTGTTGGATTTAAATTAGAGAATGGCAGATTTAATGATTATGATGTTCGTCAGGCTGCTTATTGGGCTTTATTTGCAGGTGCTTTCGGACATACCTATGGTTGTAATAATATCTGGCAGATGTATGACCCTGGAAAATATACTCCTGTGGCATATGCAAGAATTTCATGGAAAGAATCTCTTCAGTTACCTGGAGCATTTCAGATGAAACATGTTAAATCTCTAATACTTTCCCGTCCAGTGCTACTTCGCATTCCTGACCAAACAATTCTTTGTTCAGAACCAGGTGAAACTGCTGAACATATTCAATGTTCAAGATCTTTTGATGGAAGTTATGCTTTTGTCTATATCCCTCTTCCTAAATCGGTAACTATTAATCTTGATAAAATTTCAGGTAATAAAGTTAGGGCATGGTGGTATGATCCGAGAACAGGCAAAGCAGATTTAATTGGTGAATTTAAAAAAGATAAAGAAAGGACTTTTACCCCTCCTTCAGGTGATAATGAAACTGATTGGATTCTCGTTCTTGATGATGCAGGAAAGGATTTTCTACCACCCGGTGAAATTAAAAGATAAAATTTTTTCTTTCTCAAAAGAATTGGGAAATATGATAAAATAAAATAGCAGTTTTTATTCAAAAATGATAAAATTGAAATATGGAAAGCAAGAAAATAAGAGAAGGGTATTTGAAATTTTTTGAGAGTAAAGGACATAAAATTGTTAAAAGTAGTAGTTTAATTCCTCTTGATGACCCCACTTTACTTTTTACAAATGCTGGTATGGTTCAGTTTAAAAAATTCTGGGCTACTGATATTCCTTTGCCATATACAAGAGCAACTTCCTGTCAGAAATGTTTAAGAGCAGGAGGGAAGGATAGTGACCTTGAAAAAATTGGAGAAAGTGGGAAACACCATACTTTTTTTGAAATGCTTGGTAATTTTTCTTTTGGTGATTATTTTAAAAAAGAGGCAATTGAATGGGCTTACGAATTTGTTGTTGAAAAATTGAAAATACCAGAAGAAAATTTATGGGTTTCTTATTTTAAGGATGATATAGAGACAAAGGAAATCTGGAAAAAATTTTTACCCGAAAATAAGATAATTCCTCTTGGAGAAAAAGATAATTTCTGGGGTCCTGCCGGTGAAACAGGTGCCTGTGGTCCATGCACAGAAATATATTTTGATTTTGGTAAAGATAAAGGTTGCGGGAAAATTGATTGTAAACCAGGATGTGATTGTGAAAGATTTCTTGAATTCTGGAATCTTGTTTTTCCTCAATATGACAAACAAAAGGATGGTTCTTTTTTACCATTAAAAAGGAAGGGTGTTGATACAGGAATGGGGCTTGAGAGAATTTCAAGAATTTTACAGAAAACCGAAACAAATTATGAGACAGACCTTTTTATTCCGATTATAAAAAAGATTGAAGAAATTAGTGGTTATTCTTATAAGGAAAATAAAAAAAATTTTAGAATTATTTCAGACCATGTAAGAGGAATTGTTTTTGCAATAGGCGATGGAATTTTACCTTCAAATGAGGGAAGAGGATATGTTTTAAGGCGAATTATAAGAAAGGCAGTTTTTAGTGGTCTGGACCTTAATTTAAAAGAACCTTTTCTTTTTAACCTTTCAAAAGTTGTGATAAGAGAAATGAGTGAAATTTATCCGGAATTAAAGGAAAATGAAAAATTGATAGAAAAGGTTATTCATGAAGAGGAGGAGAGATTTCATTATTTAATTACTTCTTCAAGGAAAATATTTATTGATGTTGTTAAGAAAGAAGAAGAGATTAAAGGTGAAACATTATTTAAACTATATGATACTTATGGAATTCCAAAAGACCTCATTGATGAACTTGCCTTTCAATACAATAAAAAAATAAAATGGGAGGAATTTGATAAATATATGGAAAAACAGAAAGAACTCTCAAGAACAAAATCAAAAATAGGAATGAAAAAGGATGAAATTTTGATTTCTGATAAAATTCTGGAAACCTATTTTGCCGGATATGATAAACTTTTTGATACTGGAAAACTTGTTGGAGTTTATAAGGGAGAGAATAATCTTTTATATCTTATTTTAGATAGAACAGTTTTCTATCCTGAAAGAGGGGGACAAATAGGTGATAGGGGAATTATTTATAATGATAGATTTAAGTTTAATGTTATTGATACTCAGATTGATGAAAAGGGATTGATTTATCATATCGGAAATATTTTAAATGGGAAAATAGAAGAATTAAAATTAGGAGATGAATTCTATATGAGTGTTGATGAAGAATTTAGAAAAAGTGTCTCAATAAATCATACTTCCACACACCTACTTCATTATGCATTAAGAGAAATAATAGGAAAAGAAGTAAGGCAGGCAGGTTCCTATGTTGGAAATGATAAATTGAGGTTTGACTTTGTTTGTTTTACAGATATTGATGAAGGAATAATTTCAAAAGTGGAAAATCTTGTATGGGAGAAAATTTTTGAAAAAGCACCTGTAATTGTTGAGGAAGTAAGTTTAAATGAAGCAATTAAGAAAGGAGCAATTGCACTTTTTACAGAAAAATATGGAGAAAGAGTTAGATTGGTTTCAACAGGAAATTTCCATAAAGAAGTCTGTGGTGGAACCCATTTGAAAAATACAGGAGATATCTTTCTTTTCCATATAATTTCATTTTCAACCATAGGTAAAAATTTAAAGAGGATTGAAGCGATAACTTATAAAAAATGTCTTGAATATTTTTCAGATTCTGTAATTACCCTGAGAAACATTTCCAGTTTATTAAAAACAGATGAAGTAAAGATTAATGACAGGATTATAAAACTTCTTGAAGAAATAAAGGAAAAGGAAAGGATGATTGAGAAGTATCTTAATTTAAATATTGAAAGGATTACAGAAGAAATTTTGGAAAACCCTCAGATAATTTTAAAAAATGGTAAAGAAATAAAACTTTTCTTCTTTAATGTTGATATTGAAAAGAAGGACTATGTAGCAAAAATATCTGATAGAATAACAGAAAGTGTGAAAAATGGTATAGTTTTTTTAATTTCTGTCAGTGGAGAAAAAAAGTTTTTTGTATTGAAAATTGGTGATGAGGTAAAGAATGAAATTTCTGCAATCAAAATAGCAAAAAATTTATCTAAATATATAAAAGGTGGAGGAAACGAAAAATTTGTAAGTGGAATTGTTGAAAAAGATGTAAAAATTGATTTTCTTATTAATGAAATAATAAAAGTTGTAAAAAATGGCTAAAAAAGTGAAAAATAATATGGTTAAAAGTGCAATTCTCAATAATGAAAAGGAAATTATTACAAGAATTAGAAAAGGGGATAAAAAATTGAGGGATGAGTTTATTAAAAAAAATCAGGGTCTTGTTATTCATATTGCAAAAAAATATGCATTTTCGTCTGAAATTCTTCCTGATTTGATTGCAGAAGGAAATATGGGTTTAATGAGAGCAATTGAAAAATTTGATTTCAGAAAAAAAGTAAAATTCGGAACATATGCTTATTTCTGGATAAAAAGGTTTATTTTAAGAGCATTAATGAAGGAATTTGAAATATTGAAAATTCCCGAAAGATACCTTGATTTTAAAGAAAAAATGGATGAAATTAATAACATTTATAATCTGAAGTATGGAAGAGATGCAACAGATGAAGAACTTGCAAGAGAATTGAAACTTCCATTAAATATTGTCAAAAAATTTAAAAAATATTCTGATGAGGTTAAAGTTATTTCATCTGATTTTTATAATGGAGAAAAGGATATAGACCTTTTTGATATAATAGATGCAAAGGGTAAAAAGGAAGAAAAATTCTGGGAGGTTTTGAGAAATAAGGATATTCTTGATAAAATTTTTGAGAGATTAAAAAAGAAGGAAAAAAGAGCAAATGTTGATATCTGGTGTAGAGTTTTAAAATTGCATTATGGACTTGAAAATGGTATACAATATAGTTATAAAGAAATTGCTAAAAAACTGGGAGTTACAAGACAGAGAATTCATCAGATTAAAAAAATATGTTTAAAAAAATTAAGAGAAGAATGGGAGGAAATGAAAAATGAAGGATTTAAAGAATTTAATTCGGACTATTCCTGATTTTCCAAAGAAAGGAATTCTTTTCAGAGATATTACTCCAGTCCTTCAGGATGGAGAAGCATTCAGAAAAGTAATAACGATTTTTAAAAAGGAAACACCGAAAGATATAACTAAAGTTGTTGCAATTGAATCAAGAGGATTTATTTTTGGTGCTTCTCTTGCTTATTTGCTTGGAGTTGGCTTTGTTCCAATAAGAAAATCTGGTAAACTTCCCTGGAGAAAAGTAAAGATGGATTATGACCTTGAATATGGAACTGATACAATTGAAATACACGAGGATGCTATTAAAAAAGGAGAAAAGGTTGTTCTTATTGATGACCTTCTTGCAACAGGAGGAACAGCATTTGCCTCTGCTAAACTGGTAGAAAAGTGTGGGGGGATTGTTGAAAAAATATTATTTCTTGTTGAACTTGAAGAACTTAAAGGTAGAGAAAAATTAAAGGGCTATGAGGTTTTTTCATTAGTTAAATTTTAAATCAATCCCATTTCAATCATTTTTTCAGCAATCTGAATAGCATTTAAAGCAGCACCTTTCCTTATATTATCAGCAACAACCCATAAATCAAGAGCATTTTCAAAAGCAGGATTTTTTCTTATTCTACCAACAAAAACTTCATCTTTTCCTGATACAAAAAGAGGCACAGGATATAAACTTTTTTCAGGATTATCAATGACTTTTATTCCAGTAAATTTTTCAAGAATTTTTCTTGCACTTTCCACATCAACTTTTCTTTCAAACTGTGCTGTTATACTTTCAGAATGTCCATTGAATACCGGAACTCTAACAGTGGTTGCAGAAATGGGCAAATCTGGTAAATTCATAATTTTTCTTGTTTCCTTTATCATTTTTACTTCCTCTGTATAATAACCTGTATATTCATCACTCAAAGAACCTATTTCAGGAATAACATTTCCAAATATCTGATATGGATATATTTCATTTATTATTTTTTCTCCCTTCACATAACTTTCAACTTGTTTCTGTAATTCTTCCACCGCCTTTTTACCTGTTCCTGAAACTGCCTGATATGTTGAGACAATAATTCTTTTAAGTCCAAATTCAAGATGTAAAGGATATAATGCAACAACCATCTGAATTGTTGAACAGTTTGGATTTGCTATGAAACCCTGATGTTTTTTTAATGCATCTGGATTTACTTCAGGAACTACAAGTGGAACTCTATCGTCCATTCTGAAATCAGCCCCATTATCTATTACAATACAGCCCATTTTTACCGCTTCCCATCCAAAAAGTTTACTTGCTCCCTTTTCTCCTTCTGTTCCTGCAAAAAAAGCAATATCTATTCCTTCAAATGACTCTAAATTTGTCTCTTCTATTTTAAAAATTCTACCTCCTATTTCTTCTTCCCTTTCTCTTGTTGCAAGGACCTTTAAACTTTTAAATGGAAAATCTCTCTCAATTAATATTTCAACCATTTTTTTACCAACCATTCCGGCACCAACAACACAAACATTATAATTATTCATTCTTTCTCCTTTTTCCTAAATTAAAAATATTTTTTGCAAAGAGTCCTGCTGTAATTGCTTTGATAATATCAAATGGAATAAATGGTAAAACCCCTATAAAAATTAAATCCTTAAGTCCTTGATTAACAAAAAATTTAAGCCATAAAATTCCTAAAATATATATAATTAAAGTCGCGAAAATCATACCTGAAATTTTATTCTTTTTTTCAGTAAAATAACCTGCAATATATGAAGCAAAAATAAATCCAATTAAATAACCTGTTGTTGGTCTTAAAATTCCTGCCTGTCCTCCATAAAACCATCCAATTCCTGAAATTCCACCTATAAAATAAAAAATCTGTGATAAACAACCAAAGTTTTTTCCAAGTAAAATTCCAGAAAGTAAAACTGTAAATGTCTGCATTGTTACTGGAACAGGAGTAAAAGGAAGTTTTATATAAATCTGCCCTGAAATACCTGTTAAAATTGAGAATATGATTGAAAGTAATATTTTTTCAGCAATTCCCATTAACCTGTAAATTTCAAAATATTTATTCCATGTCTTTATCCAGATTTTTTTTACCATAATTTACTCCTTTAAAGTTCAGATATTATTTCTTTCAATTTTTCTTCATTTCCATTTTTTGATATTACTGCAAGATATGAATTTTCTTTTTTATATATCTCTTTTGCAATTTCTTCCACCTGGTTTCTTTTTACTTTTTCAATTTTTTTCACTATCTCATTTATTTTTTCCATTTTTTTCTTTAAGAGTTTTTGTTCTCCAATCCATAACATATATTCAAGATTATCTTCAAGTCCCATAAGAAACTGAGATATTAAAAATCTTTTTGCTCTTTCAACTTCATCATCCTTAACTCCTTTTTCTTTTATCTCTTTCAATTCTTTTATAATCTCTCTTATTGCCTTTTCAAGATTTTCTCCTGATACACCTGCAGAAATATTATATATTCCTGTGTCCTGATATTGCCTTACAAAACTTCTTATTTCATAAGCAAGTCCCTGTTGTTCTCTAATTCTATTGAATAATCTACTGCTCATATTTCCACCCAGAATTACATTTAAAACCGATAATGGATATCTTTTTTCATCTTCAAATGAAAAGGCAAATCCACCAAATGAAATATGCGTTTGTTCTGTATCTTTAATCAGTAGTTTAACTTTTGGACCATCTTTTCTTTCTCCAAATTTTTCAAATTGATTTTCTTTTTTCTTTTCAATTCCATCAAAAAATTTATCAAATATTTTTTTAAGTTCCTTGATTTCAAATTTTCCTGCAACACTTACAACAATATTTACTCCTGAATATTTCTTGTTTATATAATCAATAATGTCCTCCCGCTTTATTCTTGATAATGTTTCTGGAGTTCCTGCAATAGGTATGCCAAGAGGATGTTTTTCAAAAATAAGGTTATCAAATAATTCATGAACATATCTTGCAGGAATATCCCTGTACATATTTATCTCTTCTATTATTACATTTCTTTCCTTTTCTAAATCTTCCTCGCTTAAAAGTGGATTTTTTATCATATCAGAAAGAACATCAAAACTTAAATTTAAGTATTTATCAAGAATTTTAATCCAGTAACATGTCCCTTCAGTGGATGTAAAACCATTAAATGTTCCTCCAACTCCCTCTATCGCTTCTTTTATTTCATTACAACTTCTATTTTTTGTTCCCTTAAATAAAAGATGTTCAATGAAATGAGAAATACCTGCAAACTCAGGATTTTCATATCTACTACCTGTTTTTACGAATACACCAACTGCAACTGAATGAAATTCAGGAAATCTTTTGTAAATAAGTTTTACACCATTTTCTTTTTTATATTCATACCAGTCCATTTTTTTCTCCTTGACATATTTTTTTCAAAATTCTATAATACCACAAAATTAGAAAATTTGAAAGAATAAACAAAAAGGGAGGCAAAAATGAGAATAGGATTTATGATGAGATTTGATAAAGAAAGGATTGAGTTTGCAAAAAAGGTTGGATTTGGTAGTTGTGAATTGCAAGTTAGTCCAGATTGTGATTTTTTCCCTGGTAAGGATGGATGGGAGACAAAAGCAAAAGAGGTAGCAGATTATTATAAGGCAAATGATATAAGGATTTCATGTCTTGCTGGTTTTTATGTAAATCATATGGACCCTGCAAGGGAAGAGGAATATAAAAAACTTGTAAGAAATGTAATAATTCTTGCAGAAAAAATGGGAGTGCCTGTAGTTGCTGGATTTTCTGGAAGAATTGTTGGGAAAAAACTTGAAGAAAGTATTCCCAAATTTGTAGAGATATGGGGTGAACATGCTAAATTTGCTGAAGACCATGG
>Ga0123519_10014961_pt1 | contig 10953 bp, 13 predicted proteins | sample YelNatPaOPRAMG02_FD_87396 | JGI IMG/M metagenome (GOLD analysis project Ga0123519, IMG submission 87396) | Hot spring microbial communities from Yellowstone National Park - Yellowstone National Park OP-RAMG-02 (version 2) | ecosystem: Environmental > Aquatic > Thermal springs > Hot (42-90C) ... | reverse complement strand
TCAGGTGTTATAGGTAATATAAAAGAAAACAGTGTGGTATTCGGCACACCTGCAAGGGATAGATATGAGTTTATGAGAATTCAGGCATCTTTATCAAAACTACCTTTGATGTATAAAGAGTTTTTTAAGAGAAATGAAAAGAAAAACAATTAATTCTGAGTTTATTATAGAAGGTATTGGGCTTCATAGCGGAAAGAATAATTTTGTTGTTGTAAAACCAAATTTTGATGAAAATGGTATAGTATTTGTAAACTCTGATAGCGGTGAAAAAATTAATCTGGATGTTGAAAAGATATCTTCAACAAATAGAGCAACAGTAGTATCTAATGGAAATTTTTGTGTATCTACAGTTGAACATCTTCTTTCATGTTTTATGGCTTTTGATGTGGATGATGCAATAATTGAGATAAAGGGAGATGAGATACCTATTCTTGATGGGTCATCTGAAGGTTTTGCACAACTGCTTCTAAAAGTGGGTTGTGTTGAGAAAAACAGCGATGTGGATGTTTTTGAAACGGATGAGGAGTTCATATATGTGTGCGGGGAGAGTTTTTATAAAGTTGAGAGAGATAATAATTTTGTAATTGATTGTACATATGAACATGAGTATAGGCAGAGCCAGAGATTTGTTTTTGAGGTAAATGAGAAGAATTATATAAAAGAGATTGCACCAGCAAGAACATTCGGTTTTGATTATGAGATTGAGTATCTTAAAAAAAACAATCTTATTCTTGGTGGTTCACTTGATAATGCTATTGTTATTACAAAAAATGGAGTAATAAATGGTCCTTTAAGATTTAAGGATGAGTTTGTAAGACATAAGATACTTGACCTTTTAGGTGACCTTAAGATAAGCGGGTTGAGATTTGCTAATCTAAAAATAACAGCGAGAAGACCTTCTCATAGAGCAAATATAGGGCTTGTTAAAACTATTCTTGCAAGAAGGAGTTTCTATGAAAAAAATACTCAATCCTTCCGAGATACTTAAAACCATACCTCATAGGTATCCTTTTCTCTTGATAGATAAGGTGGAGATAGATACTTCTTGTGGTATAAAATCAGCAAAAGGGATTAAATGTGTAAGTGCAAATGAACTATATTTTCATGGGCATTTTCCTGATATGCCGATAATGCCGGGTGTTTTAATCCTTGAGGCGATGGCTCAGACCACTGCAACTCTTCTTTATTTTTATCCAGAGCTTAAAAATAAAAAAGGTTTTTTTGCAGGAATAAAGAATGCAAAATTCAGGAAACAGGTTTTTCCAGGTGATGTTCTTGAGATTTATATAACCATAGATAAGGTCAAGGGGAGTATAGCAAAGGTCTTGGGAGTTGCAAAGGTTGATGGTGAAATAAGTTGTGAAGCAGAACTACTTTTTGCGCTTCAATAGGAGTTTCTTATGAAAAAGATACATCCAACTGCAATTGTTGATAAAGATGCTATAATAGGTGAGGATGTTGAGATAGGTCCTTATTCAGTTATAGGCAAAAAAGTAATAATAGGTGATGGAACTTATGTAGGACCGCATTGTGTTATAGAGTATGCAAGGATAGGTAAAAATAACAGATTTATTGCCTCCGCTTATATAGGGCTTCCACCACAGGATTATAAATACAAGGATGAGGAAACCTATGTTGAGATAGGGGATAATAATATAATAAGGGAATGTGTATCTATTCATAGAGGAACTCCGACAGGTTGTCGAATTACAAAGATTGGAAGTGGGTGTTTTTTTATGGCGAATTCTCATATAGGACATGATTGTGTTGTTGGTGATAAGGTTATAATGGTTAACTCCTCTGCACTTGCTGGACATACAACTGTTGAAGATAATGCTATACTTTCAGGACTTGTTGGTGTTCATCAGTTTACAAGAATTGGTAAATTTACAATGATTGGTGGTGGGGCAATGGTTAATCAGGATATAATTCCTTTTGTTATAGCAAAAGGTGATAGAGCAAAACCTGTAGGTTTAAATATTATTGGACTTAAAAGAAATGGTTTTGATTATGAGAGAATAAAAGCAATAAAATACGCTTTTAAAGTAATCTTTAATATGGGACTTAAGTTAGAAGAAGCACTTGAAAAACTTGAAAGTGAAAATCCATCACCTGATGTCTTTGATATAATAAAATTTTGTAGGGAAACTAAGAGAGGAATTGCAAGGCCAAGAGAACTTGTGGATGAATAAAATAGGTATAATAGCAGGAGAAGGGTCCTTGCCTGTTATTGCTGCAAGGAATGCTAAAGAATTGGGTTTTGATGTTTTTGTGGTTGGTTTTGAGGGATTTACTTCAAAGGAGATTGAGAATTATTCAAAGGTTGGTTACTTTAAATTAGGCAGTGTTGTAAAATCGATAAATTTTCTCAAGACTAATGGTGTGAATAAAGTTATACTTTTGGGTAAGATAGAACATATGAATATTTTTAGGGAAATAAGACCTGATTTTAGGGCTTTAAGGATGATTTTTAAGATGAGAAAAGATTCAAAGCCAATGTCAGTTTTTAGGATTATACTTGAGGAACTTGAAAAAGAGAAGATAGAGGTAATTGATTCAACTGTTTTTATTAAAGACCTCATTGTGCCAAAAGGATTTATTGTTGGGAAAATCACTGATGAGGAGATGAAGCAAATAGATTATGGTTATCAGATCGCTAAAAAGATTGCTGATATGGATATAGGGCTGGCTATTACTTTGAAAGATTTTTCAGTTATCTCTGTTGAAGGTATTGATGGCACGGATGAGTGTATAAAAAGAACCGGGAGTATACTTGGAGGTACACCTTTTATTCTTATTAAAGTTGCAAGAACAAACCAGGACCTTAGATTTGACCTTCCTGTGGTGGGTAAACAGACCATTATCAATATGAAAAATGCTAAGGGAAAGGTCATTGCTCTTGAGAGTGGGAAAACTATAATGGTTGAGAAAGATGAGGTACTTAAGATTGCAGAGGATAGTGGGATAAAGATTTTTGGAATTTAAATTTATTTGTTATTAAAGGAGAGGTTATGATTAGAGCAAATCCGCATCTAATTGAAATAAATGCAAGGGTTTTTCTTAATGCTATGCGTAAGAATTATCAATCTCCGGATATGAGTATAAGTATGATACCTGATGAGGAGTGGTTAAAACTCAAACATTTGGGTTTTGATATAGTATGGCTTATGGGAGTATGGAAGACAAGCGAGATATCAAAATCAATTTCTATGGATGAGGATTTTTTAAGGGATTTTGTATCAAAGAATAATATGGATATATCAGCAATATCATCTTCACCTTATGCGGTGAAAAAGTATGTGTTAGATGATTTTTTTGGATTTGAATGGGAGCTTAAAGCACTTAAGGATAAACTAAATTCCTTTGGGATGAAACTCTTTCTTGATTTTGTATCAAATCATATGGCTATCGACTCAGATTTTTCAAATGAGTGTATAGATTGCTTCGTTTGCGGGGAGAAACAGGATTATGAAGCAAATAAGGACCTCTTCTGTCAGAAAAATATTGGTGATAATGTTTATTACATTGCACATGGTAGGGACCCTAATTTTCCATCATGGAAGGATACAATTCAACTGAATTATTTTAATCCACTTACACGCCAAAAAATGATAGAGGAACTTAAAAAAATATCAGAAATGTGTGATGGAGTTAGGTGTGATATGGTTATGCTGAGTTTAAATGGGGTTTTTGAAAGTGTTTGGGGGCATCTTGTTTATAAAAGAGGATTTAAAAGACCACAGGAAGAATTCTGGCAGGTTGCGATATCTGAGATTAAGAGTATAAATCCATCTTTTACATTTATCGCTGAGGTTTACTGGGGTCTTGAGTGGAAAGTACAGCAATTGGGTTTTGACTACACATATGATAAGGTTTTCTATGATAGATTAAAGAAACTGTCACCAGAGGAGGTAAAAGGGCATTTAAGAGCTGAAAAACTTTATCAAAAGAAATCTGTGAGGTTTATAGATAATCATGATGAGGAGCCATCAATATCATCCTTTGGCAATAAGAGGGCTAGTTTCTGCGCATCTGTAATGGTTTCAACAGTAAGAGGGCTTAGATTCTATCATTACTTTCAACTTAAAGGGATACCAATAAAAATACCTCCTCAGATTGCTTATTTTGATATAGAAAAATACAAAGATATAGAAGTAGAAAAATTTTATGAGAAACTTCTAAAGATAGTGGACCATCCAGCATTTCACGGTGGTGAGTGGGAACTATGTGATGTTTATCCTTTAAATCAAAGTGATAGAAGTTATAGAAATATAATTGCCTATAAATGGACACAGATGAGAACAATAAAACTTGTGATTGTTAATTACTCATCCGAGAGTTCCAGTGGATTTGTAAATGTATCATTCAAATCAAAAACAGATACTGTAGTTCTTTATGAGGAGTTTAGTGAAAGGTTTTTCTCTTACAAGGCAGATGATGTTTCAAACAGATTTAAGATTGAGAATATTCCTCCCTATTCTTTCTATATATTTGATTATGAGTTTTAAGTGAGTTATAGGTGAGTGGTAAGAAGTTTTTCAATTATCTTTTGGAGTTTCTTTTCCCAAGGGTTTGTTTTTCATGTGGGCATGATATTGATTCTGATTTCGCAAATCCTTTGTGTAGAATATGTTATGAGAAACTGGATTTCATAGGCGATTTTTATTGTAGATTATGTGGGAGAAAGATTGATAGTGGCGGTATTTGTTATTGGTGTGCAAGGACTCCAAAACCCAATTTTTTATTCCTCAGATCGGTTTTTATGTATAACGATGAGATATCTTCTTTAATAATTGCATACAAATACCGCAATTATAAATACCTATATAAGTGGTTTGCAAATATTATGTCTATATCTTTTTTGAGGTATAGAGAATTTTTTGAATATAATAGCATCACATATATCCCTCTTTCAAAGGGAAAAATGAGAAAAAGAGGATACAATCAAACAGAGTTAATAGCAAGAGAAGTTTCTATGAAACTGAAACTTAATTTTTTAAAGGATGTTGCTATCAAGATTAAAGAGACGAAAAATCAAGTTGAGTTAAATAGAGATGAGAGAATGGTAAACCTTAGGGATGCGTTTATGGTAATTGATAAAGAAAGGGTTAGAGGTAGAAGTATAATTGTTGTTGATGATGTAGCAACAACTATGTCAACACTAAATGAGTTTTCAAAAGCTTTGAAAGAAAGTGGTGCAAAGAAAATTTCATGTTTTACCATTGCAAGAGAATAGTTTTTATGGGGTCTAGTAACGAAACATTGTTTGTATGGAGGGTTTTTGAGAAAATAAGCAAAACCCAAAAATCATCCATAATGCTTATAGAGGATGATGAGGATGTTGAAAAGTTTTATGAGATATCAAAGAGTATAAATCAGATTTTCAATCTTGATATTGAAATCCTAAGATTTGACCTTCTAAAAGATAATCAGATAAGAACAGTTGAAAGGTTGTATAACTCAGTAGAACTAAAGCTCATAATCTGTTCCAAAAGAAGTATTGATATTCCATTTGCCTCTATAGATAACTTTAAGGTTCTTAAAATAGAAAATCAAAAGGAGTATTCAAGAAGTTTCCTTATTGAAAAATTGTCTTCTCTTGGCTTTAACAAGGTGAGTTTTATTGAAAATCAGGGTGAGTTTTCAACAAGGGGAAGTGTTATAGATGTGTTTAATTTCGGGGATGATTATCCAAGAAGGATATACTTTGATCTAAATAAAGTTGTTGCTATAAGAAAATTTGAAATAGATACGCAGAATACTTTTGAATTTGAAATGGAGTTTGAGATAAAAAATTTTAGTGCGAAGGATAAAAAACTTACTGATTTTGGTTTTAATATCTATAGTTTTTCTGATATCTCTTTTGAGGTTGATGGTTTTTTCAATAATATAAGGTTTCGAAATATAGAGATTTTTATAGATGAGATTAAAAAATTTGCTATAGATAAATTTGATATATACATCTATTGTCTTAATGAGAAGGAGAGTTTAAAGATATTTAATTTCTTTGAGGAAAATGGGATAAGGTATCCAGTTAAATTTTTATTGGGTTATCTTCCAAGAGGTTTTTATTCAAATAGGAAAAAAATCTCAATTATATCATCAAATGAGATATTTTTAAGGGAGTATGAGTATCGTGGATTTAGAAAAAGGGCAAAGAGGTTTTTCAAATTAAATGACCTTGAGATAGGGGATTTTGTTGTTCATGAGGATTATGGTGTAGGAAGATATTGTGGTATAAAGGAAATAACACATAGAGATGAATGGGGTAATATTTATAAGAGTGAGTGCGTGCTAATTGAGTATAGCGGCGGGGATAAACTCTATGTTAGTTTTGATGAGTTTAAAAAGATATCAAAATATATGGCTCTGGAAAACTCGAAAGTAAGACTCTCATCGCTTTCATCTACTACATGGAAGAGAGTTAAAGAAAGGGTAAGAAAAGAGGTTGAAAATATTGCAAAGGATATAATAAGAACTGAGGCAAAAAGGAGAATGGTAAGAATAAAACCTATGTTTAAAGGAAGTTTTGAGGATGAGTTTGAACTTGATTTTGAATACGAACCTACACCAGATCAAAAAACTGCAATAGATGATGTTTTAAGAGACCTTGAAAGCGGATATGTTAGTACAAGGATTGTTGTTGGTGATGTTGGTTTTGGGAAAACAGAGGTTGCAATGAGGGCATGTATGAGAGCAGTTGAGAATGGTTTTCAATGTTTGATAATGTGTCCGACAACAATACTTGCCCAGCAGCATTATAGAAATTTTGCAAAGAGATTTTCAAGGTTTGGTGTAAATGTTAAGTGCCTTACCAGACTTACACCACCGAGTGAAAAAAATCAGATTGTTTCTGATATTTCAAGTGGTGTTATTGATATTGTAATAGGTACTCATATCCTGCTTTCTGATAAGATAAATTTCAAAAACTTAGGTATTCTTATAATTGATGAGGAACATAAATTTGGTGTTAGGCAGAAGGAGTGTATAAAGAAAAAGTATAATAGTGTTCATGTTTTATATCTCTCAGCAACTCCAATACCAAGAACACTTTATCACTCAATCTCAAATCTGATAAGTATGTCAGTCATAGAAACACCACCTCAAGGGAGGCTTTTTGTAGATACAAAGGTTCTTCCATATGATGAGAATATTATAATAAAAGCAGTTGATTTTGAAGTAAATAGAGGAGGACAGATTTATTATGTCTATAATAGAGTTGAGTTTATGGATAGAAAAAAAAGCGAACTTGAAAAACTATTACCTGGTATTAGAATTGCAAGTATAAATGGTCAGATACCAAACGATGTTATTGAAAATATAATGATAGATTTTATGAATGCCAAATATGACCTTCTTCTTGCCTCAACTATAATTGAGTCTGGAATAGATATACCTTCAGTAAATACTCTTATAGTTGAAGATGCACATAAGATGGGATTAAGTCAATTGTATCAGTTGAGAGGAAGGGTTGGGAGGGAAAAGAAAAAGGCCTATTGCTATCTTTTCTATCCTAAGAATCTTTGTGAAAAGGAAGAGATGGACTCGGGTTCTCTTAAACGACTTTTTGCGCTTGAAGAGTTTTCCGAACTTGGAAGCGGATTTAGACTTGCTATGAGAGACCTTGAGATAAGAGGTGCGGGGGAAATTTTGGGTACAAGACAGCACGGTTTTATCAGTGCAGTTGGACTTGATATGTATCTAAATCTTCTTGAAAATGAGATAAGAAGAATTAAAGGAATGGAGGTGAAAGAGGATAAGGAGGATGTTTTGATTGACCTTAAAATATCAGCATTTATCCCTCCTCAATACATAAACGATGATATGGAAAGATTAAATTTTTACAAGAGATTGTACTCCGCCGATTTTAAAGAAATAGATGAGATAGTTTCAAAGATGAAAGATATTGCGGGACCTCCACCAATAGAGCTCATAAATCTTATTGAGATAATTAAAATTAAAAAAAGAATTAGAGATAGAGGGGTTAGAAAGATTGTTGAGAAAGGCGGATGCATTGAGTTTTACTTTTCAAAGGATTTTAAAGTTTCACCTAAAGAGATAGAACTCTGGCAGAAGAGTTTTTCTAACAGGATTAAATTTTTTAAAACAACTGCGGGTGATGGTTTTGAGATAAGAATTGATGGGTATGATAGAATAGATATACTCAAAGAAGTTTTTCGTTTATGAACGATAACAATGAGTGGAAAAAATATCTTCAGATTGGTCTTGAGATATGTATGTATGTAATATTTTTTGTATTTGGAGGTTATTATCTTGATATCTATTTTTCAACAAAACCATACTTAACATTTACAGGGGTTTTATTTTCAATGATCGCTCTTTTTTATACTCTCTGGAGGAGATTTAGATGAGTTTTTATGATATCCTTGCAATTTTTTTAGGTATTTTTTTAGGTTTTTTAAATGGAGTTATAACAATTTCAATCTTAAAAAAATACATAAGAGAAAGTAATAAAAAGTTTTTTACAGCCTTTATACTTCTTTTTTTCTACAAATTCTTCTCACTTATATTTTTATTCATTTTCTTGTGGATATGGATTAAAAAAGTTATAATAATATTGGTGAGCTGTTTTTCTTTGATTTTTATAAATGTCTTGATGGAGTTTTTTTACTTTAAGGATTATGGATCTAAAAGAAGCTCTTGAACATCATATAATAGATCAGATATATGGATGGATAACTCTATTTGGCTTTAAACTCCCAATCTCCAAGCATCTGTTTATGATTTTTATCAATATTTTTATACTTGTGTTTATATTTCCAGTTATAATAAGGTCCAGATCAAGATATCTTTTTCCACTACGGTCAATCATTGAGATAATAGTTATTTTCATAAGGGATGAGATTGTAAAACCGAATTTAGGAGAACTTAGCAAGAAGTATCTCTCCTATTTTGTTAGCCTTTTCTTTTTTATCCTTGGTATGAATCTGCTTGGATTTGTTCCCTTTGGTGCCACAGCAAGTGGTAATATCTCAGTTACAATAGGACTTGCGCTGACTTCATTTTTTTTAATCATCTTTTCGGCAATAAAGGAGAAAGGGTTTGTTCATTTTGTAAGATTCTTTATTCCCTCGGGGATACCTTTCTGGCTTTACCCAATAATAGTTCCAATAGAGATTGTTGGGCTTTTTACTAAAACTGCTGCGCTTGCTATCCGATTGTTTGCAAATATGATATCTGGACATATGGTCATTCTTGTTTTAATATTTTTTATTTTCATATTTGGAGCAATGAATGTGTATCTTGGACTCCTTCTGACCGCTCCTTTTTCAATACTTCTTGTTCTATTCATATCGCTTCTTGAAGTCTTTGTTGCTTTCTTGCAAGCATATATATTTACTTTTCTTACATCTATATTTGTCTCACAGACACTTAGTGAGCATTAAAAGGAGGGAAAATGGAACTGACATTCATAGGAATGGGATATCTTGGAGCAGGAATTGGAGCAGGTCTTGTGCTCATAGGTGCTGCTTATGGTATAGGAAAACTTGCTTCAAGTGCTCTTGAAGGAACTGCAAGACAACCGGAGGCTGCAAACACGATAAGAACAACAATGATTATACCTGCTGCTCTTATTGAAGGAATAGCGCTTCTGGCTCTTGTTATATGCTTGCTTATTGTGATGAACTTTGGAATGCCTAAAGAGGGGCAGTTAAATAAGATTCAAACTGAACAGGTGAAATAGTTTATGGAAAATCTTGTAAAGCCTGAGTTTGGACTCACATTTTGGACTATTGTGAGTTTCTTTATTTTGGTTTTCATACTATCAAAGTTTGTATGGAAGCCACTTCTTGAGGCAATTGAAAAAAGGGAGAATAAAATAAAGCAAGATATAGAGTCCGCTCAGAAAGCAAGGGATGAGGCAACACTGATAAAAAATCAAATTGAGGAGAGATTTAGAAAACTTGATGATGAGATAAAAGATATTATTGAGAAGGCACGAAAAGAAGGGGAACTTGAGAAAGATAAGATAATATCAATTGCCCAAACTCAGGCTCATCTTATTGTAGAAAATGCAAGAAGGGAAGCAGAAAACTATAAAAAAGAGATTGAAAAAGAGATTGAGAAAAAGATTGTTGAGATAGCTACTGAGATAGCAAAAAAGGTTTTATATGATGTGATAGATAGAAAAATAGAGGAAAAGATTTTGGAGTTGAGTCTTAAAGAGTCAGAAAATTGTTTAAAGATAAAGCAACTATGAATGCATTGAGTAGTTACATAGCAAAAAAGTATGCAGTTGCATATGCTTTGTGTAGAGGTGAGGATATAGAGGAAAAGAAAAAGATTTTTGATTCTATTATAAATGAGATAGATAAAAATATGTTTTATTTTTCAAACCCAACAATTCCTTTTGATGTGAAGAGAGAAATTCTTGAAAAAATGCTTTATATGTATAAGGATAAATCTATTACTAAAATTCTTTTGATGATGATAAAGAATAAAAGAATAAAATTAATTTGGGAGGTTTATAAAAAGTTTAATAGGATTTATCTTGATTTAAAAAATATGGTTGAAGTAGATGTTGTTTCAAGATATGACCTTAATGAAAACCAAAAACAGATGATATCATCCCTTTTTTTAAAACTGACAGCAAAAAAACCTCAGATAAGAATCTTAAAGGATGAAAATGTAATAGGTGGATTTATCATAAAATGGGATGATAAAGTAATTGATGCAAGCATCAATAAGAAACTTGCCCTTCTTAAAGAAAATCTAATAAAAGAGGAGAGTTTATGAGTATGAGATCCGATGAGATAACGAATATAATAAAATCCAGAGTTGAAGGGTTTGTAAGTCAGATTGAGCTTGATGAGGTTGGAGAGGTTATAAGTGTTGGTGATGGGATTGTAAAAGCGTTTGGACTAAATGGTGCTATTATGGGTGAGCTTGTTAAGTTTGAAAGTGGTGTTGATGGTATGGTGATGAATATAG
>Ga0123519_10014959_pt1 | contig 10955 bp, 8 predicted proteins | sample YelNatPaOPRAMG02_FD_87396 | JGI IMG/M metagenome (GOLD analysis project Ga0123519, IMG submission 87396) | Hot spring microbial communities from Yellowstone National Park - Yellowstone National Park OP-RAMG-02 (version 2) | ecosystem: Environmental > Aquatic > Thermal springs > Hot (42-90C) ... | reverse complement strand
TATAATTTTTCAAAATTTTTTTTTACTAAAAATTGAGTTAAAATACCCTTTCCAGGTCCTATTTCAATAATTGTATCTGTATTATATGACAAAGAATTAACAATTTTTTGTGCAATATTTAAATCGATTAAAAAATGCTGACCGAGCGATTTTTTTGGTTTAATAAATAATTCCTTATTTTCTGAGTTTTTTTCTTTCAAATTTCTAATATATTTGAAATACAAAAATATATTTCGTATTTACATTTTGATAATAAAAAATATTTTTTTTATATAATGATTAATTCAATTTTGCTATTATCAATTTTACTTTATATAATTTTAATTAATGTATTTATTATTGGTTTAATAAAGTTGTTTGCATTAATTAATGATAAAAATACATTTAATCTACCTTTTTTATCCGTTATTATAGCTGTAAAAAATGAAGAAAAAAACATTATTAATTTACTATCTGACTTATCTAAACAAAATTATCCAAAGGACTTATTCGAAGTAATTGTTGTAAATGATCATTCAACCGATAAAACAATTGACTTACTTTATAATAATATTTATGATTTAAAAAATCTGAAAATTGTTAATTCGGAAGAAGAAGGAAAACATGCGGCAATAAATGAAGGAATTAAGATTGCCTTGTCGGATTATATTATAACAACTGATGGAGATTGCAGAGTAGGAAAAAACTGGCTCAATAGTTACGCAAATTTAATAGTCAATGAAAAGCCCGATTTAATAATAGCCCCGGTAAATATTTCAAAAAAAAATGGTTTGTTTTCAAACTTTGAAATAATTGAGTTTATCTCACTTGCTGCTACTACTGCAGGTTCAGAAGGAATAGGTATGCCAATTATGGCAAACGGTGCGAATATGATGTATAAAAAAGATTTATGGAATACATATAATGAAAAGTATAGAAATATCAAGGCAGGCGATGATGTTTTTTTATTGCATTATACAAAATCTCTTAACAAGAAGATTATATATCTTAATAATCCCGATGCTGTTGTTTTCACTTACCCATGTAATTCAATAATTGATTATATAAATCAGCGCATAAGATGGACTTCAAAAACAAAAAATTATTCTGATATATTTACTCTATATACAGCTATCGTTACTTTATTAGCAAATATTTCTGTTTTATTTATGATTTTTAGAATAATCTTTTTAAAAATCAACTTTATTATGCCAATTTCAGTAATTATGATAAAAATTTTTTCTGAGTTTATATTGATGTGGTTATATGTTAATTTTTTTTACAAAAGTTATAAAAAGTCATTTATACTTTACTTTATTCCATCCCAGTTGATATATCCTATATATCTTATTTTGTTATTTTTAGGAAATATATTTATAAAGAAAAGGTGGAAATCGAAAAAAATTTAAGAATCTAACTCAATTACTTTAGCAAAAAAATATCATTTTAATTAATTTAAATTATATTTGCACCCCTATTTTAATTTATTTAAATTAAGTTATGAAAACAAAATATATTGACTTAATTCAGCAAACATTTGATTTTCCACAGGAAGAATTTGAAGTAATTGATAATGAATTATATTTTCACGGAATAAATTTGATGGAAATAATAAAAAAGTATGGTACTCCGGTGAAAATTTTTTATTTACCTATAATTTCAGAGCAGATTCGGAAAACAAAAATGTTATTTAATGTTGCAATGGCTAAAGTCGATTATAAAGGACTTTATAATTTTTGTTATTGCACAAAAAGTTCACACTTTTCATTTATACTTGAAGAAGTATTAAAAAATCATTCTCATATCGAAACCTCATCTGCATTTGATTTAAATATAATTGAATCATTACATCAATCGGGATTATTCACAAAAGATAAATATATTATTTGTAACGGATTTAAAAGACCTCAATATTTAGAAAATATTGTAGATTTAATAAATAAAGGATTTGAAAATCTTATACCTATTTTGGATAACAAATCGGAATTTGACTTTTATAAAAAAAATATAAATAAGAAATGTTATTTGGGTATAAGAATAGCCGCTGAAGAACAGCCAAATTTTGAGTTTTACACTTCCCGTTTAGGTATCAGATATACCGATATTGTTCCTTTTTACCTCGAACAAATTAAACCTAACAAAAATTTTCAGCTAAAAATGCTGCATTTCTTTATAAATACCGGCATTCAGGATAATGCTTATTACTGGAATGAATTATCGAAATGTGTTAATATGTATTGTGAATTAAAAACAGTTTGTCCCGAACTTGATTCGTTGAACATTGGTGGTGGTTTTCCGGTCAAAAATTCTCTTGCTTTCGAATATGATTATGAATATATGGCTGAAGAAATAATAAGCCAGATCAAAAATATATGTTCACAAAACAACATTCCTGAACCTCATATTTTTACCGAATTTGGAACTTATACTGTCGGTGGTGCAGGTGCTGTTCTTTATTCTATTCTTGATCAGAAAAAACAAAATGACCGTGAAATATGGTATATGATTGACAGCTCATTTATGACTACACTTCCCGATACATGGGCAATAAGCAAAAGATTTATACTTCTTGCAATTAATAACTGGGGAAATGAATATGAACGTGTATTTTTAGGAGGATTGACATGCGATAGTGAAGATTTCTATAATAGTGAAGAACATGCTAATGTTGTTTTCCTTCCAAAAATTAATAATGGTGACTCTCAATATATTGGATTTTTCAATACTGGTGCTTATCAGGAATCAATCGGAGGTTACGGTGGACTTCAGCACTGTTTAATTCCTGCACCTAAAATTGTTTTGGTCGACCGTGATGAAAATGGAGAAATATTTACTAAACTTTATGCTAAAGAACAAAGTTACAAATCGATGCTCAAAATATTAGGTTATGAGCAATATTAATACTGAATTCAATTTTTACCAAAAAATCTTTTTTGCTAATATAATTGCTTATCATCTAAATATTTGTAACTATTTTCTGTTCAAGTAGCCATGATGCTAATACAATACAGTTAAATTATATATTTAAATGAAACTTAATAATTAAATATTTACGAATTTAAATAATTCGCATTATTATATTAACTTTAAAGTAGGCAAAATCTTATCCGTTCAATTAAATCACATACCTTCCCCAATTTTGACAAGGCCAATCAAGCTATTTTAATACAGACAAACATTGCAAAAAGACTGTTAAATCTACTATTTAAGCACTAGGCAGTTACTTTGTATAATTTTTATTTATTTGTTTAAAAACAAAATAAAAACATAGAAGAGATAATTTATTAACTATCATTGCTTTAAAATTTAGTTGCATAGTAATAATAATTTTTAATTAATTTTGTAATCCTAAATTTTAAATTTTATAACTGAAGTTGGGAAGAATTTTAGCAATAGATTATGGAGAAAAAAGAACCGGCCTTGCAGTTAGCGACCCGATGAAAATTATAGCAAATAACATTGGTACAATAAAAACTGCTGAAATATTTGATTGGTTTAAAATGTATCAAATAAAAGAAAAAATAGATGAAATTGTAATTGGTTATCCGAAAAGATTAAATAACATTCATTCAGATATTTGTGTATCAATTGATAAATTTATTGCCGATTTCTCTGAACAATTTCCATCAATTCCCGTTATTTTGTACGATGAAAGATTTACATCAAAAATTGCATTCAGAGTAATGATTGATGCCGGTCTTAAGAAAAAAAGCAGACAAAATAAAGCACTTATCGATTCAATAAGTGCTACATTGATATTAGAAGAATATTTAAATTTTGTAAAAAACAAACAAAAATGATTCAGCCTATATGTGTTTTGGGTTCACCGGTATTGCGCAAGCATGCAGCCGAAATAAGCAAAGATTATAAAAAATTACAGCAGTTAATTGATGATCTTTTTTCAACTCTCGAAAAATGCGAAGGTTTAGGATTGGCTGCTCCTCAAATTGGAGTTTCATTACGTGCATTTGTTGTCGACACTTCCAATATTGAAGATCAGAAACTTGCTCCGAATGATTTCAAAAAAGTATTTATAAATCCAAAAATATTGGAATATAGCGGGGCCGAATGGATGTATAATGAAGGATGTTTAAGCATTCCCGGTATACAGGAAGAAGTTAGCCGCCCCGATAAAATTCGAATTCAGTATTTTGATGAATCATTCAACTTTCATGACGAATATTACAATGGCATGCTTGCACGTATAATGCAACATGAATACGACCATCTTGAAGGTAAACTCTTTATTGACAGAATACCATTAATAAGGCGCAAACTATTACAAAGCAAATTAAATAATATACCTAAAGGAAAATTTGAAGCAAAATATAAAGTCAAAATACAGAAGTAAAAATATTTTAAATAAATTGTATCTTTACAATTGGCTTATTTAATTTTTAAAAAATGAGCGATAAACAAGAAAAATTACTTGAGAACATTAACCATCCTGATGATTTAAAAAAATTGCCTTTAAACCAGCTACCTTTATTAAGTGAAGAGTTACGACAATTTATTATAAACGAAGTGTCGAAAAATCCCGGACATCTGGCTGCCAATTTAGGCACGGTTGAATTAACGATCGCCCTGCATTATGTATATAATACTCCATACGATTTACTTGTATGGGATGTTGGCCATCAGGCTTATGGACATAAAATTTTAACCGGACGTCGCGATTTATTTTCGACTAATCGTAAATTCAAAGGCATAAGTGGTTTCCCTAGTATGAAAGAAAGTATTTATGATGCTTTTGGGGCCGGCCATTCGTCTATATCTATTTCGGCAGCATTGGGATTAGCAGTTGCTGCAAAATATAACGGAGAACCTGAACGTAAAGTTGTGGCTATTATTGGTGATGGGTCGTTAACAGGTGGCATAGCATTTGAAGGACTTAATAACGCTGGTGCTTTAAATACTGATATTTTGGTTATTTTAAATGATAATAATATAGCTATTGATGCTAATGTAGGTGCAATAAAGGATTACCTTCTAGATATTTCGACTTCATATACATATAACAAACTAAAAAAAGATGTTTGGAATTTTCTTGGACGTTTTACACGCTTTACAATAAATCCTCGTATTATAATTCAGCGAATTGAAAACAGCATAAAACATATGCTGTTAAAAGACAGTAATTTGTTTGAGGCATTTAATTTTCGATATTTTGGTCCTGTTGATGGCCACGATGTTATTCATTTAACAAAGGTTTTAAACCAGTTGCGTAATATTCCGGGACCAAAATTATTACATTGTATTACTGTAAAAGGCAAAGGCTATCAGCATGCCGAAAATAATCAGACCCAATTTCATGCTCCTGGAAAATTTGATAAAGATACAGGTGAAATTATAGTAAACACAAAAGAAAATCAGCCTCCTAAATATCAGGATGTATTTGGAGAAACAATAATTGAACTGGCTCAGAAAAACAAAAAAATTGTTGCTATTACTCCTGCCATGCCGACAGGTTGCTCATTGAATATGATGATGGAAAAAATGCCCGATCGTACTTTTGATGTTGGTATTGCCGAACAGCATGCAGTTACCTTTTCTGCAGGGTTGGCAGCTCAGGGACTTATTCCATTTTGCAATATTTATTCTTCATTTTTACAACGGTCGTACGATCAAATTATTCATGATGTTGCCCTGCAAAATTTACATGTTGTTCTTTGTATCGACCGTGCAGGCCTTGTAGGAGAAGACGGCCCTACCCACCACGGTGCTTTTGACTTAGCATATCTTAATTGTATTCCTAATATTATTATTTCGGCACCTATGAATGAAGAAGAATTGCGCAACCTTATGTACACAGCACAGTCAGAACAACTTAAACCTTTTGCAATAAGATACCCAAAAGGACCTGGAGTTATGCCCGATTGGAAAAAACCTTTTGTTAAAATTCCTATCGGAAAAGCACGACAAATTTCTCAGGGTAATGATATTGCAATCTTATCAATTGGCCATCCGGGCAATTTTGTTATACAGGCCGCCAATATTCTTAAATCACAAGGCATTACAATTGATCATTATGACATGCGGTTCTTAAAACCTATTGACGAACAAACTCTTCACGATGTTTTTAAAAAACATAAAAAAATTATTACTGTCGAAGATGGCACTATTAACGGAGGATTAGGTAGTGCTGTTATTAATTTTATGGCCGACAATAATTATTCTGCTCAAGTTAAAAGACTTGGAATACCCGATAAATTTATTGAACAAGGTACGCAGGAACAATTATATGCCTTATGCGGCTTTGATAAAGATGGTATTATTAATGTCGTAAAATCAATGATAGAAACAAAAATTTTATCAAAAGTCGTTTGATATAAATTTTTTAAATCTTTCTGTTTCAAAAATACCCTATTTCAAAAATATTTGACTGCTAATAAAAAAATAATTTTATTATTAATATTAAATTTGCTACATATTCATTTCAAAATTTATTTTGATTTTTAACAACATTTGAAAATAACTTTAATCAGATATTTTAGTATAAATTTATAAAAAAAGTACTATTGTTATGTTGAGGCAGAGATTGCAGCAAAAATTATTACAAAAACTTTCACCACAGCAGATTCAAATGATAAAACTGCTTGAGATACCTACTATGCAGCTTGAACAAAGAATAAAAGCCGAAATAGAAGACAATCCGGCTCTTGAAGAAGGATTAGAAAATAATGATGAAGAAATTATTGATACTGATACTGAACCAACAAATGATAATAAAGAACAAATAAATCTCGACGATTATTCATCTGCCGACGAAATACCTGATTACAAGTTATATACAAGCAATTTTTCGAAAGATGATAAAAAAAATGATATCCCTTTTTCGATAGGATCAACATTTCACGATAGTCTTATCGACCAGCTAGGACTAAAAGAACTATCAGAAAGAGAATATCAACTTGCAAAATACATAATAGGAAATATAGATGATGACGGATACCTTCGCCGTAACCTTGAATCAATAGTGGATGACCTTGCATTTTCAATGAACATTAAAACAACAGTTGAAGAATTAAATAGAGTATTAGAAATTATTCATGATTTCGAACCTTATGGTGTTGGTGCCCGAAATTTGCAGGAATGCCTTTTAATTCAGTTAAAACATAAGGATTTGAAACACGAAGATGTTAAACTTGCCTACATAATAATTAAGGATTATTTTAATGAATTTTCGAAGAAACATTACGAAAAAATTATTGACAAGCTCAAAATTGATGAACAAAGACTAAAAGATGCAATAAACGTTATTATCAAATTAAACCCCAAACCAGGTAATACATATTACGACCCGCAAAACAAAGACTTTGAGCATATAATTCCTGATTTTGTTATTGAGAACAAAGACGGAGAATTATTGCTTAGCCTTAATTCGAAAAATATGCCCGACCTGAGACTAAATAAAGAATACTCAAAAATGCTTACCAATTATGCTAAATCGAAAGAAAAGAATAAATCAAATAAAGAAACACTTTCATTTGTTAAACAAAAAGTTGAATCGGCCAAATGGTTTATCGAAGCCGTTAAACAACGTCAGAATACACTTTTATTGGTAATGAATACAATATTGGAGTTCCAACGAGATTATTTTCAGGAAGGAGATGAAACCAGACTCAGACCAATGATTCTGAAAGATATTGCCGAACGTACAGGATTAGATATCTCTACTATTTCAAGGGTTGTAAATAGTAAATATGTGCAAACTCATTTCGGCATTTTTCCGCTAAAACATTTTTTCTCCGAAGGTATTCAAAATATTGAAGGCGAAGAAATTTCAACACGCGAAATAAAAAAGATTCTGTCCGATTGTATCGAAAACGAAGATAAACATAACCCTTTAACCGATGATAAACTTGTAGAAATTCTGAAATCAAAAGGCTACAATATTGCCCGCCGTACTATCGCAAAATACCGTGAACAGATGAATATACCTGTTGCCCGTCTGCGCAAACAACTCTAATAATTATTAAAAATGAAAAAAAATATAGCCAAAGCCATTTCATTAATATTTAACCCTCTTATTATGCCTTCATTAGGCATATTAATGATATTTAGTTCGGGTTCTCTTTTTAATTTATTACCTCCCGAACTTAAGAAAATAATATTCTATTCTTCTTTAACCATCACCTTTGCTATTCCTTTATCAGTAATTATTTTTTTCAACATAAATGGTAAAATTGATTATATTTATCTGAATGATATTAAAAAAAGACGAATGCCTTTTTTTATTACATTCGTATTTTATGGATTCTCGGCTTTTTTATTCATGAAATTTAAAATTATTCCTAGATTCATTCAACTTTATATGTTTGCCGTTGCATTATCTGTATTTTTATCATTAATTATTACATTCCGCTGGAAAATAAGTATTCACATGGTTGGAATTGGTGGAATTACAGGCCTTGCAATTGCTTTATTGCCTTACCATCCTTTTTACCTTGATATATGGATAATTAGCTTAGTCTTTATCTCAGGTTTAATAGGATATTCAAGATTAAAACTTGATATACATGAACCTTTGCAGATATATAGCGGATTTTTACTCGGTTTTATTACTGTTGCCGCAATTTTATTTTTTATATAATACGATTGATTTTTTATTATAATAATAAAACTATTATATTAGTTGTTTATAAAAAAATACTACGAAATATGAGAGATATCAATCTATTGGTAAGCATCATATAAAAATTTTTTAATTCTCTAAATGGAATAAAAAGACAGTAAACCATTACATCAATGAAAAAATTATTCATATATTGTCGACATAAGTATAATAGGTTAACATATATTAAAGACATGATAATTTTGTTATTCCAAAAAAACTGTTATAACTATAAAATATGAAATTAGATAAACATCATTATTTTTATATTTTCGTCGGATTTTTATTTCTTGGTATAGTATCTGTTGAACTATTCTCTGATGGAATGTTTATGGATGGTCTATTTTATGCTGCCATTTCACATAATATGTCTGAGGGATTAGGAACTTTTTGGAAACCATATTTAAGTAAATGCCTTTTAAATGAATTTTTCGGACACCCGCCATTAGCATTAGGCTTACAAAGTTTATGGTTTAAACTCTTAGGAGATTCAATTTATGTCGAACGATTTTATTCTCTTTTTACTTTTATCATAGTTGGTTACTTAATTGTTTTGATATGGGAAAAGTTTACAGGAGACAAAAAATATGGCTGGTTACCCCTTTTTATATGGATTACAATAAATAACGTGGCATGGGCAGCAGCTAATAATATGCTCGAAAATACAATGAGTATATTCGTTTGTTTGTCAGTATTACTTTATCTTAAAAGTTTTGAAAACAAACGTTTTATTTGGATTATACTCTCCGGCATTTCGCTTTCGCTCGGACTATTAACAAAAGGTTTTTTCTGCCTGTATATTTGGACAGTTCCTTTCTTTATTTGGTTATTTCAACGAAAAAGAAAATTTTTCCAAATGACTAAAGACACGCTAATTTTCGTTTTGTTTACTCTTTTACCTATCATGTTTTTGTATCTTTTTGTCCCCGCCGCTAAAAATAATATGTTACAATATCTCAATATACAAGTTGTTTATAGTATTCAAAACGTTAAAATAGTAGATACCCGGTTTGCCATAATTGGAAAATTTTTTGAGAGTATCATAATACCTTTAATTATTGGAATAATAATTATTGTAATTACACAAAATAAAAATGTACCAAAGCATTTATTTAAGGAAAATTTGAAAATAGCATGTATGTTGTTTGCAATAGTTTTATCAGGTGTAATACCAATAATGATTAGTATGAAGCAACGCGACTTTTACATTCTAACTGTATATCCTTTATTTGCAATAGGTTTGGCTTATTATTTATTTCCTTTTATAAAGTCAGCAATTGATAATATTTCAGTATACTCAAAAGGTTTTAAGATATTTAAAGGCTTTACTATAGTAATTTTAGTTATAAGCATTGGTTTATCTATTGGTCAAATAAACAAAGTCGGAAGAGATAAGGCAATTATTCACGATGTAAAAGCAGTAATAAATATTGTCGGAAAAGATAATACAATTAATATTTGTCCCGAAATGTATCCTATTTGGAATTTACATGGTTATTTTGCCCGCTATGGAAATATAAGTTTAGAAAGCAATCAGAATAATATTTGTCAATATTATTTATCATTAGGTGATTGTAATAAAAAATTGCTTGAAAATAATTATGATTTAGTACCAATTGAAACAAAAGAATATAAACTATATAAATTAAAAGAAAAAAAATAACACAGATTATAATAAATTTTCAGTGCATATACTTATTATTAGTCATATTTTGAATTAAATCGCAAAACCAAATAATAACTTCTATTACATTTATAACTAAAAATTTGATATTAATTTTAGGTAAATAGTCGATCCTTAAAAAGGAAATAAACAACTGATTGTTAATAACTTAATTTGATTTAATTAGTAAAAATTTTGCAAGATTTTGTTTCTTTGTGGCAGAAACCTTGCAAATTTTTTAAAATGGCACCTAATATAAAAAATCAGAATCAAGGGAATTTATTTTTTTTCTTTAAAGGATACTTTAAATTCCAAACATCCACTTTTTATTTTAGCCGATAAAATACAATGGGATATTTTCGAAAAGGCTTTTAAAGATTTGTATAGTCCAGATAATGGCCGTCTATTCAAGCCAATACGGTTAATGGTAGGTTTGGTAATATAAAAGAGAAATTTTTTTACTTTTTTCAAACGCTGTTTTTCCAATTTCAAACTCTATTTTTTCATTGTTACTTATATACTTTTTCAAGAAAAAAATTCAAATTGACTTTTTAAGGGACGACTAATTGTTGAAAATTGTGCCTAAAAGATGAAAAGTTTGGGTTTTATCTGATAGTTCGCAAGATATTAAAAATAATAATGCAAGAAAGAAGAAATTAATTTTGTTTTTCATAGCCCTTGTTTTTTATCAATTAATTA
>Ga0123519_10014955_pt1 | contig 10956 bp, 8 predicted proteins | sample YelNatPaOPRAMG02_FD_87396 | JGI IMG/M metagenome (GOLD analysis project Ga0123519, IMG submission 87396) | Hot spring microbial communities from Yellowstone National Park - Yellowstone National Park OP-RAMG-02 (version 2) | ecosystem: Environmental > Aquatic > Thermal springs > Hot (42-90C) ... | reverse complement strand
TTGCGTTAGTTTCGAGTGTAACGGCAAAGGGTTATGCGAAAAGGTGATTTCTCCAGATGGCACTTCGTGCATACCCGTGAATCCCTCAGGAGGTTGCGGCATCTATAAGTGCAAGGATGGGCAATGCGAGTTTGCCGAGCCCTGTCAAGACCTCGACCCGTGCACCAAAGACGAGTGCGATGACAAGAGTTTTACTTGCAGGTTTGTGCCCATCTCGGGCGAGGTTTGCGATGACGATGACCCATGCACCAGCGAAGACACATGCATAATGGGGATATGCGTGGGGAGTAAGGATGCGTGCGATGACCACAATCCCTGCACAGTTGATTCATGTTCCAAAGAAGCTGGTTGTGCACATGTCCCCGCCGATGGTTTGCCTTGCGACGATGGCAACCCATGCACGGTTGGAGATGTGTGTCAGAACGGGAACTGCATGGCAGGCACGCAGATCGATTGTGATGATGGGAATATTTGCACGAAGGACCTCTGCGACACAGAGACGGGGCAGTGCCTGCACGAACCTTTGAATGGGGATTTTGGCGAATGCGATGCCAATCTCTGCACGGTCGGGGACTATTGTGATGGCGGTTTTTGCCATCCTGGGTCAGCTCTTTATTGCCCACCTCCTGCGGGATGCGGTCTGAGCGCTCAGATGAATCGTTCTCGCGACCCAAACTGCGATTGCATAAGGTCTGTGTGTTTGCCTGACTTGGGCTGTGTCTATGCTGTGGAAGATCATTGCATGGAATGCACCTTTTTGCCAAAGGACTGCGATGACAAAAATCCGTGCACATGGGATGAGTGCTATGTTTCTGACGCACCTGATGCTTGTCACTATGTGCCTCTGGAGTTTCGCTCAGAGGACTCCTCGTGCCCCCTTGTGGACAAATGCGCTCTTGGTGGAACATGCTCGAATGGCATGTGTGTCCCCACTGGCTATAAAGATTGCGACGACAAAAACCCTTGCACTGATGATTTTTGCGACAAGGTTACAGGAAACTGCGTGCACTTATTCAACACGCTTGCGTGCGACGACACGAACCCTTGCACCCTCAACGACAGGTGCACTATGGGGGTATGCAAAGGCGAACCCGTTGATTGCGACGACAAGAACCCTTGCACCGAAGACCACTGCGACACTATCACAGGCAGGTGCACTTTTGAACCCGGGGAAGGATTTTGCGATGACGGGAATCCCTGCACTGTCGGGGATAGGTGCGTTGAAGGCGTATGCGTAGGCACAAAGGCTTCATGCGATGATAAAGATCCATGCACCATTGACTACTGCGACCCCAATCTTCAGACTTGCGTAAACCAGCCCATCCTCTTGTGTCGCAACTGCAAAAGAAACGAAGACTGTTTTGATGGAAATGACTGCACATTGGACATCTGTAGCGATGGAGTATGCAAGTTCCTGAAACAAAATGGGGGAACATGCGATGACGGCGATTCCTGCACTGGCGATGATAGGTGCGTGAACGGGGAATGTGTTGGTGGTGCACTCAGGGTTTGCGAGGAGCGCCCTTGCAATGTGGTCTATTGTGACCCGAGCCATGGGTGTGTCTATGTTCCTGTCGGGGGGGCGTGTGACGATGGAAACCCCCTCACAGTAGGTGACAGGTGTGTAAACGGGATTTGTGTGCCTGGTGCGGTAAGCGATTGTTCTTCAATGCCAGAAGGAAGCACCTGCACAGATGGCGATGACACGACCACACAGGATTTTTGCCTAGCAGGAAGATGCGTTGGCATAAAAGAAACAAACTTCAAGGTTTTCAATCATCCAACATACTTCAAGGGAGTATCTGCAAGCCGCCTTATCGCTGGCAACTACACGGATGACAAAGGCGCATCAAAAGGATTTCTCGCAGAGGTCCCAGCCTCCTTTTCCACGCCCAAGGTCATCGCTGAAACTGTAACGGAAGGACAATACAACGCTGTCTATGGGTTGTTGGGTGCTGGCGACAATGCCCTCGTCGCTTACGCACACGACAGTGCCTCTAAGTGGCAAGTAGGCGGTCAGATGAATATGCCAAAAAGCATGGGAGACATCTCGGCTGTTGATGGCGCATTCAATCCTCTCGGGTCTCCAGAAACCTGCAGCAGTGTGTATCATTATGTCTTTGGAGGGACGACCTTCGATAGGCAACAGGTCGCTTTGATTCACTGCAAGGCATATTCCTGGATGTTTGGTTATCTGTGCCTTCCTCAGGTTTCATGTGGCTCTTTCCTAACCTTCACTCTTCCTTTCCAGAACTTCAGCGTCTTGACAAAAGATGTTCAGGTGCTCCCATATTCTGGGTGTTCGTATTCTGCGTGCCTCGCTGAGGCTTATGTGGGAGCGACAATAACGATGGGGTCTTCTGTCTCTTCCCTGTTGCTCAAGGCCACGCCTCCAGTGTCTGGCGGGGATATGGTTGCAACCCTTACGCAGGCATCTAACTACTTCAATGGAGAGGTGGAGGCAATCAAAGTTGTAAATGATGGTTCAAACCTGGTGCTTTTCGGGGTCGGCAGGTCTGGGTTGATGTTCGAGATACCACTGAAGGAGATGTCCCCTATGACTGACCCGACTTTGTTCAATGCGGTCGTCCGAGATCAGAGTTCCTATGACTTCATGTCTATTGCATCAAGCAGTGACTATCTATTCATAGGAGGGGTTCAAAGGAAGGACAGCGACACAAAGCAGTGGGTAATCATTTTTCACAGGCTCAGTTCAGGGCTTGGCGAGTTTGGCACATATTCCGTCATCCCGCTTGCCACATGCAAGGTCTCGACACAGCCATGTGATTCGTTCGACCTTTTCAAGGTCGCCTACGACGACAAGAACGGCGAGCTCTTGATGGTGGGTTCAAAACCTACAAGCGATGGCTACGAAGGGGTGCTATATCGCCTGGACATGAAAAAAATAACCACTTCGAGACAATAGCCAAAATGTCATAACACCTCCAAAGTTTTACTGGTATTATTCCCGCAACTTTTGTGACGCTCGAAAGATGCACAACTTTGATGACCTCGATTTCTATCAGTCGCTAGGATTTCGATGCGGGCTGGAAGTCCACAGGCAGATTGCAACCGAAAAAAAACTCTTCTGTCAATGCCCTGTCAAAGAATATTCCGACCATTTCGACGCCGAGATTTTGAGGCACATGCGCCCAACGCTTTCCGAGCTTGGCGAATACGACCCGTGCGCCTTGATGGAGTTCAAGACAAAGAAGCAGATTATCTATCGTCTAAATCGAGAGACGGTCTGCACCTACGAGATGGACGATGCCCCCCCATTCGCATTGAACAGGGAGGCGCTCGAAAAGGCGCTGGTCATTGCGCTCATGCTGAACTTGAACCTTGTTGATGAACTTCATGTTGCACGCAAGCAATATCTGGATGGCTCCATTCCAACAGGGTTTCAAAGGACGCTTATCCTCGGCGTAAATGGATACATCATCGTGGGCGGAAGGCGCATAGGCATAAGGCAACTTGGGCTCGAAGAAGATGCGTGCAGGCAGGTTTCAGACATCGGGCACAAAAGGACCTTCATGACGGATAGGCTATCTATCCCACTTATCGAGATCGTGACTGAAGCAGAAGCAAGGACTCCGAACGAAGCAGGGGCGATTGCAAACGAGATAAGGAAACTGTGCCACCTTAGTGGCTTGGTTAGAACGGGGGCTGGAAGGGTCAGGCAGGATGTAAATGTCTCGATAAAGGGGGGGGCACGAGCAGAGATCAAGGGCGTTCCAAGCATAAGGCAGATCCCGAAGTTGGCACACTACGAGGCTATCAGACAGAAAGCCCTGCTGGAGCTCAAAGAGGCTGCGCAAAGAAGGGGGCTCGATGAAAAGGCTTTTGATGCTGAGCCTTTTTTGGTCACGGAGCAGGTCATGAAGATGCAACACCCTGTGCTCTCTAAGGAATGCGCAAGGGGGGGAGTTGGCTATGCCCTGCGATTTCCAAAGTGCGCTGGGCTTTTCGTTTTTCCTGTTGGTCCGAACAGACATTTTTCGGACGAAGTTGCAGACAGGGTGCGTGTCATCGCATGTCTCGACAGGATGCCTAACATGGCTCATACTGATGAAGTGACAATGAGGGGGGGCGTTATCGAAGAAATCAGGAGAATGATTGGGGCAGGCGATGAAGACCTTGTCGTGGTTCCGGCTGGTCCAAAGGACGATGTCCAAACAGCAATCGAAGAAGTAAAGACAAGGATGAAAGAGATGCTCGCAGGCGTCCCACGCGAGACGAGGCGCGCACTGCCCACAGGCGAGACCGAGTTCGAAAGGCTATTGCCAGGTCCTCAGCGGATGTATCCAGATACAGACTTGCCACCCGTGGTCTTGAAAGAAGATGATTTTGCAAAGGCTCGCAAGCGCAAACCAGAAGACCTCCAAACCGTGGTCGAAAGGCTGAAGGCGCTGGGGTTGTCCGACCAGCAGATAGATAATCTTATATTGAAAGACAGGCTTCAGTTATTTCAGGAAGCGTTGGAGGTTGTGAAACTAAGGGCTACGATCCTCGCTCATCTGGTCGGGGATTACATGGACTTTTTGGAACGGAAGTTCCCAGAAAATCGGGTGACGAAGGATTTGCTAGAAAAGATATTCGGTCGGGAAGAGGCGTCTTCAATGACGCAAAAAGAGGCGTCAGCGCTAATAGAAAATGCAGTTGCAGGGCATGGAGTCTAAAATGGAGGACAAACATAAAGGCTACAGAGGTCCAGCGCTAGAAACCCTCAAAAGGTTCAGCGTCGAGGTGTGGCAAGAAGTAAAGGTGTTTTCCCAGAAAGGCGAGTTCCAGGGGATTATCCTTCCTCGCAACGAGACTGCGGACGACAAGCACATAGTGATAAAGCTCGAGAACGGCTACAATGTAGGGATAAGGGCTGACACGATAAACTCGATACAGGTAGTGGGGCGCAAGGAGGCAAGATACAAGATACCAGAGCGTGACTTTCCTGTTGACCAGAACAAGCCAAAGGTTACCCTTTTTGGCACTGGTGGCACGATCGCTTCGAGGCTTGATTACAGGACTGGGGCAGTCATCCCCGCCTTCACACCGTCCGAACTTTACGGTGCAGTCCCCGAACTTGCGGACATATGCAATCTTAGGACAGAAAAACTTTATGCGGTATTTAGCGAAAACATGGGTCCCGAGCAGTGGATCGGGCTTGCCAGGGCGGTCGCTAACGAGATTAGAGGTGGGGTCGAAGGGATTGTGATTGGACATGGCACGGACACCATGCACCATACAGCAGCAGTTTTGTCGTTCATGGTGCAAAATCCTCCAGTGCCTATAATCATGGTGGGAAGCCAGAGGTCATCGGACAGACCATCTTCTGACGCAGCCCTGAACCTGATCCACGCCACGACTGCAGCCCTTTCAGACATTGCAGAGGTCATGGTGTGCATGTTTGGTCCGACTTCGGACAGATATGGGCTACTGCACAGGGGAACAAGGGTCAGGAAGATGCATTCCTCTTCGCGCTCCACATTCCGCACCGTAGGGGACATACCTGTTGCACTGGTTTCAAGGGATGGCGTTACAGCCCTTAGAAACGATTACAAACGAAGACGCAAGGACAGGGAGGTCATACTAGATGCGGTATTCGATGACAGGGTCACTATCCTTTATTACTATCCAGGCATGAAGCCAGATATCCTTGAGGCGATTGTGGAAAAGGGATACAAGGGTGTAGTGATCGCTGGGACAGGGCTTGGTCATGTCAACAAGCCATTGTATGGGGCGATAAAGGAGGCGGTCATGCGGGAGGTGCACTTGTTTATGACCGTTCAAACGCTTTGGGGCTACACCCAGATGTATGTGTATGATACCGGGAGGGACTTGATGGAGCTCGGGGTCGTCCCTGCTGGAAACATGCTCCCAGAGGTTGCGTTCATGAAACTTGGGTGGGTTTTGGCTCACACCACAAAGCGGGACGAGGTCATAAAGATGATGCTCACCCCCATCGCCCACGAAATAACCGAAAGAGAACCTCCCGATGGCTATCTGGTATTACAAGGCGGCTTGCCCGAGGTCGAAAAGTTCATGAAAAGCCATCTAATTTGACCTTCTGGATTGCGCTTGATCGCCGGATATGTCCAAATGACTAAATCACGACGACCTCGACGAATTTCTGCCGCAAAAATTCGAAGCGCATCTAACCCTTGACAACCATTTCAGATTTGGTAAAGTTTGCTATCGCGGTGGCTGGGTCACCGCGTTTTGAACATATTCTAATACGGGTGAAGTGAGATGAAAAGGACATATCAGCCAAGCAGAGTTTGCAGGAAAAGGACTCACGGTTTCAGGCGCAGGATGAGGACAAAGAACGGACGCAAGGTCTTAGCAAGGCGCAGGGCAAAGGGTCGCAAGGTCTTGGTGCCGACGGTGCCTCACAAATGAGGGTGACTTGCCTAACCGAAACAGTTCCTTCCCCTTTCGAAGAGAGATGCGTCTTCGGAAGCGCTCGGATTTTGATCAGGTCTTCGAACAGGGGACAAGAGTTACATTGCGTTCCCTTATCGTGGTGCTCAGCCCCTCCAGTGCTGGGGTTTCACGACTTGGGATCATATGTTCCAAACAGGTCGGGGATGCAGTCGTGCGTAATAGGATGAAAAGGCTTGTTCGGGAGTCTTTCAGACTCCTTGCGCCAAACATCGAGTCCCCTTGTGACATGGTTGTAGTGGTGCGCAGGCTCAGGCAGAGTCGGCAAGGCAGGTTCGCAGATGGTCGAGAAGGCACAAACTCAATGCCAGGGCTTTTGCCTGGCTTCAAGGACATATTCGGCGATATGGAAATGGCTTTGCGGCGGATTGGGCTTCTTAGGCAGGGCAGTTAGCCTTTGCCTTTCGCTATTGCTGTTATTCGCCATCCGGCTGTATCAGTTGTTTCTTTCGCCCCTTGTTGGAGGCGCTTGCCGATTTCATCCAACCTGCTCCGCATATGCATCGGAGGCAATCAGAAAGCATGGTCCATTTTACGGGACATGGCTTTCGCTAAAAAGAATTGCACGGTGCCATCCCTTCAGTGAAGGTGGCTTCGACCCAGTCCCTAAACCACGAGTGAACAAAAAGGCGCTCGTGATAGGTTTGTGGCTTACAGTGTGCCTCGTGATGTTCTTACCCAGAGGTGCTGATGCTGCCGAACCCCCGCCCGTGCGACAGGACCTAGGCGAAGAGGTCGTCGAGATAAGGCGTGAAGGCGTTTTTGTTGCGCAGTTTTCCACCTATCTTGCAACCGTGCGTTCCTTCCTTCTGCTCAAGGACCGCTTTGATCTGAAAAACAAGAAACCACCAGCAACAGTGCCCAGACCCCCAGACTACAAGTATCAGGATGGGCACAAGGACATGGTTAGCACATGGGACCCCCCATTTTTTCCTTTTGCGCTGCATATCGAAAGCCTCAAGGGTGCACCGAAGGTGCGAAGGCATGTGAAAAGCGACCCTGCGCATCCCACAATCGAGGGCGATTTCTGGTCTGTCTATGCCAAAGACCCTGTTTTCACAGTGGTCGAGGCGAACGCCAACATGGTTCGCATGGTGTGGCCTGACCCAGCGCAAGATGAAAGCACATTGTTCATCGAGCGAATCTACAAGAGCGACAGCGGGACGCAGACAGGGTATGGATTGTCCAGCATTGTTCGCCTTTGGAACTTTGGCGAAAGCGATGTAGAGGGAAGGGTCAGGATTGCGATAACTGCGTTCGACCCGCTGGAAAGGAGTCGAGGCACATGCGGCGGGATGTTCTCTGCCCCTCCTGATAACGCCGAGGTTGTGGCGTTTGCTGGTGAAAGCCTCCACAAGGTGCAACATGGCAAGGTCATTGGACGGGAAGAAGGGCTTGGAACTGCTCCAGAGTTCGTAGGTGTCAACTGGCGCTATTTCCTTGTGGCACTGGCGGCAAACAACAATGAAATCGCTCAGGCTCTGGCAGCAGCGAACGAATATGGTGCTGTTGCTGGACTGGCACAACTGGAAGATTTTGTGCTCAGAGCAGGAAAGGATGCGTGCATCCCTTCATGGCTCGAGGCGAAAGGCGTGTTCGAAGGCAGAATAAGATGCGAAGAGGCCATGGCAGTTTTGGGGGTGGGCGAAGGTTTTTCCCTTCAGGAACTTCAGGATGCCTTTTCAAGAAAAAAAACTGGAAACACGGGACAGGACGACACCCTTACCAGGGCATTCTTGTCATTGGTGCCAGGACGAACCAGGACTTATAGTTTCGATTTGTTTGTCGGACCAAAAGACATAGAGGAACTGAAGTCTGCCCAACATTACCTTGATAAGACCATTGATTTCTGGATTCTTGGGTTTCTTTGCAAGCCCATGCTTTACTTTCTAAGGTGGTGCCATGATTTGATCCCTTCCTGGGGTCTCGCAATCATATTGCTTACACTTCTTGTAAAACTGATAACGATTTATCCGACCCAAAAGAGCATGGCTTCTATGAAGCGGCTTTCTGAGCTCAAGCCTGAAATAGACAAGATTCGCGAGCGATACAAAGACAATCCAACCGAGATGAACAGGGCGATGATGGACCTCTACAAAAGGGAAAAGGTGAACCCGTTTGGTGGATGTCTCCCGATGCTATTGCAGATGCCGATCTGGATAGCATTGTATAGGACGATATATTCTGCGGTGGACCTTTATCAGGCACCACTTTTCTTGTGGGTTCAAGACCTTTCAGCGCCAGATCCATACTTTGTTTTGCCCCTTCTTCTAGGGGTCCTCATGTTCTTCCAGCAGAAGATGACCCCTTCTGCAACAGACCAGACTCAGGCGAAGATCATGCTGTGGCTTATGCCCATCATGTTCACAGCATTTATGTTGTTCTTGCCATCAGGGCTTGTGTTTTACATCCTTGTAAATACTGTGCTCTCGCTCGTGCATCAGTGGGTTTTGAGGATGCCCAGATTTGCAACCGCTAAGGGCGAGAAAGGAGGTGCAAAATGAACGAAGGGATATTCGAAGGAAAGACACTGGACGAGGCGCTATTGAAAGCCTCTCAAGAGATGGGGGTGAACATCTCGGACATGGAATACGAGATTCTGGAGCAGGATTCAGGATTGCTTGGCTTCTTCAAAAAGAATGTCAAGATCAAGGTGGTTGTGAAAGAAGGCGCTGGAACAATTGTTTACAGGAACGGTGAGAAGGTTTCTGCAAAAGTTGAGGAAACAAAGACCGAGGTTGCAAGGAAGTTTCTTTCAGGCATCATTGAAAGGCTGGGTATCAATGCGGAGCTAAGCGTGACCGAAGGTGACGACGCCATAAAGATAAACATCCAGACCGAGGACAGCGATCTTGTCATTGGAAGGGAGGGGGATGTTCTGAATGCCTTGCAGTTCATCGTGAACAAGGTGGTCAACAGGGATGCGGAAGGGCGCAAACTTATCATGCTTGACGCTGTTGGCTTCAGGGACAAGAGGGGAGAAGCGCTTGCCTCTGTTGCGAAAAACCTTGCGGAAAAGGCGATAAGGCAGAGGCGAATCGTCCGTCTCTCTGCCTTGAATGCACAGGATAGACGGCTTGTCCATCTTGCCCTGAAAGAGAACCCAAATGTGACCACACAAAGCGAGGGGGAAGGGTTGTTTAGGCAACTACTTATAATCCCTAAAAACCTCGAGGAGCGGAACTCTCGCAACGACAGACGCAGGGGAGAAAAGGGTTACAAGGGCAGGCAAAGACAGAGCTAATGGCATGGCTCGCCCCTCTCTCGTGTTACGGCGACGCATATCCTCGCATTGATTGCCTGCGAATGTGCAGGCTTGCCTGCCCTTTTGCCTTGGCTCTTAAAGCCCCCGAGCACTCCAAAAAATCTTCGTTGTCTTGGGCTATATTGTCAGGATTATCGCTTGAAGCTCTTGAGCACTGGCTTTGAGGGTCTGGTTTGTATCCGTTTCCCTCCTTGAAGCGTCAAAAGGTCTTGCATGAGCTGGATACTGCGTGTCACCACGCATATCCCTCCTCCCTTGCGCTTACTTGCGTTCCAGCAGACCTTCGCTACCTAGCAGATTATTGGTTCCTGCTCCCACCTCGCGGTTTCTCACCGCCTCGTGGTCTTCGGTAGCCTCCACAGTCTCTAGATCCCTCTAGAAACTGCCTTACCGCTCGGACGCTTCAGCCACGCTTCGGAGTTTTACCCATGCCTCCTCGCCTTACCAGGCTTCCGCTCCTTCGAGGTTCCTTCCCCTTCAGCGTTACCCAGCCAGATGAGCCACCTACCCAGCGTTTGCCTAGCGCTGGTCTCGTTGCGCCCTCGCACTTTCTCAGTGCCTCGACGCCTTCCTCCCATCTGACCTCGCAGGTATCTCTCAACCTGCTACGCTCTTGGGGTTCTTCCCTTCAGCGCTTCCGCCATTGCGAGTTGCCTCCGCCTCTCGGCAGCGCTTCCCCTCCTGTGGTTCCTCCCCACTTCAGGGGTTTCCACCTCGCAATACTTGGAGATTCTGCCGTGGATCTCTCCACATCCTCAGATCCTCCAGCGCTCTTGGGTTTTTCCCTCCCTGAGGCTTTCCCCTCCTGTGCCTTAGGGCTTATAAGCACTGCCTTTTCCCATCCGAAGATGAGAGTTTGCAATGCTTTGCGCCTTCTAGAGGCGACGGTGCTAGTTCTTAGGGCATAAGCCCTTGAACTGCACAATACCCTTTCCTCTCGTGCACTTCAGAAGAAGCCCCTTTCTGGGTAACTCCCCTTGTGCTTCAGAGTTTCAAAGAACACAGGAATTGCCTTGTCTCTTTCGAGACTGCCGGCCTCTTCGAGGTTTCTGTCCTCGTGCTACCTTGCAATCGCTTGCAGGGTAGCTGTCGGACCGGACACAAAGCCAAATCCCCCAAAGCCAATTTCCAAAATAACCCTGCCCAAACACAATGTCAACAGAAATTTTTTACCCACTAAAAACCTCTTAGATTTCACAAGGTTACAACTCATGCGCAAAAACCCTGCTTTTTATCTTCATTTTATCTACATC
>Ga0123519_10014953_pt1 | contig 10959 bp, 8 predicted proteins | sample YelNatPaOPRAMG02_FD_87396 | JGI IMG/M metagenome (GOLD analysis project Ga0123519, IMG submission 87396) | Hot spring microbial communities from Yellowstone National Park - Yellowstone National Park OP-RAMG-02 (version 2) | ecosystem: Environmental > Aquatic > Thermal springs > Hot (42-90C) ... | reverse complement strand
TCTTTTCTAATGGCTATGATTTTCAGATGAAAAAATATTTAAAAATAATACTTGCAGCACTTATGATTTATTATTATTCTAATTTTTTAAGGTATGATAATTATTTTTCATTTCTTGATTATATAAACCTGGCGTTTCATGAACCAGGGCATATATTTCTCGGCTTTATGGGTGAAACAATTGGTTTTATGGGTGGAACAATTTCTCAACTATTCTGGCCATCGCTTATAGCAGTCCATTTTTTTAAGACCGAACAGTTTTTCGCTTTCTATCTCACTCTATTCTGGATAGGAGAAAATTTTTTAAACATAAGCATATATATGGCAGACGCTATAAAACAGGAACTTCCTTTAGCCGGTGGGGGAGAACATGATTGGGTTTTTCTTTTTTCTAAGTTTGGAGTTTTAAGACATACTAAAACAATATCGGATTTAGTTTTTATTCTGGGCTCTATTATTATATTTTATTCAATATATCTAATATTTAAAGACCCGCTTAAAAAGAATTAAGATATTTTTTTAAATAAAAAGGGCTGTCGCTTAAAAAGAAACAGCCCTCTTTTTTTGAGAATGAACTTCAATTATTTTGTGGCAGGAGTTTCCGCCGGTTTATTTTCCTTCTTTACTTCAGCCGGTCTATTCTCCGTTTTTACTTCTTTTGTTTCCTTTTTTATCTCTGCTTTTTCTTTCTTCTCTACTTTCTTTTCTTCTTTTAGAATCATCATCTTTTCAATCTTCGGGCTATTTATATCGCCTGAATATCTTATCTTTACTTTATCTCCGACTTTAAGAGAAGAAGCATCAATAAGTTTTTTGCCATCTTTTACTTTAAGTCCTTCGAAAGAAAAGGTCATTGACTCGCCTTTTTTCTTGACTGAGTCAACGGTCATCGTTTTCTTTTCAGTATCAATGTTTTTAACAATTCCGGTAAGAGTAAAAAGTTTCTCTACTTCCTTTTTAGCTTCTGTCTTAACCTCTTTCTTTTCTTCCATCATTGTTTTTTTTACTTTGCCGGTATTGTTTAACTCCTGAGCGGGTGTCTGAGCGCCAAGGAGCGAACAAGAAAATGCGAACGCTGTTATAATCATTATTTTTTTCATAATTTTTCCTCCTAATTTATATTATAACTCTTTTTGAGGATAATTATAATTGTTATAATATATTTATGATTAAAAAACTCATAGATTCTATTTTCGGAACAAAAAGTGAAAGGGATATAAAGAAAATAATGCCGATTGTAGAGCAGATAAACTCACTTTCAGACGAGTACTCTAAACTTTCCGACGATGAATTGAAAAATAAAACAAAAGAATTTAAAGAAATGTTGAAAAATGGCTCGTCTCTGGATGATATTCTTCCTATGGCTTACGCAGCGGTGAGAGAGGCGTCTAAAAGAACTATCGGATTAAGACACTACGATGTTCAAATCATAGGCGGAATAGTCCTTCATCAGGGTAAAATCGCTGAAATGAAAACAGGTGAAGGGAAAACGCTTGTCGCAACTCTTCCTTCTTATCTCAATGCCTTAACCGCTAAAGGCGTTCATATCGTAACCGTAAATGATTATCTTGCCAAAAGAGATAGAAACTGGATGGGACCTGTCCATGAATTTTTAGGTTTAACTGTTGGATATATAAATCATGATATGGATAATGATGAGCGAAAGAAAATGTATGAGTGCGATATAACCTATGTCACCAACAACGAAATCGGGTTTGATTATCTCAGGGATAATATGGTAATGGATAAAAGCGAAAGGGTTTTAAGGGGTCTTAATTACGCTATAGTGGACGAAGTTGACTCTATACTCATAGATGAAGCGAGAACCCCTCTTATAATATCCGGGCCAAGCGAAGAATCAAGCGATAAGTATTATACAGTCGATAGAGTAATACAGTATTTAAACATAAAATTCATAACCGAAAAAGAAGAGTTTGAAGCTAAAAAACAGGGGCTTGATATAGGAAAGGGCTTTGACGCCATAATTGATGAGAAAAATCACAGCGTTATGCTTACCGAAGAGGGAGTGGCTAAAGCCGAAAGATTGCTAAAGGTTGATAATATATACAATGACATAAATGCTGAGTGGGCTCATCATATAACTCAGGCGATAAGAGCGCATTATCTATTTAAAAAAGATGTTCATTATGTCGTAAAAGACGGGGAAATAGTTATAGTTGACGAGTTTACGGGAAGATTGATGCCGGGAAGGCGCTGGTCTGACGGGCTCCATCAAGCTATAGAAGCAAAGGAGCATTTGCAAATAAAAGAGGAGAATCAGACGCTTGCCACAATAACATTTCAGAATTTTTTTAAACTTTATAATAAAATTGCAGGAATGACGGGAACGGCGATGACGGAAGCAGCCGAATTCTGGGAGATATATAAAGTTGATGTAGTTGAAATTCCTCCAAATAAAAAATGCGTGAGAATTGACCTTCCTGATAGAGTGTACAGAAGCGAAAGAGAAAAATTTAATGCTATAGTAAGCGAAATTGAAGAAAGGTGGAAGAAAGGACAGCCGATGCTTGTCGGAACAAGGTCAATAGAAAAATCGGAGACGATTTCGCAGATGCTTAGAAGAAAAGGAATACCTCATCAGGTCCTAAACGCAAAGTATCACGAAATGGAAGCGCAGATAATAGCGCAGGCGGGGCGAAAAGGAACGGTGACAATAGCGACAAACATGGCGGGCAGGGGTACCGACATAATACTCGGCGGAAATCCTCCCGATGCCCAGAATCAGAAATATGTTCTCGAACTTGGAGGGCTCTGTGTGATGGGCACCGAAAGACATGAAGCAAGGAGAATAGATAATCAATTAAGAGGGAGATGCGCAAGGCAGGGGGACCCGGGAGTGTCCGTTTTTTATGTATCGCTTGAAGATGAACTGATGAGGCTTTTTGGCTCCGATAGAATTTCCGCTATAATGGGAAAGCTCGGTATGAAAGAAGGCGAGGTAATAGAATCAAGAATAATATCAAAACAGATAGAGAACGCTCAAAAAAGAGTCGAAGCGATGAACTTTGATATAAGAAAACAGGTTCTTGATTATGATAATGTAATGAATAAACAGAGGATGGCTATATATGAATTAAGGGATATTATTCTTGAAAGCGAAAATATCTCGGATAGAATAGAGAAGATGATTGTTGAGATGATTGACTCTATTATCCAGACCCATATAAATATAAACGAACATCCGTCTTCCTGGAATACTGATAATCTGAATATAGATCTTAAAAGGAGATTCGGATTTACGGTAGAGTCAAATGATTTGAATTATGAATCGCTTAAAGAAAATATTTTAAATAAAGTAAAAGAATTCTATAAAAAGAGAGAGGCAGATTTCACAGAAAGAGGGGTCAATTTTAAAGAATTAGAGAGAATTTTACTTCTTCAGATTATAGACCATAACTGGAAAAACCATCTTTATGAACTCGACCATTTAAGGAAAGGCGTGGTTCTCAGAGCATACGGGCAGAAGGATCCTTTAATAGAGTATCAGAAGGAGTCCTATTCGCTTTTTGAGAAAATGCTTGATAGAGTCAGAGATAATATGGTTGAGTATTTATTCAGAATACAGCTTCCGCCAAGAATTATCAGGCAGAATACAAATGTTGGCAGGCAGAGTCCTGATAATTCGGATAAAAAGAAAGATGAAAATTCAAAAGACAAACCAAAATCAACTCCCTCGTCCGTAAAAGTTGGAAGAAACGATCCCTGTCCCTGCGGAAGCGGGAAGAAATATAAAAAATGCTGCGGGAAAAATAAGAATTAATTTTTCTGTAACACTTTCTTAATCTCTAAAGTTGTAAAATATATATATGAAGATAACCACTAAATGGACTTTATGGTTTCTATCAATAGGAATATATGTTATGGCTTTGGGCGGGGTTTTTTATTACAATCTTTTTAAATGGACATTTGACGAGAAGTTGAAAGCCGATATAATAGACACCATAAAAATCTACGCTCCGACGATGAGGGATGGACTTTTGAAAAATCCAAAAGCCATAACCTTTGAAGAACTTAATTTAATGATGGAGACGCTTTCCAAGGATGAAAGGATAGCATCATTGATATATCTCAACAAAACGGGAATTATAAGATGGCACAGAGAAGCGAGATTTATAGGTATGAGCTGGGACGAATACATCGCTCAGGTTCCCCCGCTGACTGACGCCATAGCCCAGGCGGTAACCTCAAAGATGCCAAAGGTCAGGCCCGTTCCCAAACAGCCGTATTACGAAATAGCCATCCCGCTTACCATAAATAACGAGATAGTCGGAAGCGTTTTGCTTCTCGTTTCAAAAGCCACATCAGACACTCTCGTATCATCAGCAATGAGTAAATATATTGTAGGAGCGATAGGCGTTTTAGTGCTTCTCGGGATTCCATTTTATTTCTTCTTTTATCATTATATAATAAATCCTCTTGAAGGACTTGCTGATGCGATTGAAGCGGCGTCTTTTAAGACCTTTGAACTGAGATTTAATATGAAGAATGATGAAATTGGAGCGGTGGCTGAAAGCATAAATAATTTATTGAAAAAATTTAAAAATGAAATAGAAAATTATTCAAAGAAAGACCAGTATTTCAGAGAGATAGAAGAAAAGTGGTGGAAAGCCATATTAAAAACGATAGTTCCGTTGCAGGAGTATGTTATAGTGGTAGATGAAAATAATAATGTTTTATACGCTAATTTCGAATTAAAAAATATAGAGGGGACTTCCATTCATCTTTTGGATGTGGTAGATAGCCAGCAGCAGAACCTTTTAAGAATGGTTGGTCAGGCGTTTGATTCTCCAGGGGAGATAATAGAAGGCGAGACAATATTTAAAGGTCAGAATCTCGGGGTAAAGGTTATACACATAGGAGACACTCCGGATTTAAACAGAACCCTTATACTATTTCACCCAAAGAAAGTTTACTAATTCCAATCATATGAAAAAAGTTATAGTACTGCCTGCGTATAACGCTTCCAAAACGCTTGAGAAAACGATTAACTCAATTCCGGATAGAAATGATTATGAAATTATTCTTGTTGACGATTGTTCAAAAGACAATACACTGGAAATAGCTAAAAAACTTGGTATTGAAACTTATAAAACACCAAAAAATTTAGGATACGGCGGAAATCAAAAATTATGCTATACAAGAGCGCTTGAAAAAAATCCGGATATAGTTGTGATGCTTCACCCGGATTATCAATATGAACCGAGAGCGGTTGGGATTATGTGTAAGTTGATAGAATACGGAATATGCGATGTCGTTTTAGGAAACAGAATAAGAACAAGAAAGGAATCTCTTGAAGGCGGAATGCCTTTTTATAAATATATTTCAAACAGATTTCTTACGGTGATAGAAAATGTAATAGCGGGGCAGAATTTGGGAGAATGGCACAGTGGGCTTAGAGCATATTCCTCCAGGGTATTAAAGACCATAAACTGGGAAAAGAATTCGGATGATTTCGTTTTTGATACCCAGTTTCTATTTCAGTGTGTAAATGAAGGATTTAAAATCGGAGATATTCCTGTTCCGGTTAAGTATTTTGAAGAGGCATCATCTATAAATTTTACAAGAAGTTTAAATTACGGATTTTCTACATTATATGTTGGATTTCTATATATTCTAAATAAAATCGGAGTTAAGAATAAATTATTTGAAAGAAAAAATAAAGTATGAAAAAATTGCAAGATTTTTTAAATTCAGTAATTTCTGATAATAATATTTACGCCTTTTTATTATTTTTAAGTTTATTTATAATTGTTTTTGCGAAAAATGAAGTTTTTATCCTCCCACATCATGACGATGTAACTCATGCATCCATTGCAAAAAGAATGGTTGAAACAAATAACTATTTTGAAATGTATGAGGGGAAAGACCTTTCTTTTTTAAAGCCGCCGCTTTATTTCTGGTTAGAAGCAGTATGCTTTAAAGTTTTTGGCATAAATGATTATTCTGCCAGATTCCCTTCGGCAATGCTTGGATTTTTAACAATACTTTTGGCTTATTTAATAACAAAAAAACTTTTTGATGAAAATACTTCTTTGTTTTTTTTATTTATAACATTAACCAGTTTCTATTTTTTAAAATTCGCAAAGCAGGCAATGCTTGATATGCCAGTTGCTTTTTCCACTACTTTGGCAATTTACTCTTTTACCAATATTGAATTTTATAACAGAAAAATTTTTTATATTTTATTTGCAATAGCCGTTGCCAGCGGTTATTATTTTAAAGCAATACAAGGTTTATACCCCATTTTTATAGTTATTTTTTACTTTATTCTTACTGATAATTTTAAAAAAATATTTTCGAAGGAATTTTTATTATCATTATTATTCATTTTTTTGTTAATATTATTATGGATTTTCCCACAATACTTAAAATTTGGAGACACTTTCTTTTATTCTCAATGTGGCATAGGTCCGGTTATCAATAGAGGGATAGAGGGACAAACTGGCAAGTTCTATCAACCTTTTTTAAAGCTGATAGGTTTAAATTTGCCATGGGGAATTATAAATCTTTATGGAATATATGTTTTGTTTAGAGATATGAAATTCAGCCAAAATCAAAAAAATAAATTTATTTTAATTTTATCATGGTTTTTTGTAATTTTACTTATACTTTCTTTAAGCAAAACTTTTTACTTAAGATATCTTATTCCTCTTTATGTTCCTTATTCTATTTTGGGCGCAATCGGACTTAAAAAAATCTGCGAAGGAAGTATTTTCTTATTAAAAAAGATTTTTTTTCTACTCATACTTTCAATATGGAGTATATTTCTAATTTTACCAATTTCTCCATATTATTATAAAGGAACAAATTATTTTGATATGTATCAAGTTATAAAAAATTTAAATATAGATACAACAAAAATTATAATTTTTAAAGAAAAATATTATAAATTAAATCAAGGTTTATCATATTATTCTTCTATAATCCCTTTAGGATATGTAAAAGATGAAAATGAACTTTTAGAAAAAAATAGTCCAGATTATACTTATGTAAGCAGTTATAAAAATTTGACAGATTTATTAAATAATAAAGAGTTTAATAAAAAGATAAACATAATTGCTTTTAGTAAAAACAATGATTGGGCAATATTTAATGTTAAATAAATTTTATGGAAAATTTAATAAAAAAAACAAAGTCGCTCTGGGAAGGCTACTGGGTTTATTTTTTTTATTTATTCGCGGTTTCATCTGCTTTATCAATATCCGCCTCAACCGTTCTGCTCTCTATTTTTTTTCTTTTTTATATCCTCGATATAAAAGAAAACATAAAATATTTTCCAAAAGATTTTAAATTATTTCTTTTCTTTTATTTATGGAGGATGATAACTCTTTTCTTAAATGGCTTTTTTTTAAACGCTTTTTCAAGATTCTTTAACGGGATATGGGATAAGTCAGGTTATTTTTTTTGTTCCAATCTCAGAGTAGATAAAGAGAAAATATTTAAATTTATTAAAATTCTTGTCTGGCTAAATTTCATAATAGTTTTATACGCTTTGCTTCAAAAATACGCTGGCTTTCCGCTTCCTTTTAAAAATTTATTTACACCCGATATGATTAGATTTAAGGGCTTTCACTCCCATCCTTTAAGGTTTGCCGGCTATTTTTCTATAATCTGCGTAGTAACCTTCAGTTTTGCAAGTTTCTACTATAAAAGATTTTTTTACCTATTCCCGGTAATATTTTTTGGGCTTATGCTTAATGGTTCCAGAACCTACTGGTTCAGCGTGATACTGACCATTTCTATAATTTCATTTTTAAAGAACAAAAAATTTTTTATAATATCAGCACTTTCAACTCTATTTTTTTTAATCGTATTTTTCAATTTCTTTAAAGATTACAGGGAAAGGATTGATAGCGCTGTAAATACTGAACAAATAACTGTTGTAAATCCAGAACGAATCTCTATAAGTCCTGAACAAAAACTTTCGCACCTTAGTTTAAGAAAAAATTTCTGGAAAGCGGGAATTGAAATATTTTCAAAAAGCCCTATTTACGGAGTCGGAGATGGAAGGGCAAGCGTTTATTTAAAAGATTATATGGATAGGGGATTAATCGATAACAACGCTCACTGTCATAATATATACATAACCTATCTTGCAGAAGATGGGATTATAGGACTTGCTTTATTATTATGGATACTTTTTTATTTTATAAAGAAATATTATCTTGAATTTAAAAACTCAAAAGATGATTTCGAAAAAGCGTTTTCAGTTTCTTTGCTTGCTATATTTTTAAATATTCTTTTTTCAGGGCTAACCGAACATAATTTCGCTACATTTGTCCTCTGGGGTTTTTCGAGTTTTTATATGGGGATTTTTGAAAGTTACAAAAGAATGGATTTAACTCTCAAGGGAAATCATCAATCGCTATAAAAGCGAACTAAAGAAAAACACGGGGTGAATAAGAAGGCGGAGTTCCTCACTCCGCCTCCTTTAAAAAGACCACTGCTGTTTTTATTTTTACTTAATCCACTTAATCAGGTCGTCCCACTTTGTATCTTTTGCCCAGATAAGATCATCATAACTTGTTGTATATGATGTCGGAACATAGACCGCAAGCCCATAAGCATTCTGATATCCGCTTCTGTTATGAACTATCGCGTTGTTTTTTAGATAATTAAGAAGTGCCTCACCTTTTGCCTTAACATCACTTACCTGCGTTGTATCAGTTATAAGTTTTGTAAAGTGATAGAAGTCCTTATTTGATGAATAATAAAATTTCTGAGCGTTTGTTCTCGCATTCTTTGCATTGGTTAAATCATTTGAAGCGATGAGCGCGTTTACAAAATCATCGCTCAGTTTCGCTAAATCTTTAAGCGATTTTGCGTCTATGGATGATTGCGTCGTATCGCTCTCTGACTGATAATGGTCCCCATATGAATCAACCATATATTTTGAAAGTGTTCTTGCATCTGCAGTTGGATTTTTTACAAGTGGCTCAAGCCAGGTATTATAGGTATAACCATCCCCTGGCTCTGTCTCTTCAGATCCAACTATATACTGGGTATAATCCTTTATCTCGTATGCAACTTCTATCATCTGCATAAGGCAGGCATCCATACCAAGTATATCAACTCCCCCAATCTTTTCAAGCGCCATCCTTAACTGGGGTGTCGTTATGTGATTGCCTGTTTCATCATCATAAGAGATTCCCTTCTCGTTTAACAATACCGATATATCTCCGCCCTTGTTCCATCCAGAGCCATGGTTCCACACTATTAAAACATACTTCTTTGCTGGATATTTTTCTTTGACCCATTTAACGAAATCAGCCATATACTCCCAGCTTCCCATATCGCATTTAGGGGTTTCAAGAAGAACTGGAGATGTAATATTGTTGGTATCGTTATCCTTTTGAATGTAATATCTTCTGCATCCTTTCCAGTCGCCATCACTTGAAGAATAACCGCTTATTCTTCCAAGTTCAGCGACCACATTAACCTTATCGCTTGAACCGACCATCTCCATCTCGTTTACATCTTTAAGTCCATAACTTTCAAGGTTATTCTTAGCATTTACAAATACCATTACGGTCCATTCTTTAAGTTCCGCTTTCGCAACCTTTTTATCCATTTTTACAGACGGCAGCTCTATATCCTTTGATATTTCTCTTATATTAAGACTTGAGTTGCCATCGAAGTTTATCTCACTATAGCCATTTATAGCCATAAGAGACATTAATGCTAATATTAATAATTTCATCCGTGCCTCCTGCAATTAGATTATAGATATTTTACCAAATTTCCTATTTAATTCAAGGAATAAAGTCCTATTGACAATAACCTTTTAGACCCTTGTCCTGTCAAGTATAAACAAAGCGAAACGATCTCATCTTGCGGTGACTGATAATTTATCATCGTCTCTCACCTGCTTACTTCTCACTTTTATTATTTCGTCAGTTTTTTTAAAAATCGTATAATATCATTATGGATAATCATAAACATTACTTAGGACACAGACACAGATTAAGAGAGAGATTTAATAAAATCGGCCCGTATTCTCTTGAGGAGTATGAGATAGTGGAATTATTGCTTACTTATGTTATTCCGCAAAAGGATGTAAAGCCGATATCAAAAGAATTACTGGATAGGTTTAACTCTATAAAAGGAATATTAGACGCAAATGAAGATGAATTGAAATCAGTAAAATATATAAAAGATAAATTTATCGTTTTAATAAAACTGATAAAAGAAATAAACTCAATATACAAAAAGAAATCGTTAGAGGAATCAACCCAAATGTCCATTGATAAGATTGCCGAATATTGCTTGGAAAAAATTGGTTATAAAAAAGAAGAGGAGTTTTTAGTAATCTACCTTAATAGCGGATTCAGAGTTCAGAAAGAGGAAAATTTCCCGTCAAAGGATTTCTTATTTGAGGGAACCGTAAACAGAACGGCGGTCTATCCAAGAAAAATAGTAGAAGAGGCGTTAAAAAGAAAGGCATACGCTATAGTTATAGTTCACAATCATCCAAGCGGAACATTAAAACCATCGGAGCAGGACAAAAATCTGACTAATTTTCTGAACCTTGCTTTAAAACCACTTGAAATAGTTTTATACGACCACCTGATTGTATCAAACGGCGGATACTTTAGCTTTAGAAAATCCGGTTTGTTATAAATCAACCTATATTTTTTAAATCGTAAAAGGTAAAAAAAGTGAGAAGTGGGATGTGAAAAAGTGAGACGTGAGAAGTGTGCGGACGGCTTACAGCAAGAAGTGAGAAATGTTAAAAAAGTGAGAATCGTGAGAGATGTTGGATTATGAATTTTGGAGTCCCGAGCTTGCTCGGGAAGAGACAGTTGTAGTGGCACCTCCCAGCACTCAACTAAAGGGATGGTTGGGAAATTTTTCGGGTAGCAAAGAATTTTGTCTTTAAACAATTTAGTATATAAGAGGGTTATTGAGTGCTGGGGAGTTTACTCTGAAAGGGAATAAT
>Ga0123519_10014947_pt1 | contig 10962 bp, 9 predicted proteins | sample YelNatPaOPRAMG02_FD_87396 | JGI IMG/M metagenome (GOLD analysis project Ga0123519, IMG submission 87396) | Hot spring microbial communities from Yellowstone National Park - Yellowstone National Park OP-RAMG-02 (version 2) | ecosystem: Environmental > Aquatic > Thermal springs > Hot (42-90C) ... | reverse complement strand
TCGAAAAGGGAATCACCTGCCGGCATCCGACTCCTTTGAACGTTCCTACCAAGACGCTAATCGCGCGCGACTGCAAACGTTGTTCCTTGTAGGCACGGGTGCGTCCCGCAGCAACAACGGTTTTGGCAACGTTGGAGTTGCCGTTGCTGGCGTTATGGGACACTCGTTCTCTCGAGAGGGTGGTCCAGGGGCACCCGCCGCGGCCTCGCGAGTCCTCACACGGGGCTCAGCAGCGCTGTCGGAGCGGAGTGCTGCGGCACTCGCTGCTGCGGCCTCCGTAGGCGCCGCGCCTGCGGCAATAAGCCCGAGGCTCAGCCCGCACAGTCCCGCAAGCCTGGGCATGGAGTCCTACTTTAGTGGTGGGGTACCACGAGCCGCTCCGGGCTGGGCTGTGCCAGAAACCTCTGGAATGAGTGAAAACGCCCTCCAAGCGAAAGCGTCTGCCTCGGGGCCGCCTCCTCTGCCGAGCGCCATGCAACTTCCTCCTGCGTTAGGCAGTGATTCGAGAGAGCACGGAGGCGCCGAGGTGCCACCAAGGCGCTCTGTGGACCACGGCGTCGTGCACACACCACAGCTCGAGGATACCGAAACCAAGTTGGCTGAAATGGAGCTCCTAGAAGTCCCGCAGCGGAACCTGGTTCCAGTGGCATTCAACTGGCACCACGGCGCCGTTGCGGGTGTGGAAGTCGCGGGCTCCTTTGACGGGTGGAAGCGGCGTCATCCACTGCATCGGAGCGGGAACGCCTTTTACATTCTCCTTAATCTAGAACCTGGTGACTATCAGTACAAGTATGTTGTAGACGGCGAGTGGCGGTATGCGCCCGAGCAAATGGTCGCTCGGGATGCCCACGGTAATGTGAACAACTTCATTCGGGTGGAACCTTTCTTTGGCGAGTTTCTGGTACAGGATGATTTCTTGCCTGGAACGAAGCGCGCGAGCGAGGTCTTCCGGCGGGAACAGAGCCCTGTTGGCAGCTATGATAACGCAATTCCAGGTATCGAGTCGGGCTTTCATCGTGAGCCACCGCCGCTGCCTGTCCTGCTTGGCGAGGAAACGGCTCCTCGCTTGCCAATTGAGATGACTCCAAACGAATTCATAGAAGAACAGTTGCGACGAGAGCGGGGCGAGGTTGATTTGTTCCCTCCAAGACCTGTTACAGTGACCCTGAACCATTTGTACATAGTTCCCAGCGGGGTATCCGCAAATGTGCGCCATGTGCACAAGTACGTCCTCACGCGAAGGTATCACGAGCGGTACGTGACGAGCGTCTTCTATCTGCGTTCGGACCGAATACCCAGCCAGAGCTGGGAGCGTTCTCCGTCTTAAGAGCGGAGCTTGACGTGCGCTGACGTCCACAGTCAATACGCTGCGTTCATGAGACGCAGTCTGGCAATCGCGCGCATCTGCCTCAAGTCTGGACCAGAGGTCGCTTGCACCCCTATCAGAATGAAATGGAGCGGGCCCACTTTGCGAACACGAGCGTACACCGTAAAGTTTGGGTCTTTTCCTCATGTCATGACGACCAGCCTTTGCGAGCTTTATCTGGGACGGCTTCGTTTTCCTTTGTCTTATCTCCGGCTTTACGTTCGTCGGTCTGCCCTTGTCTTCAGCTCCGTTGTCAGGATTCGAACGGTGTTGGTGGCTGCGTTCAGTTCCTGATTTCGCTGCTTCCGGCTTTTGTCGCCGCATTTGATGCACAGACAGTAGTTGATATCTAGGCATCGCCTTCCATTGTCATCTCCTATGCATGCAGCCTCGGTGCGTTATTCGCAGCTATCACACTTGAATATAGTCAGGTACTCATTTAGGTCCATCGCACCCTATTCTCTGAGAGAGTCGCCCTGTGGCACGCGAGCTTTTGGTTTATCATTCGGCGCACGCCTATGACGGGCACAGAAGGCTCGCCTCGGTGTCCTGCACCGTTTCCGTGCCCGGTTCCATACCGAAGCTCACAGGCTTCTTCGGCGCGATACCTGCCCCGAGTACGCTATCCGCTGCATTTACAAGCGCACTTTCTTCCAGTCGATAGAGGATCTGCGGGACACGTTGATGTGCATGATGGCACAAGTACCACACTGAATATCCATGCTGCATGAAAAGTCAAGAAACTTCCATCCATCAACGCTCTCTTCTTCTAAACAGTGGCGCATTCTACACTAGCAGCGATGGGAGAGACGACTGGGCTCCGAGTCCAAGACCATGTTTCATGGAAATGGGGAAGGCGAAATCCTTTAAGAGCATCGTGCCCTAGCGGTACAATGCTTCTGCCGAATGCCGGTTCGTCGCTGGCGCCGAAGAGAGGCATATTTGACTTTCGAAAGGAGTCTTTCATGTGCCGTGACAAGGTCAGTGAATGAACTTTCCAGATAAGCTTGTGCGGATGTCGTCCAGCGACCAAGTCGAGTATACTTTCACCTCTACACAATGTTGCGCACTGCTGCCTGCTTCCCAAAAGTTACCACGGAACGGAAAGATCGAACAGTTGAAGAATGCTGTATCCGAGCATGCTATATATGCGGAGAGCAGGAGCATGGATGCACAAACGTATGTATTGGCGAACGATATCGGTTATTTTAGGAACTCGTGTTCGATGGGTTTGCGGCTCATCACGATTCTGGTTACAGAACGAATCCCAGCTGCAAAGCGCCGAATCAGCCACTTCGAAAACATGACCATGAATCCTAGCATTGCACATGAATCCGTCATCCGCGCTTACCACAATGTGAATGTCGAGACTGTATATCGAAAAGGTTTGGAAACATATCGCAAGGCAGGAACAGAGCGAGCAGCCCAGTGTTCTATAGTATTCTGACGCGGCGCAGTCGGATCTTGGTTCCGATGCCGCACTCGAGAATGTGTCCAGGGTTCTTCTGGATCAAAACGGTAGGTGCAGACGAAGCCCTCGGGCTGGATTCAGGGACGTTCACGCGTCGGCATTCATGGCATCCAGCGGGGCGCCCTACGGGATGCAACATAGGCCTCGCCTGGAAGCGTCTCATAGAGACTGATCAGAATTAGCAGTTGGATGCACGCACGGCGTTGCCGCGCTTCACTGCAACATACAGGCGAAACGCGTGCAAGCACCAAGCACCGGTTACATACCATGTGCTCACTCGTTAACTGCTTCTGATGTTTTCTAGGCGTAAATGTGGCATGGATCGACAAGATTTCCAGTATTCGAAGTGCCTGTTAGTGGCGTCTGTCTCCGACTATTTCCTCAGGGCCGTGGCGTGCAGCTCTCGACGGAGTCTCGCTTGTGCTGCAGCGTAGCCGCTTCTACTCGTAGCGACCTGGCGGTGACACTATCGCCGCGGACCTCTATTCATTTGTGAAATGTTTTGGGTATTTTCGGGTGCTCGCTGTGGTTTCAATGGAAGCGAGGTTCAGAACAAGGGTTCCACAAGCGACGGCAGAGCCCTGTGGTGACCTGCGGAGCAGCCCCGGTGCTGGGGCGCCTTGTTGATGTGTGGACAGCGAAAGCTGCGAGACGCGCTCGAGTCGCTAGCGATGCACGCACATCTGCCTCATTACGGAGCATGTTTGTCGGGGAAGTGGGCAGCGGAAACTGCTCTGCTAATGGCACAATATGCGAATCGATTTCGACACAGGCCGGGATGGACGAGGCGCTTTCGATACGCATCGGGCATCATCTGCTGACGGGCTTCCTTTGTGAGCAATGAAACGCGCCAACGATCCGTGGTTCGTTAGCATCCGGGAGCCAGCGCCGACGGCACTTGTCTCGGGTGTGTGGTGAATGCACGGGCAGGATTCGGCTCCATGACCAAGAAACGAGCTCGGATGGATAACGCATGACATAGTTGCAAACCCTGTATTTTAGGGAATAACGAAAGTGTCTAACTCCATCGCATGGAGTCGGTTTTCCAGAAGCTGTTCTGTGCGAAAGCATTTTGTGTCGTGCAGATCTTCATTATGCAAGAGGAGCGATTCGCCGTGGGAAAGCGACGCTGCGCTTCAACGCGATCGGATGATGCGCGGTTGCAGCAAACGTGACTCTGTACGGTTCTTCGCAGAGCTCGAATGCGACTGCGGAACAGAAATTCGCGGCTGTGCAGCCCAGGTGAAAAACTGCGCAAACAGACGAATAAGGCGGATAATTTGCGGCGTGTCTGTGAACCAGTTCAGACGCTGGCGGTCGCCGTGATTGAGGAGCGAGGTTATCTCAATAAGGGGCTTCACCGTACAGAGCTTGTTGTGCATCATAGCGCAGAAAAGCCTGCGGCTTTCCCGACAGGGAACAATATTATCACATTCGCCGTGCAAAAAAAGGATGGGAAAATCGATAGGTTCCCGGGAAACGACTCGTATCGGTTGGCAGGACGCGATCAACTTTTGCACTGCCGGATGCGAGAGCATCGCCTTCGTGTGCAGCTCTCGAAACTCTTTGTCAAGTTGGAACCGTTCGAAAACTCTCTGAACGTGACTTGTCCTCGTACTCGAAGCATCTTCAGAAGCGTCGTTTGCAGTGTCGAAACTATGTGGTACCCGATCCCGCAGCTCTTTGAAATACTTGGGTAGCATCGCTGCCTCCGTGCTCCCTCGGAGGAAATGCGAGTCTTCCAAAGCGAGACGAAGCGCGTGGAGTAGCTGCGACATCCATCCATGTCCGTTGGCTGCATGCTCGATTTCCGAGATCAGCGAAGAATACTGAAGAAAATTGTAGAAGATCGCATTCCGACCGTAGTCATCGGCAGAGTCGCTGGACATGGCGCACCAGACCATCGCTTCAACTTCGGCGTACGGGCCAATGCACATGATCGTTCGAACCCGTTGTCGGATGTGTTCGCCACTACCCAAAACAGCGCAAAGCGTATAACCTGCCGCGACGCATGCCGCGAACAAACTAATAGATTCCTGATGGAAAGCCTTCGCAACGGCGACGACTGCCCAAGCGATTTCATCGAGTGTTTGCTGGCCCATACGACACTCTCGAAACTCGACAAAGTCGGGGATAACCGCAGTAAACCCCAGACTCGCCAAAGCTCGCGCAACCGCCTCCATGCGCGCATCCCGGTTTCCCGAAGGCGATAGGCCGTGCACCAGCAGCACCACTCCGAGAGTGTAACGGGCACGGTCTCCAGTTCGTAGCCGTTGCTGCATCGATCGAGCGGCGTGTTCAAAGATGCGTACCTGCAGAAGCCGCGTGCTCTCCGGTGCTCTTGGGCTTACCTCGGACGAGGTCTTCGCGTACGACCCATCGAGCGAACGAAGAGCCACAGTACGTATTTCGATTACTGACGCAGCAGCCTCCAAGCATGCGTATCGTTCAGACAGCGCTCCCTCGAAACGCTGATAATTCAAGCGCAACAGAAACTCGACTGCTCGCCAAACTGCAACTACCGAGAGAGCCGGCGCCATATTTCGAACGAGCCCTCTGAGTCGAGGTTTGTACTGTGAGCGTTTCACAGAGTCCTGTGCTACAGTAAAGCTCTGGGCACACTGAGGTGCGGTTCCAGAATGTATGCTGTCCCCGAATCAAGCACAACATGGAGGAGAGGTTGTTGCATATGTAGACTGCGGGGTTTCAAGCCGAGTGCACCGCCTCTCGCAGATGCGCATCTGCGGGCGCGTCGCATCCCGCGGCATCCGCTGGCGCCGATCGCCGCGTCGACGTTCAGTTGCCAGTGCAACTGCTCAAACCTGGGTCTCGATGCACGGAGGTGTTGGGGCTCAACGACCCCCAAATGGCTCAAATAGCACTGCAAGTCGAATGTGAGCTGCCCTTGTGGCGAAATGCTCTTGTGGCAGGTGCTCCTCCGCATGGACGTGATTCTGCGAGGCTGTACGGGAGCCCGGTCATCGAACTGTTTTGCGCTTGTTCCATTTTCTGTTCGCGGAGGCCACTGATGTTGCGGCCGCGAATACCAGTCTGGAAGGCATCTGGGAGGTGATCACAGGCCCGCTGGTATTTTTTCAATGTCGCTACTGGGCATGCGAGGCTGCCTATGCGCCAGATATCTCGGCACCTTTTATGATGGCTCATTGCGCACGCGAAATGCAAGCACTTGACGAGCTGCGGGGCTCGGTCGATTCCTAGCAGCTGAAATGGCTTCTCGTGTGCTATCTTGCTGCGTAATCCAATGCCAAGCCTGAAGCACAATCCATCTGTGGCTTGGATGCAAATGCTCACGGACGACGCGTACATATATCGTACTGGCATTCGATACAAACGGCCGGAATGCACGGCGACTTGAGGCGATTCTGTTGGAACAATTTCGACTTATACTGAGTTTGACGAGCTTTAAAAGAAACGGCGCGTTGCATGCTACCACTGCAACACGACGAAATACATGCAGCGAAACGACCGCAGAGCCCAGACCAGTGCGCAAAAATTTTTGCTCCTCCGCATAGGTCGCGGCCGGCACCTCATTCATACCTGCTTCCATGAATCCATGGGTGTATGCACAGGTCCACAAACGGAGATCGCTATACCCATGCGCCTAAACCTTTTCATGCAAGGAGCCCGTATTGCCTCGCGTCTCGCTATGCAGTGGTGCTCGATTACATCGCAGCGTAGCGCTGAAACGGCCCGTTCCAACAACAACCAAAAGCCACTGGACTGCGCTGCAGCCCTTGAAGCTATCGACCTGGGGTGGTCGGGACGAGCGCATCAACTCGGGCCGAGTGCAGCGGATCCACACGCACAGCGACCTATCTGCGAATCGCCTACCATCATTGGTGATGGACAGCGGTTTCACAGCGCGTAAACATCGAGGCTGCGGATGACGAGCATTGCGGGCGTACAGCGTCTCTCTTACACGAACCGGGGATCACCGAATTCGCGATACCGCTGAGGCGGTCTTCGCCCGTGGTACAAGCATCGACGGCGGCCTGGCCTCGAACAATAAATGCGACAATATGGACATGTGGGTGTCTCAGGGTATCGACGCCATCATCTGATCGGGGCGTCTGCCGAGAATTCCGTACCCTAGCAGAGCGCGATAGGCTCTACGCACGTCCCTGCTTACTGACAAGATCAAGTTTCTAACGTCCAGTGATCAGCGCTCTGTTCATGATTTTCTTCGGGGAAGAATCTTGAGTATTACTTACAGAGGACGTGATCAACTGTTGGAGTACGAGCACGACACTCACAGCGGATGGCTCCGGTGTCTGCCGCGGGTGCTGGGTCAGCGCAGGGGCGGAAGCCGTCGCTGCCCACAAAGGAGCAGTCGCTGTTCAAACAAATGTTTCGACTTTATGAAATCAAGCAGTACAAAAAGGCAAACAAGATCGCTGACCAGATCTTGCGTGCAGTGCCCGACCACGGAGAGACACTCGCGATGAAAGGTCTCATCTTGCGAGCGTTGGATCAACGCGACGAGGCCTACGAGCTCGCCAGGCGCGGCCTCCGGCAAGATATTCGGTCCCAAGTTGCGTGGCATATTTTAGGACTTCTTCACAGACACGACCGAGAGTACAAGGAGGCAGCCAAGGCGTACCAGCAGGCGCTCCGGTTGGACCCTAATAATGCGCAACTGCTGCGCGAACTATCTCCGCTTCAGGCGCACATTCGGGACTTTGAGGGGCTCCTCCGAACTCGCGAGCAAATGCTTCAGCAGCGGCCGACGCTGCGTCTAAACTGGCTGGGACTTGCCGTTGCAAACCACCTGCTGGGCCGTCACGAGGAAGCGTTACGGGTTCTGGATGCATGGGAACGCATCGCAGCCAAATACCAGCTCGGCACAGAGGGATCAAACGTCTCCGAAGCCTCGCTTGCGTACGAGTACCGCCTGAGATTGCTGGAAGAGGCGGATATGCGTGAGGAAGCCCTCAAGTACGCCGAGACTTGCATTCAGGAGGGAAAAATCCTCGATCGTACGTTCGCGCTCCACACCGCTGCGCGTATAGCGGAGCGGATCGGGGATCATGAGCGAGCCCACAGGTGTTACTGGCAACTCTTGCGCCGAAATCCGAGTAATGCGGAGTACCTCGAGGGTATTGTGCGAAACGATACGACGGGCCGGGATGTTGTGGCTCTGTATGATGCAGTCCCGAGGGAACTTTGCGACAGCGCCGGCGAAGAGTGCTTCACCCCTGACGAGGCGCCTGTGCTAGGTTGCGCGCTAGGAGCGCTTCGCCACCTGGAGGGATCCTGCGATGAATTCCGAAAAAGAGTCAAAGAGCTCATGCATCATTTTCTGGAAATCGCCCAGGTTCCTAGTTTCGCTCGCATCCTAGAAAATTTTTACAAGGATGATGCGAAGAAGCGCGTCATCGACGAGGTGTTTCTCGAACTGATCGGTAACGTCCCAGCTGCGGTTCATAATGAGGCGACCGCGATTTTCGCCGCAGAACACTGTATGCGGGTATCGCGCGACCCTGAACGCGCTATCGCCTTTCTAGAACAGTTCACCGACTCGCCTGAATGCATAGCCGCGATAGCGCGGATCTGGCGGTCTGTTGGAGCATATCGCCGCGCTTACGAGGCAGCAGAGCGAGCACGATCCCTGGACGTGCGTGATCGCGCACTGAACTCACTCGCAGCTGAGTACGCATTGCTAGCCGGCATACCTGATCGTGCCATGGAGCTGATTTTGATGTTCACACATGATGGAGAGACGCCTCCTGTTCAAGCGCTGTACAATTTGCAGGTCATGTGGTTCGAACTAGCTTACGCGGATGCAGCGCTTGCACAAGGCCGCATCGATCGTGCGCTGAAATACTACACGGCAGTTCTGCGGCATTTCACAGACTTTCGCGAAGATGAGTACGACTTTCATGCGTACTGTCTACGGAAATCCACGATCGCAGCCTATGTGGATCTCATTCGCTGGGAAGATCGTCTTCATCAGCATGAGTACTACCAACGCGCAGTGCGCGGCGCTGCACGTTGCTACCTTGCGTTGCATCGCAATCGCGCGGACATTACAGCACGTCTGGAACGGCTCCGCGTTCATGCGGGTGCCATTACCACAAGCGCGTCCACCAATGAGACCTCCACAGCGAAACGAGCATCTCGCCGTCCGCGCACTCCCGGTTGGATGGAGACCGACCCCGACGGAACAATGCTCATCAGCCACGCGGCACCTCTGGAGGAGGCGGAAAAGCTAACGCTTCCGTTAATACTCAAGGCCACGCAGCCTTCCGAGCTATCAGAAGAGCTCTTGGATATCATTTTCCAAGTCGCTGTGGAGAGTGCTCGTTATGCGCTCGCTGCCCGAGCGGTCGTTGCGGCTTTGCGGGGCAGCACTACGGTCGAGACGCTGTCGCCGATGGCGATTCGTCTGCTCGTACGTCTGTCACGTTCCATCAGGGGGTCGTCGTCTGCAGCGAAGCTTGCGCAAGTAGAACTTGATGCGGTCGTGAAAACTTTGCACGGAAACAATGTTGAGAAAGTTTGCCACGAGTTCTTTGAACGACGCGGGGCTACTGACTTGGCCAGCGTCACCGCGCTCGCCACCGCAACGGGCGATAAGGCATATTTAGAGCGCGGGGTGTTGCGACTCTGCGAAGCAGGCGTCCATCCTTTTCTGTCCGACTTTGAAGAGGCCTGGGCGGTGGCGGTAACCGAGAACGTCTCTGAGGAAACCAGAGCGGCCATGCGCAACTGGTATCCGTTCGCGGACGCACTTTCCAGTGACCCGCCAGTTGATCCGTGCCTGTTTGCTTCGCGGAGCGAAGACATATCGCGACCATAGGGTAAATTGATATCCGCCCGCAGACGGCTGCCAGCCTTTTTCGACCAGCGTCCTGCAATCGTTTTCAGTTTCTCTTTGTACACTTCGAGCCTGAGAGGTTGCGCCCCAAAAATGCGCGCGTCAGCTCCACGGGTCTCGTCTTCAGCATCTTACATCGTGTAATATTGCGTTCGGCGTTCAAGTAACTGTTCATGAACTCCTTGACTTTAATGCCTCTGGTGCAATGCATCAGTCCAGGGATTTCTCAAACACTTGCCCTCTGTGCCACTCTAGTCTCATCATCGTCCTCTACGGCGAACAAGTTTTGCTCGCCAATCCCCACTATTCTTTTTCTTCGTCAGTAGCTCTCCCTTGCTCGATGGTCGGCGAGGAGAGGATTATTTCGTTTCCTTGTCAAACCCCGACGACACCGACCCTCTTCGATCCGCCGCTTCGATGACGATTCTTTCCCTTGGGTTTTCTATTTCTTCTAATGAACGCGCTTCGAACGTGGTTGCTGTTAAGCACGAAACCACTCTTGATTCCACGCATCTGCGAGTGGAACCCCGTTGAGGTGAAATACCGTAAGCATCACCCATGAATCTGTCCTTAATATACACATGTGTCGCAAAAAATCGCGCGCAATCGCCATCGCTCGTAGCGCAACCATTTATATATAGAATATCGCAAATAATTGCTACAGTCCGGCGGTCGCGATGTGCTGATGCAGGTGGATCGCTGGCGCTAGCAACAAACGGGACTCATAGTTCAGGGGTAGAATGCTCGCTTCGGGAGTTACCGAAGAACGTGCGAGAGGTCCGGGGTTCAAGTCCCCGTGAGTCCCTGTTCGATTCTGTTTTTGGCAGCCGTCCCGCGTACGACGTCCGCGGGAAACGGCAAGGAAGAGGCGCTTGGAAATGGTCGCACTCGTTCCGCGCGGCAGACTTGCACCGTTCGACGAGACGCCCAACCTGCTTGCCACGAACGCACGTCCTTGCGTCCGTGCTCTACCCCTACCGGACTATGGTGGGACAGGTTCACGCCGTTAACTCGGGCCTGCACACAAGAGGTTGGAGTCTCCGCGCACTGTCATCAACACTCGCCTGTACGCGCTTCTGCTGCGACTGTTACCCGTTTCGCTCTCGTATCTCTGGCTCAAAACGTCGGACTCTCTAGTTCCTGAAGCTGACTTGTCACAAAACCGGGCATGGCGATGGCAGCGTTCATGTACCGATTTCTTTGCTTCCAGCTGTTAACGACGCAATTCATGCTCAGGCAGCGCCGACAAATTTCGGTCGCTTGCCATCAGGATCTTCACTTGATATA
>Ga0123519_10014946_pt1 | contig 10962 bp, 10 predicted proteins | sample YelNatPaOPRAMG02_FD_87396 | JGI IMG/M metagenome (GOLD analysis project Ga0123519, IMG submission 87396) | Hot spring microbial communities from Yellowstone National Park - Yellowstone National Park OP-RAMG-02 (version 2) | ecosystem: Environmental > Aquatic > Thermal springs > Hot (42-90C) ... | reverse complement strand
TTACATTCATGATGTAGTCCATGTTCACATGTCCAAATACGCCGAGAAACGCCATTTTATCACAATCCAGGGAATAAAGTTATGGGTTAAAAAGGTATCGAAGGATAGCGAAGAAGAGATTCTAATTTTTCTTGATAGTTTAGAATAGAATGGAATCATTACTCTTTAATATTCGCATATTCGTTTTTGTCAGAAATTTCCTCGATAGCTTCTGATTGCTCTTCTAAAGACCAGCTTCGTCCACATTCACAGTTTCCCTGGTATGTATTCTGAAATTGTCCACCTAATAATTCTAAGTGGACTTCTTTACCGCATAAGCAGTTTATTATTATTACTTTTTTATCCATGATTTCACACATCTATTATGGGTTTGATACAAATTCGAGAGCCAAGTTCTGTAATGGAATATTTTTGCAAGGAATCGATATTGCCAAAAGAATATGTAAAACATTTTAACTTTTTTCCTTTGCATTCTGACCGAATTTTGTTGGGAAATTCTTTGGATATTAAAACTCCAAGTATACATTCATTTCCTAACTCTTTCATATAATTTTCTAATTGCCTTATGTCTTTTAGTTGTGCCTTGTTTAATTTGACTTCTACAATGATTTTCTGGGAATACCCAGTAGGAATAGCATCCTTGATTAGAATATCTATGTGTCCTTCGGGTAAAGCTTTTTCGCTAAGCACCTCGAATTTATTTGCTTGTAAACTATCTAAACCACTCAAATTAAATAAGGTTTGCAAGTTTGTATTCCAAGATAACCATTGTTTTATTAAAGCCTGAAGAACAAATTCCTGAAAATAGAAAACTTCTGGTGGAGACACTAAAGTTCTATTCCATGTAAGTGTCGGGATAAATGTTTCATAATTATCGATTGCAAACCTTTCTATGGGCTTATCATAAAGATTTCCCATTTGGGAAACTGATTGCAATGTGGTCTGGTCTGCTTGAAAATGGGTTTTTCTATAGCCTCCCCTTAAAAGTAAGTTTTCTGCTACATATGTAAACTCTGGTCTAACCATAGGTTCGATAAATTCCCGAAGGGGTTTTAAATGAAGGCGAAAAGGGAAATAGTAAGTTTTACCAGACATTCTAAAGGTTACTGAAGGCCAGGGACCAATTTTATCCGCACCCTTTATTGCTTCCTTCTTCTCGACTTTATAAAGGTTGAAAACTTTTGCTCCATACAAAAACGAAATAAAATCCCCTTCCTGAATTTCTGTATATGTCCATAACCCGTTTATGCTATTTGTAAAACCAGCAAGTCCAAATTTTATACATAATTCCAGATTGGTTTTGTTTGAAACAGAGATCAAAAAGTAAGCCATTATCAAATCACCCCATCCCCAGATCTATGGTTTTGTAGTTATGCAGTCTCTTGTTGACTAGTCCTTTTAATTTAAATCCAGCTTTTAGAAATACATCAATGATTTGGAATCCTATGGGAACAACATGTTTCTTCTTTCTTGAAACATCAATTAATATGGCGGTGCAATTAGCGCCAGATTTTGGGGTTCGAAGACTTTCTTTTGCTTCTCTGGATTTATCCTCGTTTTTCATTCGAAAAGTCTCCTTTGGTTTTTATGACGGAGCGCAATTTTTATCGACTTCTGATAAATTTCATTGCATAAAAATCTTCTGGGGTAGGGGAGGATTGTGCTGGGATATTAAAGAAAGAGCGAAAATAATTAAAATGTATCAGAAACATATCTCCCTATAGAAAGGATAGAGGAATAGAGTTTATGTATAGAGAAGAAGGGAAAAAAGAGGGTAAGGGGTATAGGCAAAGTTATGGTGGAAAGAGACGTGCTAAGGAGGAAGAAGATAGGGCGTATCAAGCGGCATACCAAGCCGAGGTACTCGCAAATCTAAAGAACATAGATACAACTACGAAGATGATAGATGCGAAGATTATGGGTAGGGAGCGGAATGTTGCGTTATTCATAGATCACGATAACTTAGTTTCAGGTGGAGTTGAGTATGACCGTGCGGCGATAATAGGTATAGCCAAGAGATATGGAAGGATATCGAGTGCAAAGGTTTATTTTGATATAGGGGGAGAGTCTTCGGAATCGTTCTACAACTATTTTTTGCATGGAGTGCAAATGGTCTATGCGCCGAAATGGAAGTATGAGCAGACAGGCGGAAAGAGCATTGCGGACCCGATGCTAATGTGCGATATAATAGAGGCGTTGCATGATTGTCCTTGGATTGATGTGTTCGTGATAGTAACAGGCGACAAAGATTTTGTGATACCGATAAGGAAGATTGCGGAACATGGTAAGACAGCGGTAATTATCGCACGAGAAACAAGGCTTGCAGATGTCCTTGTAAAAGAATGCGAGCGAAACGGTTTTGATGTCATTCGATTGAGAGAAGTCTAGGAACTACAATGCGAGTACATCGTCTATATTTTTGCGAAGTTCTTCTATATTTTGGAAGATTTTTTCGGGCGATTCAGCTTTAAGTTTTTCAGGGTCGTTCCCACCAGAAAGAAGAACGATACAAGGGATTCCAACTCTTTTTGCTGCGATAATATCCCAAACGCTATCGCCTACAGCGGCACAAAATTCTTTTTTTATTCTCAATCTCTGAATTGCAAGGGCGAATATATCGGGCTCCGGCTTGGTATGTTTTACTTCGTCTCCGCTTACTACAACCTCTATTTTATCTTTAACTTCTCGTAGATAATGTTCGATTTCATTTTTGTTAGCAGATGATGCGATTGCAATCTTTATTTTTCTTTCTCTAAGTTCGTGGAATAGTTCTTTGACGCCTGGAAACAGATGCACTTTTTCTATCATGTTTTTATATTCTTGATTGTGGATTTTTCTTATTTTATCGCCGTGTTTCAGGTCGTTTTCTTTACCTATAATCGAGGGTACTAGCAAATCTCCGCCTTTTCCAATATGTGGTAAGATTTCAGACATGCTAATATCGTATCCAAAAGTTCTGAATGCGATTTCCCAAGATTTAGCATGAAGTTTATTATTATCCACGAGAGTGCCATCTACATCGAAGATTAATGCTTTCAACATGGGCAAAGATAGAGAACGAGGAGAATAAAATGTTATCTTGCTTAAGATGCGGTTTTTATCTTTTGATTATCCTATCTTTTAAATTTCCTTTTAATTTTCTTTTAAGTCGTCCCTTATGGATTATAAAATATATTGCAAAAAGAGAGATTGATACTAGAGAGATAATCAATACCAAGCCGAGAGTGAATTCGGCAAATTGGTTTTCTTCGGATACCAAGCCGGAAAGATGTATAACTTGAGAGATATTTTCGTTTGTTTTCGAGGTTACTTTGAGTAAAATCTCGTCTTTCTTTTCGGATGATTTTATGTAGAATTTTGCACTTTTTCCATTTTGTAGATAGATTGTTGTTTGGTTTAGGTATATGCTCTTTGTGAGAGGAGAGGTAAGACTAGATGCGTTAAGAATATAGGTATCTGGAATTTGCCCTACATTTTTAATTTCGAGTACGAATTTAATTTCGTGCGCAAAGGTAATATTTCTCTTTTCGTCTATGTTCCCAAGTATGACAAAGCCTAGATTCGCAGGGTCTATCACAAATTCTATTTTTATATCGATGCTCCAGGTGTATTTTTGAGAGGATACATTTAGTTTAAGAAAAGAAATGCCTGAGTAGTCTGCAGGTGCACGGACAAGCAAAGTTAGATTTGCATATTTGCCTGGTTCTAGTGGTGAAAGTGTAGATGGGTTTGCTTTGCATTCCAAGCCGACAGAGACAAAATTTGCTGATATAAAATTTGGAATGAGGTATATCTTATCGTTACAATCGTCTAAGAATTCAAGCGTGATGTTGATAGAATGCCAACTACCTGAGAATAAAGTTAGGTTATTTTCCGAATGGATTGTGAATGGAATGTATCTTGATATATCAAGTGTAGCATTGGTTGAGAAAGTTCTTCTTCCTTGTGCAATTATGCTGAAATTGAAAAGACCTACCAGGCCTTGAGAAGATATAGTAACTGATGCAGTCCTTATAGATTGGGTAAGTTTAGATGGTGAAATCGAGAATTGAAAACCTGCGGGAAGACCTGCGAGCGAAAGTGTTAGAGTATCGTTGAATGTCTGATTGCATATTAATCCGATTAAAAATAAGGCTGTTAAATATTGGCTGATTTTTTTATATTTAGGTGCGATTTCGATTTGGAACCAGTCGTCGATTAGTTTGGTTATGTTTATTTTTACTGTTCGAGTAAGCGAGCCATTGCTAACTTCAACGGTGATGTTGTATTCCCCAGGTAGTATTTCGTCTGTGTATATTTGCAGAGTGGCATTTGAATTTGAGAAAAATATTGTGCATTTTAGCGAAGGAGTTGAAGATTGGTATGTAAAAGAAACGTTACCCGAGAAACCGTTGATAGGTATAACAGATATATTTACAGTATTTTCAGATGAATTTTCGCCGAATGTATAAATGCTGTATCTTTCTGCAATTATCAAGAAATCGGTTACATCGATTTGTATGCAAGCGTCCCTTACCAAGCCTGAGGATGGGCCTGAGGAATTTGCAATTATGCGCACGATATGCAGGCTTGGAGTTGCGTATTCGGATGCGTTAATTGTGAGAAGGGAATAGTTTCCAGCATATAAAGTAGAAGGTGAGAAAGTTAATTCAAGTTCGTTCGGTTCAGAGGGTTGAGATAGAGCAGAAAGAGAGATAATCGAGTTAAAATTGCCTATTTTTTCGAAGTAAATTTGGAATGAGATAGGGTTCATTTTTGTAATCTTTGTATATGAGAAAGGAAGATGGATAATAAAATCATCCTTTTGTACTAAGAAGACTGTGATATTGACTTCGTGCGTTCTATTTCCACCATTTGCTATTACATGGAGAATGAAATTATTTTGACTGGCGTTCGAATCTGCCGAGATGTTAAGAAGTATGGTAAGAGGAGATTGTGTTAGATAGGTGCAGTTGTTAGATAATTCAGCAGATACATTTTCAGGCAAGCCTATTATGGAGATTTCTATAGGTCTTTCAAAAATTGCATTTGAGGAAAGAGTAAGCGGTATTGAAATGCTATTGTTAATAACAAGGGTTACATTTGTAGGTCCTTCGAGAGAGAAATCCAAAATCTCATAAGTTAAAGCAAGTGTGATGTTGTGATTTCCGCCTGAGAATAGGACAGATATAGAATAATTACCTGTGCAAATATTTGGGATTGGTGTTAGGTTAAGGTAGATAATTGCAGGCAGAGTAAATTGAGAATGTGATATATTTGGGGAAAGAGATTCGTTACAAAATACAGAAACAGATATAGTTTCGTGGAAATCATCGAGCGCCTGGAGAGAAAATATAAAAGATGCTTTTTCGCCTGCAAATCCTTTTTTTGTATCTTGAACTAAGGAAACTGAGAAAGAGCCTTTTGAGGTTACATTTAAGAATAGAATTAGGAGTTTGGATACTTGCTCGCAATCTCCCGGCGTGTAGGTTGCATATAGATATAAGGTATAATTGCCAAAATGCCCAAGCCCTACAGTAACATTTAGATAAATTCTGCCTTGTGTGCATGTTTGTGGGTAGTCTAATACAGCATTTGGTATCGTGTTTTCTACGCTAATGTTTACATGACCTGAGAAACCGCCTATTGGCACTATATTTATGGGAAACGAAGCAGTGCTTTCTTCGTCTATGGTTTGAGCATGAGTTTCTGAATCCAAAGTTATCCCTTTTTCGTAAACGTTGAAAGTAAGGCCCGTGGAGTTTGTTTTGTAATAGGCTTTATCATGTCCTCCGAGATAATTTGCATAAAGTTTGTAAATTCCTGGACTTGGAGGTGCTGTTAACGTCCATTCGAATAAAGCATAAGTGCCATTCCACGTTTTTTGGCAGTAATTCGAAGGATATACATTGTTGTTTGCATCTTTTGTAATTATCCAACCATCTGCATTTGGATGGCTGTTTCCAAGTTGTAGTCTCGATACAATTTGAACAGAAATATTCAATCCTATTTGCTGTTCGCTGTTCATAACATATACACGAACTGTAACATTTCTTTCGTTAATTATTGGGCTTGGGTTTGTCGTTTCCATGGTTATTATCGAGACGCTTTCGTATATATGGCATGCACCATTTCCACACATATATTCCTCGTTTTGGTCTATAGAATTCGTTGCAGAAACGTAAGATATTGCAATCAGCGCGAAAACGATAATGAATGCATGTAAGGCACGCATGGATATACCATTGCATTGAAGATAAATAAGTTTCTCTGTGCTCTTTCCATGATTTTCCTCTTTCCTTTGTTTCCAGATTTTTGGTAACAAGATTGATATTTTACAAAGCGTTACTCTTGTCATGCGTCGTTCTTTGCCTATGGTCTGTCTGGTTTGTGCCATGTTACTTATTTTATCGGGGTGTATAAACCCAAGTGGTTCAGATGGAAATAGGCGAGCATTCACATTAAAAGACCTTGAAGGAAGAGTTCCGATAGTTTACGGCGAGCCACACAACTACACTTTACCAGAGAATTCGACATGTTCGCCATCGTATAAGTACGAACTTCAATGGTCCTTTGGCTTGGGCAATAAGATATTCGCAGATTATGGAAGTTATGTTGATGTTTGGCTTGTAAATGGTGATTACGAGGATGGAGCAAGTCGCATGCTTGTTTATACCATAGGGATATTGATTGAAGGCACTTTTTACAAGTCGAGCGTATATAAGATAGTTGAAGTGAATAGCACAGAATATCTTGGGTTTGTTAGATTTAAAGCACCATTGACGCCAAGTTGCAGATATACATTGAAGATCGCGTTCTATTCTCAAAACTCATCCGATGGAAAATGGCATAATTATGGATTAAAAAGCGGGAATGAACATGAGCATTCGATTGATGGAATACCTATAAACAGCAGTTATAAGACAAGTATGAACAACAAAAAATACTACGATAAACTTAACAATTTAGTAAATTATTCGCAAGTTAGAGCAAAAGCAGACGAACTGTCAGCAGAATATCCTGGTGTGCGGTCTATATATGCGATGTTTGCGGCGTTTGATTTTGTGCATTGGAATATCACATACACGCCTGACATAGGGAAAGATACCTGGTCAGCACCAAAAGATACGTTATCCTCGAGGAAAGGGGATTGTGAAGATTTGGCGATTCTGTTTGTTTCCATAATAGGGGCGCTTGGCGGAGCATCGAGGATTTTTTTAACTGATAAGCATGTATTTTCAGCAGTCTATGCAGGGAATGAGACTAATTTTAGTGAGATAGAAAAAGCAGCATCTCTTTATTATGGTCAGGAACTCGAACTTGAATATATCAAAGATAGTTTCGGGTATTGGATTATTGCCGATGTTACGCAAAGTTCTTATTTTGGTTGTTTGCCGCAAAGTGGAGTTCCTATAGGCTTGGGTGGTTGGGGATTTAACTCGAATGTTACCACGCTCGATATTATCGATGTTATTCCGAGAAAATAATGGAAATAGTAGAATTGAAATAGTAGAATGCATGCGAATTAATTTTGGTATGGTACCTACATGATTTGGGCAAAGTATTTCATATACCAATTGGTGTATACTCGAATAAGGTGATAAGATGCAGATTGCAGAGGTTGATAAAACAAAAGAATTTAAGAAAGAGAGTATGGTAAAGAAGGTGCTAATATCTACGGACAAGCAGGTAGTTTCTCAGATGAATTTTGATGTAGGTACGGAATTGCCAATGCACAAACATCCTAATGCAGACGAAATCTTTTATGTAATCGAAGGTAAGGCTGAAGTTACGATAGGGAATGAAACTAAAGAGATAAACGCAGGGAGCATCGCGTATGGACCTGCTGGAGTTTTTCATGGAATAGTCAATAAGAGCAAAGGGCATGTAGTAGTAGTTGCTGTACAATCGCCCAAGCCGGAGGCTACAATCTTTTATAAAGACGAGGTAAAGGGAACAGGTTATGCAGATAAGAAAGAAGTGAAGAAAGAGAAAACAAAGTGGAAATGCACAGTTTGCGGATATATCCACGAAGGAGCAGAGCCTCCAGAAGTATGTCCTGTGTGCGGCGCGCCCAAGGAAGCGTTCGTTAAGGTTGAGTGAGGGTTGAATAGTTGAACGATTATGAATAATGTAAGCATTAGAATAGGTAGGCATGTGATTAAGCGAAAGAAAAAGAGAAAAGAAAAAGAAAACAAAAAAAGAAGGTGAATGTATGAAATGGAGATGTAAAGTATGCGATTATATACATGAAGGGGACCAACCCCCTGAAGTATGTCCTGTATGTGGTGTAGGACCTGAAGAATTCGAGAAAGTAGAGTAAAGGAGGTTGTGTTAATGGAGAAGACAGAGGTTGCAATTACAAAAAAGAATTTGAGCGAAGCATTTAGCGGTGAATCTATGGCAAATAGGAAATATCTAAAATATGCAGAAGTTGCAGACAAGGAAGGATATCCCGAAGTTGCAAAACTGTTCAGAACTATTGCAGAACAAGAAACAGTGCATTCTTGGCTCTGGCTGAACGAGTTAGGTGGTGTATCGACTACAGAGGAAAATTTGAAAAGTGCAATCGAGGGAGAGACTTATGAATATACGAAGATGTATCCGAAATTTGCTGAGATTGCTGAAAAAGAAGGGTTCAAGGAACTTGCCTATAAGTATAGAATGCTTGCATCAATTGAAGAAAGGCATGCAAACGAATACAAGAAAGCTCTCGAAGAATTAAAGAAAAAGAAACCAAAAGAGGGGAAAGAAAAGAGATATATCTGTCCCAATTGTGGCTTTGTTGCAGAAGGAGAGGTGCCAAAGAATTGTCCGCTCTGTGGCTTGGATGCTGCGCAATTTAAACCAATTTTCATTTAAGATTTAACTTTTTTTCCTTTTTTGTAGTATTGTAGGGTATAGAGCACAAAAACACTTGCGTGAGCGAAGATAGATAGTTAGATATAATTCTTCTTTTTCAAAATAATCAAAAATAAAACCACTATGAATATCGAAAGTAGAAGAGCAGTTAGAATTGTATACGAAACATTGCTAAATTCACTTCTTATATCTATAGAGACTTTTGTCGAATTCTCCAAGCCGTTATTGTCTTTTACAAACAAAGTTCCCATATGTTTTCCTTCAGGAAGGTCTGAAACATGGGCTTCTTTCGATTTTGAGAATTCAAAAAAGGTATAGTTTACATTCCCGAATTCTATCCTTGCGCATGTGGGTATATTCGTAGTCCATCTTATAACTGCAGTCTCTTCTTTGTATTCTACAGAAAGTTTTGTTATTTGCGGTTTATTGAATAGACTTTCATTCAAGAAAGATTTGTTCAAGTGCACATTTCTATTCCCTGCTCTGTCCCAAATTGTAATTTTATAATAACGAAAATCCTCTATTCTTTGAATTGAAAAAAGATGAGTTTTTTTGAAACCTGTTCCATTTAGCGAACTTCCATAATCCTCTGTCTTTCCGTATTCGAGCATGCAGAGCGCATCCTCATTCAAATTCACATACACAGACACATTAGCATAAATATTGGAATTTGCTGAATTTGTGTTTACAGAATTTAGAGTAATATTCAAATCTAAGAATATAGGTGGCGAACAATCCAAAGAATCAAGAAGAGAAATAGAATAATCGCATCCATCGTTATTGTCCCATTCCGTACCATCTGCAAAAACAAAGTTTATAGTGTCCATTCTGAAATCAGTCATAATCGTAACTGAAAAATTCTCGTCTATTTTATGCATAGGTGTATCTACCACGCCATAAGACAAAATAGAGCCTGCAGGCAAACAGTCGCTAGGCGGCATTTTCCAACCATTAATCCCCCAATGAAGTGTACATCTTGTAATATCGTCTTTCAACTTCCCTCCTTTGGGCGAATAGTATATGGTTACATTCTCTCCTTTTCTGGGTTGCTCGGGGATACTCCAAGATGCTTTTGCAGGCGTTACATAAATAGAGCCACTTCCAATTTCTGTTTTGTAGAACGAAATGTTGAATACGATACTCCCTTGTAGCAAATTGGAACTATACGAAGGTGAAGACTTGAAAGAATACGCAAGAACATGCGCATAATATGTTGAATTCAAATCCACATTCGAATATACTTTTACACATCTACCGTCCGAATCTTGAATACCAATCTCTCTTATTTTCGAGGGTAAATTATAACTCCTCGTATCGTAAGAAGATGAGAAGTTCCCCTTATCCGTTATTATCGTTGTGTTTGTTCTTTTTGGATAAAAAGAATCCAAGCCGAACGAAAATGCAATTTCTGTGCAAAAAGAGGTGCCCGAAAAACCCGAATACGAATATACAACTGAGAGTATACCTTTATTAGGAACTTCAGGTACTCCAGAAAATAGAACATCAGAAAATCCAATCTCTTTTGTTATGCTCTTCCCTGAATTTGAATATGAGAAAGTAATCTTAGGTGGTGTTGTCTGTATGCTTGCTGTGTATTGATAATTCGCAATAAAATTTTCGTTGAGATAATCTGCAAAAGACTTGTGCCTCAACCAATATGTTTTTGTTGTTCTTCCCCACAAATCGACACCTGTTATAGATTCTGAACATGTGCATAAGGGCAAAGAAGAATAATCGGGACATTTTGAGGTATATGTCGAGGGCGCATCGTTGTACAGATATGAAGTGCCGTTCACAATATCGAATAGAGCAATCAACCTACCTCCATGTGCAGAAAAGACTGCAAAAGTATCTTTGTCTTCTAAGATATACTCCATACTTCCATCTGAATCTAGGTCACTCATTCTTACATTTTTGCTCGTCGGCAAATCTAACGATTTCAGACATGCTTCGACTGCGATACCGCAGCATTTCGATTGATGATACCATTTGAATAGGCATCCCCAACAGCCAAATTCAAACATACAACTTACATATTGCACCTTCGCAATCTCAAGAATTTTCTCTGCTGCGCTCGTATTCTTGCCTGCATTCTTCGCATACAAAATCGCATTCTCGGCA
>Ga0123519_10014938_pt1 | contig 10970 bp, 13 predicted proteins | sample YelNatPaOPRAMG02_FD_87396 | JGI IMG/M metagenome (GOLD analysis project Ga0123519, IMG submission 87396) | Hot spring microbial communities from Yellowstone National Park - Yellowstone National Park OP-RAMG-02 (version 2) | ecosystem: Environmental > Aquatic > Thermal springs > Hot (42-90C) ... | reverse complement strand
TAACGGCCCAGGGTGACGATCAACCGAGGCTTGATGATCTGAAGCTGGCGGTCCAGGAACGGCCGGCAGGCCTCGATCTCGTTTGGCAATGGATCGCGGTTCTCCGGCGGTCGGCACTTGATCACATTGGCGATGTATACTTGGCTACGCGATAACCCGATGGAAGCCAGCAGCTGCTCGAGGAATTGGCCGGCAGGCCCCACGAACGGCCGCCCCTGCTGGTTCTCGTGGTAGCCAGGCGCCTCCCCGATGAAAACGATAGCAGCATCCTCCGGCCCTTCACCCGGCACGGCCTTCAGACGCGACTTCCCTAGCTCGCAGCGGCGACAGGCTTTGATCTCCTCAGCTAGCTGTGCGAGTGCTGACATCTTTCTTCTCCTGCTTCACTCCCAATCGCAGACCCAGCATACGGCTGCCCGTGAAGAGCAGGAACAGCCCGAAGATCAACTGCAGCCACTGGCGGTCCAGCAACTGGGCAACCTGCGAGCCCAGCAAGCCGCCGACGATAGAGAAAACCCCAAGTAAGACAGCCGTCCTGAGGTCCACGTTGCCTTGACGAAAGTGTGTAGAGGCGCCGACGATGGCCGTGGGAACGATCACGATGAGCGAAACGCCTTGCGCCACGTGCTGCTCAACACCCAGCAACAAAGTCATGGCCGGCACCATCACGATCCCCCCGCCGACGCCCATCAAGCCGCTGAGGAGGCCGGCGATGACACCGATGGCAAGCTCGAGCAGCATCTGCCAGATTCCCCCATCCACTACTGCACCCCCGTCAAGAAGCCGCTCATCCCGGTCCAGATCATCATGACCCCGACTACGATAACCATGGCGCCGAAGGCGCGGCGTAAGTCTTTCGCCGGCACGCGGTTCATTAGCTTCGCCCCCAGATAAGAACCGACAACGGTGCCCACGGCCAATTCGGCCGCTAGCTGAAGGTTCACGTTGCCATAGCGGCCGTAATTCAGAGCCGAGGCGGTAGCCGTGAGAACGATGATGGCCAGAGAGGTTCCGTGGGCTCGATGCTGCGTCAAACCGAGCAGGAAGACCATGGCCGGCACAGCGATGATGCCGCCCCCAACACCCATCAGCCCGGCCATCACCCCCGTAGCCAGGCCAACCCCAACCAAGATCAGTATCAAGCGCATTATAGGCGCCCCCGAAGCATTGGCTAGGGCCCGACCTACCGGCCCAGCCCCGCGGCTGGATTCTAGCCCATTTCCCGGACCGTGTCCACCGCTTTCGCCGGCTTCTCCCAATACACGGCGCAGGAAGTGGGCGACTCGCACACCTTGACATAGGAGATGCTCACCCCTGGGAACGCCAGGCGGCGGGCCACCTCGCCGAAGATGAAACGAGCCAGGTTCTCCGCCGTGGGGCTTACTCGGTCGAAGGGCGGGATGTCGTTCAGGTACCGATGGTCGAGGGCATCCGTCACCTCTCGCACCAGCAGCTTCAGATTCTTGAAATCGCAGACCATCCCGTACTGGTCCAGGTCCGCCGACTCCACGGCCACCTCCACCAACCAGGTGTGCCCGTGCAAGCGTCGGCAGGCTTCGTACTCGCCCGGATGATTATGTGCGGAATCGAAATCCAGCTTCACCTGTAGCTGAAAAGGCATATTTGGTCTCCTCTCATCGACACTCGCAGTCACGCCAGGACGGCATCGGGGCGTACCACACTATCTCCTGCTGAAGACGCAACTTTTCGGCCACCTGTCTTGCTGTGAGCCCATCCGGCAGATGGTAGTCGGGCCAAAGCTCTGCGAGGGGAACCATCACGAAAGCGCGCTGGGCCATCAGCGGATGCGGCACGATGAGCAGGTCTGTGCTCAGGTGTTGATCGTCGTAAATCAATATGTCGAGGTCGATCTCTCGCGGCCCCCAGCGAGGCGCCGGTCGCCTTCCCAGGTCGCGCTCGATCTGCTTCATACGCCGGAGCAGGAATTCCGCGGGCAGAGTCGTGGCCAGTTCGGCAACGGCATTCAGAAAAGCGGGCTGGGCAAGATACCCAACGGGAGCCGACTCATACAGGCTGGAGGCCCGTCGAACCCGCACGCCCAGCTCACGGTCCAGGCGGCAAAGTGCTCGGCGTATCTGCTCAGCCCTATCCAGCAGATTGCTCCCCAGGCCAATGTAAACCGATACCTCGCCCGGAGCCTCAGCGGCCACTTTAACCTGCCTGGTACCCTCGCACGATGGCGTCAGCCACCTTTGCTACTCTGGCCATCTCCCTCACGTCGTGCACGCGCACGATGTCCGCACCACGCGCAATCGACAGGGCCACTGCCGCGGCCGTTCCCTCCACGCGCTCGGAAGGAGGCAAGCCCAATATACGGCCAATGAAGCCCTTTCGCGAGACGCCGATCAATATCGGCTGCCCCAGCTCCGCAAACTCACCCAGGCGCCGAAGCAGTTCCAAGTTATGCTCCAGAGTCTTGCCGAATCCGATGCCAGGGTCAAGCACGATCTGGTCTCGACGAAGGCCGGCCCGAGTAGCCACTTCCACGCTGTGGGCCAGAAAGCTCGAAATCTCGCCTATGAGGTCGCTATAGACCGGGTTATCCTGCATGTTTTGAGGAGTGCCGCGCATATGCATGGCCACCGCCGCGGCCCCCGCACGCGCCGCCACTCCCGCCATCCTGGGATCGCCTTGCAAACCAGTAATATCGTTTACGATACAGGCGCCCGCTGCCAGCGCAGCCTCCGCCACCTCTGGCTTATAGGTATCCACACTGATCGGAATCGAGATCTCACCCGCGAGGCGCTCGATCACTGGAATCACGCGCGCCAGCTCCTCCTCTCGGCTCACGGGGACAGCGCCCGGCCGGGTGCTTTCACCGCCCACATCCAGGATGTCTGCCCCTTCCTGGACGAAGCGTCGCCCCTGCTCAACGGCGGCCGCGACTTGCCTATGCAGACCGTCCCCAGAGAAAGAGTCCGGAGTGACGTTGACGATACCCATGATCAGCGTGCGCCGACCCAGGGGCAGGCGGTAGCGCCCGCACGCTAGGCTATCTGGTTTCTCCGCCATTGCTCCTTCCCTATCCATTGTGGCCCTGGCCGATAAGGGCAAAGGCCTCCGCGCGGGTGGCGGCGTTGGAGCGGAAAATGCCACGGACGGCCGACGTCACCACTTTGCTGCCTGGCTTGCGCACGCCGCGAATCGCCATACACATATGCTCGGCCTCGATGACCACGGCCACCCCTTGCGGCTCCAGCGCCCCCATCAGCGCGTCCGCAATCTGGCTCGTCAGACGCTCCTGTATCTGTAGCCGGCGCGCGAAGATGTCTACTACGCGGGCCAGCTTGCTGATCCCCACGACCTTTCCCCGTGGAATATAAGCCACGTGTGCCTTGCCGATGAAGGGCATCAAGTGATGCTCGCAGGTGGAATAGAGCAGAATATCCTTGACGAGAATCATCTCCTGGTGGTTCTCGTCGAACTGCACCTGCAACACCGACTGCGGGCTCTGCTGAGTGCCGCTGAACAGCTCGGCATACATTCGCGCTACCCGCCGAGGGGTGTCGACCAGCCCCTCACGGTGCGGGTCCTCTCCGATCGCTTCGAGCAACATCTTGACTGCCTTCTCTACCTTCTCCAGATCCACCGGCAACCATCCTTTTCCGGAGCCTGATTGTCCGCTTCCTTTCTGTGACCCAAGAGCCCCTAGGCGAAGCCTACCGGGGCGGCTCCGCCTTCAACCGATCCTGGTACCAGCGATCCGCCCACAACAGGTTGTCCGAGGTATCCAGGCGCTGGATAGCCCCGACCGCTGCTTTCTTGCCGGTGAGCCACTCCTCGAAAGCTCTGGACTGGGCCTGGCTCAGCTGGTCAGCCGAAAGCGGCCGGTTCTGTTCGTGCTCCTCTACTTGAATGATGTGGTAGCCATAGCTCGTCTTGACCGGGTCGCTGATCTTCCCCACCGGCAACGAGAAGGCGGCCTTTTCGAAATCCGGGTCCATTACGCCGCGCGTGAACCACCCCAGCTCGCCGCCTTTATCCTTGTTCGAGGTATCCTGCGACACCTCGGCCGCCACCTTCTCAAACGTCTCCCCTTTGTTGAGCCGGTCGAGAACCTTCTTGGCATCCTCTTCCGTGCTCACCAGGATATGGCGGGCGCGCACCTGCTCCGCCGTCTTGGGAACCTCAGCCCCGATGGCGTCGCGCAGCTTTTGCTCTAGCAGCATCGGCTCCACAATGAGTTGGCGATACTCGGCTACCGTCAGCAGATTCGTCTGCCCCAGATAGTCCTCCAGCTTCTGCTTCGCATCCACCGGTGTCGGCGTGGCAGCCGCCTGAGCGGCCTCACCTGTCGGCGTCAACTGGCTTCCCGGCTTCTCGCTCGACGTTGCCGCCGGGCTAGGCGCCGGCTTCGGCGTCTGCGTGGGGACCGGCGTGGCTGACGAGGCCGCCCCGGCTTGGCCGGCAGTAGGCGTCCCCGCGGCTGGAGCCGCCGTGCCAGTGGCTTGGGCAGCAGCGGTCGGCGTCTGGGGTTCCCTCGTCGCAACCGGAGTCGGGGCACCGAACTCTTTCTCGATTTCAGCGTCGATCTCCTCCGGCTTCACGACCAGGCCACGGCGAGCAGCCTCCTGGCGGTACAGCTCGTTGTTGATCATATTCTCAAGCACTTCAGAGTCGACCGATTGGCGCTGCAACTGCAGCGACTGGAGCTGCTGCTGTAGCTGCTGGATCATCTGCTCGTTAGTATCCGGCGTAGCGGCGGGAGTGGCGCCAGCGGAAGGAGTAGCCTGCGAGCTGGGAGCCGGAGTTGGGCTGCCCGCCGAACCGGGTGTAGGAGTTGCTTTCGGCTGCGACTGCAAGTAACTGATCGAAACCTGCGTCTGGTAGATGGCCTGGTCAAGCTGACTGACACGGTAAGCACGAACCTTGGCGAAGGTCAGCAACGGGATAGGCTGCCCATTCACGATCGCGATCGGCTGTTCGCCCTTGTGCAGCACTTCTCGCCAATAGCCAACGCCGAGCAACGCGACTACCCCCACCATCACCAGCGCCAAGGCGGCGATGACTAACCGCGATAGTACACGCTCTCGCTGCATCCGCGACATATGTCGAGGGTTCATGAAGACTGGCTTCGGTGCGTTCGTTCTCTTCGCTTTCAACGCCCGCCCTCTCTAGCATCGGATAGATGAGCAGAGGCCGACAGAATGCTAGCATTTCGATTGGTATGTCATGACCGGTCCACAGAGCAGGTCATCCGCCCAGAGCCGCGGGCAGAAAGCAAGGGCACGGGAAAGCCCCAGTGCCCTTTGCATCACACTGCTGCCTACGACCTCGGTTTCAGCGCTGGCCGTATCAGGCCTTGGGAGCCACCATGTTCATCATACGAGAGTGCTCCGCCGTGTACGGAAGCAAAGCCAGATGGCGGGCACGCTTGATAGCCACGGCAAGCCGCCTCTGATGCCGAGCACAGGTCCCGGTTTTCCGACGGGGCTCGATCTTGCCTCGCTCCGACACGAAGCGGCGCAGCCGCCCGATGTCTTTGTAATCGATCTCGTCTATTTTGTCTGCGCAGAAGGCGCAGACCTTGCGCCGCGGCGTGTACCGGCCGCGATACTCGCGCCGCGGCCGGCGTGGTGTCTTCTCTGCCTCTTTCGCCAAAGTATCCTCCTCAGTCTCCTCGCGTCAGGCTCCTCGCCCCCGTCTTTTCGGAGCCGCACGTCCCGTTCTCGACTATCGCCTTTCGCCGGTACTGCCTCTGGCCACGAATGTAGGATGACCTACTAATTGAGGGGGACGTCATCCATCTCTAGGCCATCCTCAGGGAAAGCGTCTTCTGGTGCGGCTGGCACCGACGGCCGGCTATCCAGCAGGGTCACTGTGTGGGCGATTACCTCGGTAACGGATCGCTTTTGATTCTCTCGATCGACCCACTGGCGCGTCTGCAGGCGGCCCTCGACGTAGACTTTGCGGCCCTTGGTCACTAGCTCGGAACATCGCTCCGCAAGCTTGTCCCACACCACGATGCGGAACCATTCCGTCTCATCGCGCGGCGTACCATCCGGACCCGTCCAGCGGCGATTCACAGCCACGCTGAAAGTAGCGGTGGCCGTTCCGTTGGGAGTGTAGCGCATCTCTGGGTCTCGCCCAACGTTGCCTATGATCATCACCTTGTTTAGCGAGCCTGCCATCTCCCAGCTACTCCTTTCCCTCATCACCCATACACATCCGCTTATCTCTCGTCCAATCACAATCTGCAGGCAGTTAGCTCGTGTGGCGGCTTCCCTCCAGAGGCAAGTGTGATCACTCCCCTATGCGGACCAGCAAATAGCGAATGATATCCTCGTTCAGCTTCAGACTCCGCTCCAATTCTGCCGTGGCTTCCGGGGCCATGCGGAACTGCTGAACCACGTAGAAGCCTTCGCGGTGCCTGTCGATGGGATACGCTAGCCGACGTCGCCCCCAGGAATCGGTCTTGGTGATCTCCCCCCCGCCGGCTGCGATCAACTGGGCAACTCGGTCGACCACCTGCGTGTTTTCCTCGTCGGGGATTTCGGGATTGATGATCACGACGAGCTCATACTCGCGCATCAACTCTTCTCCTTCCTACGGGTTTGTCCCGAGCCACACCTGGTGATGAACCAGCCGCTCTCGGAACAGAAAGGGGGGTTGAACGGGCGCTCAACCCTTATAATAGTAACTGGTATTATAGCATTCAAGAGTTCCCATCCGCAACTGGGCCTGTTTCCTGCTCATAGGCTACCATCGAGGAGCGTGCTACCATATGGCGGAGAAGCCACAGCCCAAAGCCCTAGTCGTCGAGGATGAAGCCGACGTACGCACTCTCCTCGTCGATACCCTCAGTCTGCGAGACTATCAGTGCATCGGCGTCGGCAGCGGCGGCGAGGCGGCGCGGCAGGTGAAGGATGGCTGTCCGGAGCTAGTGCTACTCGATGTGGGGCTACCGGACATGAGCGGGCTAGAGGTCCTGGCCAATATCAAGCAGGCGTGCCCGCGAACAGCCGTGGTCATCGTTACCGCTCGCACCGCTCTCGACGTCGCTGTTGCTGCCCTCAACGCCGGCGCTGACGGCTACGTCACTAAACCTTTTCTGATCGACGAACTGCTGGCTGTCATCGACCGCGCCCGCGAGCGGCAGCGACTTCTCGCCGAGCTGGAACGCCTCGCCATCACCGACGGCCTCACTGGCCTTTATAACCGCCGTTACTTCGAGGACAAGCTCCGCGAGGAGGAAAACCGCGCGGAACGGTACGGCACCCCGGTTACTGTAGTAATGACCGACGTCAACCACCTAAAGTACGTTAACGACCACTACGGCCACCGCGAGGGCGATGCCTTGCTAAGAGCCGCCGCCAGGCTGCTGCGAGAGAACACACGCAGCGTGGACACGGTAGCCCGTTATGGCGGCGACGAGATAGCGATCATTATGCCCGAAACCACGCAGCACGAGGCCAGCCATTTCCTGCGGCGCCTGCGCCGCGCCATTGAGAAATACAACGAGGGCGCGCGGGTTCCCGTCAGCATCGCTGTGGGCTTCGCCTCTCGCCCCCCGTGCCCTACCCTAGCTATCGCTCTCCGCCTAGCCGACGAGCGAATGTACGAAGACAAAATGCGCCAGCGAGCTAAACAAGAACACAAGAAGACAGAAATCGCCGGCGAGCAGAAAGAGGAGAGCAAGCGAGAGATAGCGTGAGCAGCCCTGGCCAAACGCGAAAGCGCAGGCTAAACGTGAAAGCGAAAGTGCATGATGTCGCCGTTCTGGACCACGTAATCCTGTCCCTCCACGCGGAGCATACCCCGCTCCCGCGCTTCCGCAAACGATCCCGCCGCCATTAGGTCCTCGTAGGAGATCACCTCCGCACGAATGAAGCCACGCTCCATGTCGCTGTGCACTTTGCCCGCCGCCTGCGGCGCCTTCGTCCCCCGGCGCACAGTCCAGGCTCGCACCTCTTTCCCGCCAGTGGTGGTAAAGAACGTCACCAGGTCCAGAAGCCGGTAGCTAGCCTCGATGAGGCGGGCAAGGCCGCTCTCGGTCACCCCCAATGCTCGACGGTACTCGGCAGCCTCCTCCGGCGACAGCTCTGCCAACTCTGCTTCCAGCTTCGCGCACACGACCAAGAAAGGAATACCTTCCTTTTTCGCCTGCCGACGAAGTTGCCCCAGAACCCCATCTGGCACGCCTCCCTCTGCCACGGATGTAGCATAGGCCAAGTCGTCCTCGCCCACGTTTACAACGTAGAGCAGGGGCTTCGCCGTCAACAGGGGTTCCAGGAGCCCTATCTCGCGCGCCAGATCGGCCTCATCGGGGGTGGAAAAGGCCAGAGTGCGGGCCGGATGCCCGGCCGCGAGGTGCTCGTAAGTCTCCCTCACTAGCTTCAGTTCACGCAACGCCCGGCGCTCGCCCGATTTCGCCGTTTGCTCTGCGCGCGTTATCCGGCGCTCCATCATCGCTAGGTCGGCCAGAGTCAGCTCTGTCTCAATGACGTCAGCGTCTCGGAGGGGATCCACCGAATCGTACATGCTGGCTACTTTGGGATCGGAAAACATCCGTAGCACCATGACGACGGCGTCCACGTTACGAATATGGCCCAGAAACTGGTTGCCTAGTCCCTCGCCGTGGCTGGCCCCACTCACCAGCCCGGCAATGTCGACAAACTCCACTGTGGTTGGCACCACCCGTTCTGGCTTCACGATGGCGGCGATTCTCTCTAGGCGAGGGTCGGGAACCGGCACCACACCTATATTGGGTTCAATGGTGGTGAAAGGATAGTTGGCCACGGTCGCTCCCCCGTTGGCCAGGGCATTGAACAGCGTGGATTTGCCGGCATTTGGCAGGCCAACCAGCCCCAAAGCTAGGCTCACAACCCTGCCCTCGTTTCCTTACTGGCTGAGCGTCCCCTCAGTCCAAGAAGTCCTTCAGTTTCTTGCTGCGGCTGGGGTGGCGTAACTTGCGCAGCGCCTTGGCCTCGATCTGACGCACGCGCTCGCGCGTGACACCGAACTCTCGGCCCACCTCTTCAAGGGTGCGGCTTCGCCCGTCCTCCAACCCGAAACGCAAGCGCAGCACGCGGCGCTCGCGCTGAGTCAAAGTGTCCAGCACGTCCTCCACTTGCTCTTTCAGCAGCTGCCGCGAGGCAGCCTCAGCGGGGGCAAGCGCCGTCTGGTCCTCAATGAAATCCCCCAGATGGCTGTCCTCCTCCTCCCCCACCGGCGTCTCCAACGACACCGGCTCGCGCGAGGCCTTGACGATCTCGCGCACCTTTTCGGGAGAGATATCCATCTCCATCGCTATCTCTTCCGAGGTCGGCTCCCGCCCTAGCTCCTGCAGCAGCCGGCGCGATACCCGCACCAGCTTGTTGATGGTTTCGACCATATGGACGGGGATGCGGATGGTGCGCGCCTGATCGGCGATGGAGCGGGTAATAGCTTGCCGAATCCACCAGGTGGCGTAAGTGGAGAACTTGTAGCCACGGCGGTAGTCGAACTTCTCCACTGCTCGCAGCAGGCCGATGTTGCCTTCCTGCACTAGGTCGAGCATGGACATTCCTCGGCCCACGTAGCGCTTGGCCACCGAGACGACCAGACGCAGATTAGCCTCCGTTAGCCGCTTGCGCGCCAGATCGCCACGGCTGACGTCTAGCTCGAGCAAGAAACGCTCTTCCGCGCTCAGATTGCCGCTGCGAAGCCTTTGCAGGGCCATCTCTCCCTTCTCGATCATCTTGGCCAAGGCCACTTCCTCGGGGCCAGTCAGCAGTGAAACGCGGCCGATCTCGCGTAGGTACAACCGAACAGAGTCATCTACTCCCTCCAATTCGTCGTCTTTGAGATGTCCGGGCTCCTCCGCCAGCCGCCTCTCCATTGAGGAGTCCACGTCCACTTCGTCACCGACATCCTCCGCCGTACAATCAGGCTCTACGGCCTCGCCTTCTACGACGTCCTCTCCAGGGTCGGCAGGCTCCTCCACGTAGTACTCAGCCGTCTCACTGGTTTCCCTCATATTGACGACGTCAACTCTCTCGATGCACAACTCGATCCTCTCCTGTTCGGTTTCTAGGACCTGCTCGAGCGCGGCCCGTTTGCCAACCGCCAACTCCGTTTCCCGTCCTCGGATCACCCAGAGGGACAGAAGCCCCGGGCGCAGCTATCTCCAGACGTCTGCCCGGGTGGATGCGTGCTCGTAAGGCTCCAACTCTCTACGCAATTCCTCCGTGGCGCTGACGAACTGCCGCACGGCTTCCAAATCGCCGGCAGCCTCAGCATCTCTTTTGATGTATTCCAAATCGCGCAAGCGTGCGCGCAATCTCCTACGTTTCATCTCCAGAATGCAGGAGCGCACTTCCTTCTCCGCTTGGGGCAGCGACAGTTCAGGCAAAGCGCTGGCCTGGCGGCGGACCGCCTCCAGTCGCTCCGCCAGTATCGGGCCCAGCCTCTGCGCGAAGGCTTCCATTGAAAACGAGCCAGCCCTACCGGCTTCTTCTGCCAAGACATGGTAAACCTCTCGCAGGCTCGAATCGTCCACATCGGCCGGGCTCAGTTCGACCACGTTTGGTATCAAACTCGGGTGCGCTAACAAGAGGGCCAGACAATAGGCTTCAAGCGAAAGTGCGATGCGCTGGGAAGGAAGAGCGGAATCCTCCGCCGCTTCCGCGGCCCTCTCCACCCGCCGCCGCATCTCCCTCTCCAGAGTCCGCTCGCTAGTGCGAGTCAGGCGAGCCAGGCGCTGCAGATAATGCATCTGCTGTACCCCATCCCGCAGCGCTCCGATCAACGGCAGCAAGCGGGCAGCGGCTGCCGACTTGCCCTTGGCTGTCCCCAAGTCCTCGCTCGCTTCCACCAGTTCGAAGTGATAGTCGACCAGAGGCAGCGCCGAGGCAACCAGCGCGTCCCACGCCGCTGTGCTCTCGTTAACGATCTCGTCGGGGTCCTTTCCTCGCGGCAGACGGGCGATGCGAAGGTCTGCATCCTGCCTGTTCTCGAAACGGATGAGC
>Ga0123519_10014930_pt1 | contig 10972 bp, 8 predicted proteins | sample YelNatPaOPRAMG02_FD_87396 | JGI IMG/M metagenome (GOLD analysis project Ga0123519, IMG submission 87396) | Hot spring microbial communities from Yellowstone National Park - Yellowstone National Park OP-RAMG-02 (version 2) | ecosystem: Environmental > Aquatic > Thermal springs > Hot (42-90C) ... | reverse complement strand
GGAGTACCTGACACCGACAGTGATAATGATGGCACGGCTGATTGTATTGACGGCTGTCCGAATGATCCGAATAAGATAGCAGCGGGAGTATGTGGATGTGGAGTACCTGACACCGACAGCGATGGAGATGGGACGATGGATTGCAAGGATGCGTGTCCGAATGATCCGAACAAGATAGCGGTGGGAGCGTGTGGATGCGGAGTACCTGACACCGACAGTGATAATGATGGCACGGCTGATTGTATTGACGGCTGTCCGAATGATCCGAACAAGATAGCAGCGGGAGTATGCGGTTGTGGTGTTCTCGACACAGATACTGACCATGATGGTACACCCGACTGCAATGATAGATGCCCAAAAAATCCAAACAAGATCGAGCCCGGGTACTGCGGATGCTACTATCCCGAGACCGACACCGATGGTGATGGGATGCCAGACTGTGCTGATGGCTGTCCTTATAATCCGCAAATGATTCTTCCAGGTCTTTGTGGTTGCAATCTTCCTGTGGATGCCGATGGTGACGGGTATCCGAGTTGCATCGAAGAGTGTGATAATGACCCCAACAAGATATATGCCGGTCACTGCGGCTGCGGTGTTCCTGAAACACCCGATACCGACCATGATGGTACATACGATTGTAAAGACGGTTGTCCGAATGATCCAAACAAGATAGCACCCGGGTTGTGTGGGTGTGGTGTGGCTGAGCAGACAGGTGACAGCGACGGCGATGGGGTGATCGATTGTAAGGATCAGTGTCCGGGAGCGCCGGATACTGATGCCGATGGCGATGGGGTTGCGTGGTGTCATGATGAGTGCGACCACGACCCCCACAAGACATCAGCGGGTATATGCGGTTGCAACGCCCAGGATATTGACACCGACGGCGATGGTGTGGCTGACTGTAACGATATCTGTCCACGCAATAAGTGGTTGTGGGATTCGACCGGGGACTGTGATAGTTGTGACCTCATCTGGGTCGATTGTCCAGGTTACGGTCAGAACTGCTATCCCTTCTGCAACAACGACCCGATCAATCATCCGGACCCCTGCGAGTGTGTGGGACATTAGTAACACACTTGCTATTTTCTCAAATGGCTCTGCTTCTATTTGTGAATAATGTCGTTTAGTGCCTTGATTGCAGTGTCTTTGATTGTGTCTATCTTCGAAAGATCCGTGCCACCTCCCTGAGCCATATCCTTTCTGCCTCCGCCTGTGCCGCCGATAGACTTGCTTACCTCTCTTACGATCAGGGATGCGTCTATCTTGTTTGTCATATCTTTTGGTACGGACATTACTATAGAGATCTTTTCATTTATTCGGGCAAACAGGAGTATTATCAGGTCCTTCGACCTCTCTCGTATTATGTCCATCTTTCTCCTCAGATCCGGTACATCTGAGGCACTCACCTCTGATACCAGTATTCTGTAATCGTCTATGTTTGTGCTGTTGGAAATGATGTTGTCGAGGGAGTATGAGAACATCCTCTCCTCGTAGTTCTGAATCTTCTCCTCGAGCTTGGAGATCTTCTCGTTCATCAGTCTTACTGACTGCTCCAACATCTCCTGATTGGTGTTGAGGAGTCTCTCGAGTGAACGGACGATCCTCCTCTTCTCGAATATGAGATTGACTGCATTCAATCCGCATACCGCCTCGATTCTCCTGACCCCCGATGCAATTGCCGATTCCTTTGTAATATAAAAGTAACCTATCTCACCCGTGGACCTTACATGGGTGCCACCGCACAACTCCAGAGAGTCTCCCATCTTTACCACCCGCACCTTCTCGCCGTATTTCTCGCCAAATAGCGCCATTGCGCCCGATTCTATTGCCTCCTTCACATCTCGTACAGCAACCTCACTTTTCAGGTTGGCGAGTATGAGCCTGTTTACCTCCTCTTCTATCCTCTCCAGAGTCTCGAACGGTATCTGCTCGAAGTGAGAAAAGTCGAATCTGAGTCTGTCGGGTTCGACCAGTGAGCCTGCCTGTTTTACATGACTGCCGAGGGTTCTTCTCAGAACGAGGTGCAAGAGGTGTGTAGCGGAGTGTGCAGCCCTTATCCTGTCGCGTCTTGCGGTGTCGAGCTTTGCGTAGATCTGCTCCTTTAATCTGATGTGCCCGATCTGCAAGACCCCCTTGTGGATAATTATGTCCTCTACCTTCTTTGTCTGCTCGACCCTGAATAGCAGATTTTGAGATTCCAGTGTACCCGTATCACCTACCTGACCACCCGATTCTCCATAGAATGGAGTCTTGTTTAGGACTATCTCAGCAACCCTGCCCGCCTCCAGCTCCTCTACGAGTCTCCCATCTACTATGATTGCCTCGACCTGTGAGGACTCTTCTGTGTTTTCGTAGCCTGTGAATAGGCTCTTTATGCCTCTGTTCTTCAACTCCTTGTAGATGTGTCCAATCTCGTTTTCACCCGAGCCCTTCCACTCCGACCTCTCCCTCTGCCTCTCCATCTCCCTCTCGAAACCTATAGCATCTATCTCGAAACCGTTCTCACGGGCAATTATAGATGTGAGGTCCACAGGAAAGCCGTATGTGTCATAGAGTCTGAATACGGTCTCACCATTTATAGTAGAGATGTTTTGGGTTTTGAGTCTCTCGAATTCCTCCTGCAGTATCGAGAGCCCTTTTTCGAGCGTCTCTCTGAATCTCTCCTCCTCGTATCTCGTGGCTTTGTCTATGAGCTCCTTGCCTCGTACCAGTTCGTTGTAGTGATTACCCATCTTTGCTATCACAGAATCACAGACCTTGTAGAAGAATGTCTCCTTGATACCGAGCAGGTGCCCGTGTCTTATCGCCCTTCTGATGATTCTTCTGAGGACATAACCTCGCCCCTCATTCGAGGGGAGGATTCCGTCGGATATGAGGAATGCCGCTGCCCTTGCGTGGTCTGCAATGACTCTGAGCGACGCATCTGTCCTTTCGTCTTTGTGATACTGAACTCGGGCGATGCTGGATGCGGTGTCTATGATCTCTGCAAAGACATCGGTGTCGAAGTTGCTCAGCCTCTTCTGTAGAACCGCTGCAAGCCTCTCGAGTCCCATACCCGTATCGATGCTTGGTCTTGGGAGCGGTCTCATATTTCCACTGGAGTCCCTCTCGTACTGCATAAATACCAGATTCCATATCTCTAAGAATCTGTCGCAGTCGCATCCGACGGAGCATTCGGGCCTCTTGCAACCCACATCCTTTCCCTGATCATAGATGATCTCGCTGCAAGGTCCGCAGGGCCCGGTGTCGCCCATAGCCCAGAAGTTGTCCTTCTCTCCCATACGATAGATTCTATCGGACTTTATCTTTGCTATCTCCTGCCAGAGCCTGAATGCCTCTTCGTCATCTTTGTAGATGGTTACATACAACCTCTCTTTGTCGAGTCTCAATACCTCTGTCAGATACTCCCAAGCAAATGCTATTGCATCCTTCTTGAAATAGTCTCCAAAGGAGAAGTTTCCGAGCATCTCGAAGAATGTGTGATGTCTTGCGGTGTGTCCTACATTCTCGAGGTCATTGTGCTTTCCGCCCGCGCGCATACACTTCTGGGAGGTGGTAGCGCGTCTCAACTCGGTCTTCTCCTTGCCCGTAAAGATATCCTTGAACTGCACCATACCTGCATTGGTAAAGAGCAGGGTGGGGTCGTTTTGGGGCACGAGTGGACTGGACGGGAGAATTCTGTGTCCCCTGGATTCGAAGTATTTGAGGAACGAATCACGAATATCTGAAGAGTTCATCTTGAAAACCTCCAAAAATGTGGGGAGTTATTATATTCACTTATTTTCAGTATTCAAGCGAATAATCTGCCCAATGGCATAATCAGCCGCATAGAGTCCGAATATCGCTGGTACTATCATACTCGATGGGAGAATGTCCCTCTTTCTGCCGCGTTCGAAGAACATCTTCTCGTTGCTCTTTACTGGCACTGCCTCTATCTTCTCAGAGGAGGATACTACATAGAAGTCTTCATATATCCCATCGCGGTGCAGTCTCTTTCTGATCAGTCTCGACAATGGGCAGTTTGTGGGCTGACTTATTCTACATACTCGTATCTGGCTTATATCTCTCCTCCTTGCAGCCCCCATAGTAGAGATGAAGTCGATCCTGTTGGTGAGGGCGTACTTTATCAATTCTATCTTGGGTGATAAGGCGTCTATCGCATCTATCAGGAAGTCGTATCTCTCTGAAAATATCTGTTGTGCCGTGTCCTTGTGAAAGAATATACTCTTTGGAACAATCTCCGCCTCGTTGTTTATCCTCCTGAGTCTCTCGTATGCTGATGCCACCTTGTCCTTCCCGATATTCTCCTCGAGCGCAAGGATATGTCTGTTGAAGTCGGATTCTTCGATTATATCACAATCTACCAGCGTAATCTTTCCGACACCCGAACGCAAGAGAGCCTCCGCCGCCATATATCCGACACCACCAAGCCCCACAATAATGATGCTCGAATTATGAATTCGTTCGAAGCTCTCCTTTCCGTAGAGCAACTCTGTCCTGTAGAATCGGTTATTCATAGAATTCATTCATAGAATCGGTTGAATACCACACTCTTGCAAACAGACCAGACCATCTCTGTTGTTTCCGGTCGTACTGAAGGATTATATTTCTTATTCCGAGAAAGTAAATCGAAATCCTGAGATAGAGGTAAAGACCCGGTAGTGGATGGCTATAGTCTTATATGCTTGTACCGAATAGTTCTCTGGCGTTTTGTGTGCTCGAGGAGATGAGTCTTTCGACGGGGACATCTCTTAAGGAGGCGACGAATCTGATGACCTCGAGGATATGGCAGGGTTCTACATCCTCAGCCCTTACGCTCTGAGTGGATATGGCAGGGGCGTCTGTCTCGAACAGGATCCTGTCTTCGGGGAGATTCTTTGCATTCTTGTGGTATTTCTTTGCGTGCGTTCGGGTGACAGCCCCCGAGAAGGATATGTATAATCCGAGCGAGAGGAATTTCGAGAGCATCTCCTGATTTCCACTGAAGGAGTGCATAACACCTCTTATTCGGTTCTGGTATTGCTGCAATATCCCAAGCATCTCATTGTGGGCCTTTCGGCAGTGAATCAGTACGGGAAGATTTTGTGAGATTGCAAATTCGACCTGTGCCCTGAATAATCTTATCTGTGCCTCTCTGTCAGCCTTTATCTCCTCTGAGAAGTCGAGCCCGATTTCGCCGATGGCTATTGTCCTGTTTTGCTTCGAGTATCTCTCCACAGGGGTGATATCTATGTTGTCATTTGCGTACCATGGGTGAATCCCGAAGGCGGGATGAATCTCGGTATATCTGTTCGAGAGCTCCTCTGTCTTCATAAGCGATTCCAGATCATAGGAGGGGACTATGAATGCCGAGACACCCGACAACTTTGCGCGCCCTATTACCTCATCGATTTTCTGTGCAAATGCCGGGTCGTTGAGGTGGCAGTGTGTATCTACTATCTTCATTTCGAGATGAGCGTGTTGTACATATTGATATACTGTTTTGCAATGAATGACCAGTCGTATCTCTGGACGAACCGAAAGGCATTCTCCGCAATCTGTAAGAATTTGTCTCTTGAGGCGGCAAACTGTTCGATATATCTTACAAACTCCTCGTCTCTCTCTGCCCTCAAGTATTCGATCCCGTCTTTTATATCGACTCCCTCGACTCCCTTTGCCGTAGATATGAGGGGCTTTTTGGCGGCAAAGTATTCGAGCACCTTGAGTCTCGTACCACCTCCACCGGTCAATGGAACAATACATAAGTCGGATGCGTCTATGAAGTCGGGTAGGTTTTCTACCGCACTGGTGAGAATGACACCCTCCCGTTTTATATCCTGCGGAGGATTCTGTCCTGTCCCAACAAGGACCGCCTTTATGTTCTTCTGTTTGAGAGACGGGAGTATATTATTGACGATCCTCGACAGTGCATCTCTGTTGGGTCTGTAGTCATATACGCCGTGGTAGAAGAGCATAATCGTATCATCAGGGATGCCGAGCCTCTGGCGAATCTCTCTGCCCTTGAGGTTGGAATAGTTTTCGAGGTCCACGCCGTGAGGTATTACACAGAGCTTTTCTTCCTTTATACCGAATTGTTTCAGTCTCCTCCTGTCCTCCTCCGATACGGCTACGATCATATCCGACAACTTGCAGGCAAATCTCTCTATCCTCTTCAGGTTTTTTATACCCCGTTTGCTGATGGTCGGAGATGATATGCCAATTCGCTCGAATTCTACATTGTGCTCTACGAGGACCTGTTTTATCTTCCTTGTGAATCTGGTTCGCCTTGCAAACATAGCCGGGATTGCAAATGCCGGGAACTCCGCCTGAACGATATCGAAGTCTTCATTGAAGGAGAGCGCAATAGCCTTGAGTATCAGGTCCCGTGCAAAGAAGGGTTCATAGAGGATGTGGTCCTCTCTTGGTATCTCCATCTTTGTAAGGATGCCGTCGATCTTGTCGATATTGGATCGCACACCCTTGAGGAATTGACTGAACTCTACATCCTGAGCAGCCCCATTCTTGAAATTATAATATCTGTCGGATTGATATGGCAGGAATGTTACCTCACAGCCCTCCCTGCTGAGATACCTTGCTGTGTTGACTATTCGTGATGCGGCACCGTGAATCGGTGGGAATACATCACCTCTCGAAATGAGAAGAATCCTCATAAGTCCTCCCTTAAAGTCCTCTCAGATATTCTGGTTTCAAAGGGGCTTTCTCCGGATTGTTTATAGCCCTGTTCAGGATATCTATGAGTCTCGCCCGGTCCTCCGATATGGTCCCTTTTAGAGGGAGATAGTTGGAGGCGTGATTCGTTCGGAATACTATACCCTTTCGGTCGATGTCCTTTATGATATCCCTTATCTCCACGAGCGTCTCGATTGGATCGAGCGGGGTCCATTTGCCACCCATCTCCTCTCTGAATGCGCCCTCGAAGGGTCCGAGCATAAGCGTTAGCAGAGAGAGATAGTCGGGATATGCCTCATTAACGAGTTTTGCAGTGTTCTGAGAGTGTTGTCTGCTTCGTTCCCTTCCACCCAGCCCGAGAATTACGGTTGTAGATGTCTTCAAGCCACACTCCTTTGCCTTTGCTATAGACTCCCTTATCTCCTCTGCGCTTGCCCCCTTGTCTACCAGCCTCAGGAGCTCGTCATCACCGGACTCGATGCCTATATATAGCATCTCGAGCCCATATCTGCGAAGTCTTTTCAGCTCCTCCTTGGATTTTCTGAGTATGTTAGAGGGATTTGCATATGCACTTACCCTCTTGAGATTTGGAAATGCGCTTCTTGTTAGATCGAGTATCTCGAGGAGGCTGTCTGTCTTCATTACAAGGGCGTCGCCGTCAGCCAGGAATACCTTCTCCACATATCCTTCGTACTCCGATGCCTCTTCTATATCTGCCTTTATATCCTCGATTCTTCTTATCCTGAACCTCTTGGTCTTGTACATATAACAGAATTTGCACCTGTTGTGCGAACAGCCAAGTGTTACCTGCAGGATTAGGGAGCCTGCCTCGGAAGGTGGTCTGAAAAGGGGCATATCGTAATTCATATGTAATTAATTACCCTCTTTGCCTTGAGTCTGATGTAATCCTTTACATCCTCGGAGCCCGCGAGAATCTTGAGGTGGGTGAGTGCCTCGGAGTCATTGTTGCGTTTTGCCTTTAGGTAGGATTCAATAATCTGGAGGTATTCGGTAAGTTCATTATAGTGGTTCTTCAAGAATCCCTCTACAGCATCGATATTTCCCTCGGCCATATAGATTTCACAGATTAGAAAGAGGGTATCGGGGCTCTTGTTCTTTTCATATAGTCTGTTCAGGCACTCCACCGCCTTTGAGTACTCCTTCTTTCTTTTGTAAATATCAGCCATCGAGATGTATGCCGCATCGAAATCCGGAAACTCCTCGATGAGGTGTGAATATGCTGTGAGCGCCCTGTCATAGTCCTTCTTGAGTTCGAACCTCTGTGCTATCTGAAAATTGGTAGAATCGAATGGCGATGGATTCTCCTTCTTCATCCTCTTGTAGAAGAATGCAGAGATATTCTTCGAAAAGAGAAATGCTACGATTGCAATTACTACGAGTATGAATACGAGAGTCATTTGACGGCTATTGCCTCGATCTCGATCAGCACATCTTTTGGGAGTCTCGAGACCTCGATTGTGGCTCTGGCGGGATACTCACCCTCATTGAAGAACCCCTTATATACCTCATTTATCTCTGCGAATTTGTTCATATCTCTCAGAAATATCGTCGTCTTGACGATATTGCGGGTATTCATCCCCGCCTCGGCGAGTATTGCCGATATGTTCTTCATTACCTGTATTGCCTGCTCCTTTATGTCGGGTGAGACAATCTGTCCTGTTGTGGGGTCAACCGGAATCTGACCGGATACGAACAACATATCGCCCGCCATAATTGCCTGTGAATATGGTCCTATCGCTGCGGGCGCGTTCTTTGTGGATATTGTTTTCTTCATAATTCCTCCTGTCTTGTCTCCCTTTCGATGTGGTTTACTCCCGATATGTGAGATATCTCCTTGATTATCGAATCGAGTTGACCCCTGTTCTTTACACCGATCCTGAAGAAACATACTGCCTTTCCATCCTCGAAGGTCTTGCAGTTTGCCTCTGCTATGTTTACCTTCAATTCGGAGAGTGTCTTGCTGATGGATGCCAGAATACCCGGCTTGTCGTCCGTAAGTATCTTCAAACCCACGATGTATATGTTGGGGTCTTTCTCGCTCCACTTTACATCTACCCTTCTCTCCGCCTCGCGGAGGGCCGCCCGCGGGCAATCCTTTACATGGATCATAATTCCTCTCCCCTTGGTAACATAGCCCACGATCTTGTCGCCGGGTATTGGGTTGCAGCACTTGGCGAGATTTGCCACGACATCATTAATCCCGTCTATAATGATGGCGGTGTTGGAGCCTCCAATTACCTTCTTGAATATTTTTGAGATGCCAGGGGTCGGCGGGCCTTCTTCTGTAGCTTTCGATTCATCCTTTGTAAGGGGTTTTAGTATCTCCGCTGCGGTAATTCTGCCAGAACCGACCGCAAAGAAGAGTTCCTCAGTATCAGAGAGCTTGTTCTCCTGCAGGACCTTTTGGAACTCTTCGGACTTGAGAAATCTGTTCAGGGACATATCCCGCTTTCGAAGTTCCTTTTCGAGTACCTGCTTACCTATCTGTTTGAATTTTTCTCTCTGCTCCTGCCTGAGATATGCCCTTATCTTGGAGATCGCTCTCGAGGATTTTACGAATGTAAGCCAGTCCCTGTTTACCTTTGGTTCGTTGGATGTAATTATCTCGACTATATCCCCGTTTCTCAGTTGGTATCTGAGTGGTACGATTTGATTGTTTACCCTTGCCCCGGTACATCTATGTCCTACATCCGTGTGAACGGCATAGGCAAAGTCTACGGGTGTGGAGCCGGCCGGGAGCTCCTTTACATCCCCATTGGGAGTAAATACGAATACCTCATCCTGAAACATCTCGAGCTTGACATTGCCCAAAAAGTCATCGGGGTCCTTTACCTCCTTCTGAATCTCCATCAACTGCCTCAACCACTCGAACTGATCTGCCCCTTTATCCCTGACGAGTTTACCCTCCTTGTACTTCCAGTGGGCAGCGATACCGAATTCGGCTACCCTGTGCATATCGTAGGTCCTTATCTGTATCTCTATCCTCTCACCCTTTGGACCCAGCACAGTGGTGTGCAACGACCTGTATCCGTTTGCCTTTGGAAGGGCGATGAAGTCCTTGAACCTGCCCGGTATCGGTTTCCAGTTTGCGTGAATAATCCCAAGTATTTCGTAACACTCCTGAACGGTATTGACCAGCACCCTGAATGCCAGAATGTCATATATCTGAGTCAGTTCTATGTTTTGGGCCTTCATCTTTCTATATATCGAATAGAGATGCTTTACCCTCCCCGAGACCTCACAATTGATATTGTTGCTCGCTATCTTCTCCTTCAGGATGCTCTTTACCTCCTCGATGTACCTCTGCCTTTCTGCCTGTCCTGCGGCGAGGTTGTCCATCAGCATCTGATATTCCTTGGGGTTGAGGTATTTGAACGAGAGGTCTTCGAGTTCGGTCTTTATCCACGAGATACCCAGTCTGTTGGCAATGGGCGCATATATGTCCATAGTCTCCTGTGCAATTCTTGCCCTCTTTTCGGGAGCCATCGAGTCGAGGGTGCGCATATTGTGGAGTCTGTCCGCGAGCTTGATAAGAATTACACGAATGTCCTTCGACATCGCGATGAGCATCTTTCTGAAATTCTCTGATGCCTGTTCCTCCTTGCTCGAGAACTGAATAGCGGATATCTTCGTCACCCCATCTACCAGATTGGCGATCTCCTCACCAAAGAGTTTTACTATCTCATCCTTGGAGGCATCTGTATCCTCGATTACATCGTGGAGAAAGGCGGCGGCGATAGATGCCACATCCATCTTGAGTTGTGTCAATATGCCAGCCACCTCGAGTGGATGGGTGATATAGGGTTCTCCGTCCTTCCTCTCTATTCCGAGGTGCTGATTATAGGCGTATATATACGCCTTCTTTATCAGATCCAGATCCGCATCGGGGTTGTACTCACTTACCGCATCCAGTATGTCATTGACTCTGATCAACTTTTCAGCTCCTCCAAATACAAATAACTATATTACCAAAATATGACGCAGTTAGTAAAGATAAAAATGTAAGGCAATGGCTAATCTAATATTTTGCATAATAGATGCCGAGGTTGTTGAGGAGTCTTTCGAAATATCTCATCTTATTCGATACAAAGTTATCATCGATAGTTCTGTCGAGTATTTCCCTTATAACAGGGACATCGTAGGCGATTATTTCTCCATAGTCGGATGCGGTAATTACATATCTTTCGAGAAGGAGTGCTTCGGTAATCCTGTTCGTATGCCCAAACAGGTAGAAGGCGATATTGTTCTCTGTGAGAGAGTAGAGGGCTGCAAATCTCTTGTC
>Ga0123519_10014928_pt1 | contig 10973 bp, 8 predicted proteins | sample YelNatPaOPRAMG02_FD_87396 | JGI IMG/M metagenome (GOLD analysis project Ga0123519, IMG submission 87396) | Hot spring microbial communities from Yellowstone National Park - Yellowstone National Park OP-RAMG-02 (version 2) | ecosystem: Environmental > Aquatic > Thermal springs > Hot (42-90C) ... | reverse complement strand
GTAAACAAAGCCCAATATAATATTGAGCACCCGAAATATGGTGAGGATTTGCATTGGGAATTGCTGACACCTTTTGATATTCTGCTATTGCTTCATTGTATTTTTTCTGTGCTTCTAAACAATACCCAATATGAAATTGAGTCAGAGAAGCATCTTCACCTGATAGAGTAGGCAAAGCGTTTTGATACTCTGCCAACGCTTCCGCATACTTCCCCTGATTATACAGGTCATCTGCTTCCTTCAGTCCTGCAAACGCTACTTTTCCGAGGCAAAGTAGCAAGCCCGCCAAAACTACTAAACCAATCCTTCTCATACCATACCTCCTTTTTGTTATTTTGTTAGTAAATAAAAGCCTTCTACTTTTTGTTCTATAATTGCAGTGTCTATACAGGTTGAGCCATTTAAGTCCCAACCCTGTAATTTTAATTCGTATTGTTTTCCCTTTTTAATATCATTTGCTAAAAGTTTTAATGGTATTCTATAAGTATTTGAACTATTATGGTCTTCTTCTTCATAAATCAATTTTGTTTCATTATTTGTCATATCTTTTAGCGTTAAATTGAACTTATCTATTCCTTGTGTCGGATTATATACAATAACTAAAACATCGCCAGAGGTATAACAATATTGCTTCAATTTTGGGGTGTCCTTTAATGCCCAACTGGCTTCTGGTTTATAATATACGCTTTCTGGATGAACTAACCTAACCACTGCATCGCTACCCACCCAAGCAAATAATATTGTAGAAAATAAGAAAATTAGCAATATCAATAGTTTTTTCATTTTAATACCCCTTCATATATGAAACTACAACCCATCTTTTTCTATTCTCATTCCACTGGCAGCCAATGTAGTCTATTGTATTTACTGTTGTGGTAGAAATATCGTTCGGGACTAAAGAAGAACCGAATTTGAAAGTTCCATCTCCCCCTTGATATAAAGAAACTAATCTATCTGCTCCACTCGCCTTAACCCGCAATATCAAACTATCACCATCCTCTGGACTTTTACCTTCATTGTAAAGCACTGTTTCTATCTGTGCGTTTCCTGATAAGGTAATATCATATAGGGTAATTCTTGCACCATCACCCATATTCAAAGTTGTATCAGATGAGGTTGAGCAAGAAAGGATTTGTTTGTAAGTCCCTATGCTATCACTCATAAACTCCAGCCCTGTCTCATCTGTTTTTACCTTCACCACTTTACCTGACTGCCCGCTATAAGATGAGGGGGTATCAGTCAAGTCAAGAAAAGTTGTATCCCCACCGCCACCACTTGGTATAATATCAGGATACACCAGCCCCGCTAAACACATTACCAAGCAAAATAGTATAAGTTTTCTCATTTTTACACCCCTTTATTTTTGGATGAGAATTACACTAACTTTACCTGTATCTGTTTCAGTAGCACCTTGTAAATACATCTTGAAAGATATAATATTTAGGTTATTTACATTTATAGCAGTCCCTTTAGGTAGAGTAATGTAATTCGTCCCATCAAACGATATTTTGTAATTCACATCAGCAGAATATACATTTACACCCTCAACAGCACTTTCTACAACACTGGTAGATGTGTATGGATTAACAGATACTTCTTTTGTTTTTATAAACCTACCACCAGCAAAACATACTACTACCGCCACCAATAATACCGCTATCAATATCCTTTTCATTCCAGTCCTCCCTGTTTAGGTAATTCAAGTTTTGGTAATGATATATCAGGCAATGACACATCAGGTAAAAGGGTATCTTCTCTTTTCTGTGGTTTCCCTGTTGATAACACGCCACTTATCCCTTCCTCTTGTATCCTTTTAATCCTCGTTGTAGCCCCATAGAACGGATACATTTGCTTAAGTATTCTTTTTTGTTCTGGGATATTAAATGTGATAGTTGCTACCAATAGCCGTAATATCCTGTTTTCACTGGGATTAACACTAAAGAAACCACCTTTACCTAACATCATTGTTTTTCTCTTTAAGCGGAATATATTTGCCATCAATAATCCTACAAGCCACATATACATCAAAGTTCTTATCAATTCTCCCCGCTCGTCTGTTGCCACGTCTTTTAATGTTTTAACGGGGTTTTTAACAAAATCTTTTGGCAGTTCCTTAACCTTTAACTTATCTAACTCCTCAAGTCCTAATTGTAGTGTTTTCAAGTTAAAAGAATTCAGGTGATACATTATTCTCCCCATAGGTGTTAAAGAATAAAGTGGTCTATATAGCCGTCCATATTGATAATTTATGAGGTCAGAAAATGCTTTATCCAACCACTCTGTTTTCTTCCGTAATCCATCATCTATGGTAAGCAATTCCTCAAAGTCACCTCTTCTCATCTTGTTTTTTGCTCCCGCATAAGCAGTAGATACACGGTTGATATATTCTGATACCTGCATATTAACAAATGCTATATCTCTTATTGCCCGTGATATTCTTGCTGCGTCTCCAGTTTCCTCAAGTATATGTTCTGTCTGCGGTAATAGTCCTATCTCTCTAAATTTTTCCCAGTTTTTGGGAGAGAATATAGTTGTTGCTACCTTGTAATATCCATATAGCATATCCATTGCTGTTTTGTGTGGTAGCCCTTCTAATTTTCCCCAAGCCAGCACAGGTTGTGTTAAATTAACAATAGTTGTTCTTATATTCAACGCAATAAGAGACGCATAATCTGCCTGTATTGCTCCTGATATAAGTTTATCTGCTGGCTTATTTATCACTCTATCAACAACAACATAATCCTTACCTATCTGTTTTGCTATCTCCTCTGGTAGTTTAATCTTTTTCTGTGGTAATACCTTCCCCAAAACTTTATTTATGTCTTTGTTTAGTTCTATCTCGTGGGCAAAAGGTCTCCTTAAAAATGCGTGGTTAATAAACTCTTCAACATAACGCCGTAAGCGTGGTGGTAATAACTGCTTCCCTTCAGCAGGATTAATGTAAGGATTAACCTGTTCCAGTGCTGGGTCATAAGCCAGTTTTTTCTCTGCGTATCTGATATAAGCCCAGACAGCCCCAAAGAAATCTTCTTTAATAACAGGGAAACCTAATCGTTTTTGAAGGAACGGGTCAAACACTTCTTTTGTATGCACATATTCCGCAATTAACGGATATAACTCATCTGGGAACTGCCCATCTTGTATCGCCATCCTTATAGTTTCTTCTATAATATGTGGTATATAATTGGGCTGTCTTTTATCGTAAGGGATACCCAACTTATCAGCATACTCTTCAGCCATTCGCTTCCACTCTTCACATATTGCCTTTTGCCCCTCATTTAACTTAACAAGGTCTTCTGGTTTAATAGTGCCATCTACATATTTAAACATTAACCTGTTAATTTCCTGTCTATCTCGTCTGGGAACACCAGAAAAAGCATCCCTCATCCAGTTCTCTACTATATATGCCTTTTTAGTAGTTTCATCTACTCTTGTTTCCTCTGCGTTGTATAATGGCTTACCAACCTCATCCCAGATACCACACCGCTTAAAGATAAACCAGGGCTCTAAAAACATCTTGGCTAACACTGTTGGTTCTTTAATCTCTTTAGAAAAATAATCTATAGGCATTGCTGTATCGGTTTTCGGTATTTTAGGTGGTTGACCGCCTTTCCCTAAAGCAACACCTGATAGAATATCCAAGAACTTATATGCTTCCTCTGTGTCAAGGTCGTCTAACTTTTTTCTGCCAGTATAAATATCCAGTAATCTCTTTATTTGCTGGTCTGACAATTGTTTCTGTTTTGCGACCTGTATTATCGCATTGTATTCCTTATCGCTTATTCCCTGTTTCAAAAATCCCTCGCCTTCTGGTTCTTTTACTCCTGCGGATTTTTCAAGGGTTTCTTCTGGGTTTATTCCCACTATGGTAGGCATAGAGAAATTATCAACTATTAAATCAACAACTTGGGCTTCTGGCACGCCACTCAATAAGTCAACCGCCTCCCTTATTTTACGCTGTTTATACGGATTGAGTTTATTGAGTTTGAATACTATGTAAAAACTCCCAGTATTTGCCAGTGTGTCCAGAATATCCTCTATAATTTTATTAGGTCTTAATGGTTTGAATATAGGGTTAGCATATTGGGTGTCAAGAAATAAGATACCATCCCCTTTATTCTTAAGATACTCTATTATCCTATCTGGTGAGTGATATGTTTTCTCTGGCACTTGTGGTGTTTTTTGGTAATAATCCACCACTGGCATTTTCCCTTTTTTGGGTATAGGTGGGATATTAAATACAGTATGTTCCAGATTTACAGGGTCAATCCATACCCCTTTAGTTCCTGCAATAATCACACCTTCAACAGGGATATTAATCTTGTCAGCAATTTGTTTAATCTTTTTCATTGTATATAAATCTTCGTCAGATGGTCTGGGAGTTCCTGAAGGGTGGTTATGGACAAAATATATTTTATTGGATTTAAGTTTTATTGCGGGGGCAGTTATGCCTGTAGAAGACGCAAGGGAAGAGGCAATTAATCCTTTGGTATGTGCTCGGATTTCTTGTATTTTATTATCTTTGACATAGACAACAAAAGACGCCTCTTTGCCTAACTTTCGGATAGGTGCTAAAGTATTGGCTATCTGGAGGACTTGGATATTCGGTTCTTCTGCAACTGTTTCTGGGGTTTGGAATTCCGACAGTATCTTGGCAGTGTGTAATTTCCGTCCAGCATACAAATCCCCAGTAGTCGCTGTGCTTCCTCTATTTTCTTTCTCAATTCTTTCTGTTTGTTTTTCATTGCTTATAGTTATACCTTCTTTTGTGTATTCCGTCAAGGGTTCTTCTATAATAGGTGCTGTTAATAAGTTGTGTAATTTCCGTGTTTCTATGCTCCAGTTTTTCTGTGGGGTGAACAAAAGTTCATAAGCAACCTTATCCGCCTCTACCTTAATATCATACGGGACTTTACTTGACTTCTTTATCTCTTTAACTGCTTCCAGATATTCCTGTTTCTGTGCTTCAGATAACTGCTGTAGTCCTTTTTCCAAAGAGGTATATGGCTTAACTGCTTTCTCTACTTCCTGTGCTACTGATGGTGTTTGTTCTGGTGGTAAAGGTGCTTCTTCAGGTTTTACCTCTGTTTCTGGCTTAACTTCTGGTATTCCTTTAGTAGCAGGAATTATTTTTTGTTCTGGGGGAATTTCTGACTTTACTTCTTTTATTCCTTTGGCTTGGTTGTAAAAGTATTGAGATGGTTTAAAAATAAGTTCTACCCCTTCAGTTCCTGTAAATCTATTTCTTCCTATTATTCTTCCTTCACCATAAGCCCGCAACTCACTAATGGGAACATCCTCAAATTTATAAATTCGTTCTCCTTTTTTAGCAAATTCTCTCGCATATTTTAAATCTGTGGAAACAAAAATTGGTTTTCCAACTTCAAATTCCCCAGCGTGATAAACTGTCAACTTATCTGGAACTTCTCCAAAAACTTCTTCTAAAGCCCATTTCGGCAATTTATTTAATGGTTTAAAGGTTTTATATGACGCTTCTGCTTCTGGAATAAATCCCTTTGCAATTTCTTCTTGAGTTTTAATTTCAATTGGATATTTTTTTGCCAATGGTTCAAGTTCTGGGGGGACTTCTGGCTTTACTTCTTGTTTAGAGACAACAGGTTCTTGTTCCACTTCTGCTTTTGGTTCTGTCTTAAATATGCCGGGCTCAAAGCCGGGTAGCCACTCTTTAATGAGAGGAACTGCCTTTCCCCCTGTAATCAATCCTCTTTTCTTCAGTTCCTCTTTGTATATATCAGGTATCTCCTCACCTTTAGAGTAATACTCCAGAGCCATCTGCAACTCATCATCGTTAATAATATCCTGATTTAAATTTTCCCTTGCCTGTAGAGGGTCTTTAGCCGTCTCGCCATTAACTTCATTTTCAATGTTTTTTTGTATATCCTCAAAAGTTTCTCCAATTGCTTCTGCAATTCTTTGTCTACCATATTTTGCCTCCAGTTGTTTCAATGCTTCTTCTTCTGCCCTTAACATTACATCTGCTAACCGCTCCTGTGCCTCATAAAAAACAATATCACCCTTCCGCTCTTTTATAAGTAAATCAATAAGGTGGTCTACAGCATATTTATTTGGTGGTGGAGGTGGTATCTCGTGGTTATTAACAAGGTCTTCTGCAACCTCGTCCAAACTTACGCCATTAGGTTTTTTGGTCCAGAAGTAAGGATGTATTCCTTCCTCTGCCAGTTCTTTTAGGGAATATCCTGCTGGTTTTACACTATTTGCCCTTATTCTTCCTTTTAGATACGCATACAGGGATGGTGCTTGCTGTTTCTCTCTTTCAATTATCTTTTCTTTCGCTTCCTCAAACTCCCTTCGTATCCCCTTATTTTCAAATTCTCTAATCTTCTGTAAGTCCTCTTGAGTTGGTGGTATCTCTATTGTTTCAGGAGTTTTAACCTCTGGTGCTTGTGGTTGTGGTGGTTGGAATACTGGTAATGGCTTTATAGGTGGTTTAATAATTCCACTTGCCTCTTCAACTGGTGGTGTAGTAATAGATGGTCTTTGGGGTTCAGACACTCCAAAATAAGGTGCAATAGTGCGTATAATATCTGGTTTAATAATATCTTCAGCGGGTGTATGTGTTGGTGCTTCTACATATATTTTCCATCCTTGAGCAATTGCTTGTGTAAAATCCTCTATCTCTTTTAGGGTAGGTAATCTTCCTTCCCTTATAAATGTTTCGTGATGGAATGCACCAACAAATGCTCTTGCTGCTTCATCTGCCCTTTGTGGAGAAAGTAATGGGTTTTCCTGTAATAATCTTTCCCTTGTTGCTGTCCGAAGTTGTTGTAATATTTGCACCCTTATATCTTTACTTATTTTAGGTGCATTAATAGCGGTAAAGCCAGCCACAAGTGCAGTATTAAACAATACATCTTTGGGGTTAACCTGCCCCTGTTGTATTTTTTCATTTAATGCAGTCATACCGCCAGCAAAAGCCCCTGAAGATATAATTCTGCCTGCGGTATTTGCTACACCGCCCAAGCCACCCACCCCAAGTCCGAATGTATATCCTTTCCCCATTTCATCTACAAGTTTATCTGGTTGGAAAGTTCCTTGTTGTAATTGTTTTGACGCTTCTGATAGCAGATTATAAGCAGAAAAAGTAGTAGCAGATTGTATTGCTCTTGGAATAAATCTTGCCAGCGTTGGTGTTTCCCGATATACTTTCATCAAGGCAGGTATCATTGGTTTAGTTAAATCACTGACAAGGGATAATGGTAATAAAGAGCCAGCAAGTTCACCACCAAAAGACGCTACAGGGTGCTCCCGTGCTATCTTTTCTGCTTCCTTACTTGCTTCCTTTCCAGCCAGTATCTGTGGGATATTAAACATCCCCTTCCCTGCCCCATAAGCAGTTGCTATAATCTGTTCTGGTAGTTTTGTCTCTGCAAGTTTTTTAACAAATGGTGATACTTCCCCGCCTTGCTGTAATGCGGTAGCCCCCTGTAGTTTTGGTTCTGGTTGTGGAGACAATGGGACTTGACTTACCCATTTATTTGCCATCTTCTGTTGTTGGTTCTTTACTTGGTTCTCTGCGTCCTTAAAAATAACAGCAAGGTCTTCCTGTGTTGGTGGTGTAGGTTCATACCACTGGAAGGTTATCGTTCTCCCCGTAACGCTATCTTGTGCTGTTATTGTTTTCATTTTATACTTATAATCTTATATCTTTGAGTTGTCTGTTGTTGTGGTGCTTGTGGTTGCTGTGTCTGTGGTTGTAGTGTCTGTTGTTGTGGTAATATCGTGCCACCGTACATTATATTCTCTATTTCTTTTCTAATTACTGGGTCATATGTATTAAGTCCAAAGCGTTGAGCAAGCCGAATATAGTCATCTTGAGTATTTAACGGATAATCTTGATAAATTGTTTTTGCTGTATTCATCCAATCAGGTGCTGGTGTAAATGCACTTTTAATTCTATCCACTGGGGTTAGATTTGATACCCAGTCCTTGTATCTTTTAACAGCATCCACCGTTTGTATAAAACTCATTAAGGATTTTTGCTCTTGTGCTGTTAATTTCCTTGCTTCTGGTGTGCCTATATTGCTTGTTCTTGCTCCTATTTCCTTTGTTCTCGCCAATGTTTCTTGTATATTTGCCTGTTTCTCTTGTTTTACAAGTGGAAATAGTTCTTGTTTTTGTTGTGTTTCCTGTTTAATCTTCTCTGTAGTTGCTTGTGTTTCTCCTATTCCTGCCTGTGTTTTTGCTCCCTCTAAATACTTATTCGCTAACTCTACCGAGTTTTGCAGTGGTTTCCAGAAGTTATCCAAGTTTTTGCTTAACAGGTCTGCTTTTTTTATATCCCCTTCTGTTTTTGCGTTTTCTATTTCCTGTTTTATTCTTTCAATCTCCGTTGATATTTTTTGATTATCTAATTGCAGTTTTTTAAGTAATTCTGGAAATTGTAGGTTACCCTGTGCTACTTCATTTATAATCTTATGTGTATCCACCAAAGTTTTAAGTATCTCCGCTTGCTTACCTTGTAAGTCATAGGATGTTTTTAATACATCCAATCCCCCTTTTTCCCCTAAAAGTCCTAAAGCAAAGAGTTTCTTTTGGTCTGCTTCACTAAAGGTGGGAGTTTTAAGATTTGGATATAGTCCCAATGCCTGCTTAAGAATATTCTGTTGTGTTGTTGGGAATAATTGTTCTTCATTTACCTGTGTGCTGGTTTGTGGTTTTATTGCTGGCAATAAATCCATTGCCTTATTTGTAAAAATATCAGCAGGTGATTGTGTTGTTGTAGGTGATATTGGTATAGCGGTGGTTTGTGGTAGTTGCTGGTTATTATTAAATATACCAAGTCCTTGTAAGAGGGTATTTACTTGCTTCTGTTTTTCTAGTGTTGATTGTAGTTCTGGTATTTTCAAAGCCATATCTGGATTTATAGCATACAACCTCTTATAATCCTCATCTGTTGCTGTTCCTGATAGTATTTTAGGTAATACCTGTCCCATTACCTGTCTTGCCTGATTTTGCTGTCTCATACCTAACAACTGCTGGAATAAATACAGGTTTTGCATTACTTCTGTAGGGTTAATAGTCCAGTCCATTTTGTGTCTCCTATGTTATGCCAAATAATGCTGTGCCTAATGATTGACTTGGTAGTAAAAACGGCAGTAGTAATAATGACGCAAGCCCGCTATAATTAGCAGGTTGCTGTTGTGTAGTTGTCTGCCCTGTCGGTGTTGCCAATATCCTACTTGCTACATCTACTGGTGTTAAATATGATTGTAGTTGTCTCAACCAGTCCTGATACTGACTTGTTAATCCTGCCTGTTCTATCTGTCTTGGCAAACTTCCTGCTGATAATAATTGCTGTGCATAATTTATAGGAACTTGTGATAAAGCAGTTGCTTGTGGTATCGCCTGTAGTTGCCGTTCCCTTTCTGACTGATACACATTAGCAAGGACATTTGCTAACTTATTTGATATATCCGCTTGCAATTTACTTTCCAGTCCCATTCTTGGAGTAGACATTAACATCCCACCTAAATTCGCTGATTGTCTTAACTTGGTAGTTGCCTCATCGCCCTGTTTCAAAATCTCCTGCTTCATTGGGTTATAATAACTATTGATTGCATCAGGTAAATACTCGCCCATCAAGGTTTTCTTAAGGACATCCTGTGATAAGTCGTAATTCTGGTTTATTGGTGAATAATCGCCCATTATTTTTAACGCTCTCTGCTCCTCTGCTGACATCGGGGCTACAAACTGACCAGAATAAGGTTGCTGTAGTTTAGCAAATATATCAGAAGTCAAATACGGTTTTGACATTGAAAACAACGCTTGCTGTAATGCTCTCTGTTCAGGTGTGTATTCTACGCTTGTTTTTGTTTTAGTAGTTGTTGAACCCTTACCCATTTTATACCTCCCGTTTTACCAGTATTGCTTCTGGCTTGAACCCATACACTCTGTCAAACGCTCCTATATTCTTTTTCACTAACGCCCTGATAACATCACAATCCCATTCTTTTGTGAACCTTTTCACTAAATACCATCCATCTTTACTTGCCTCTTTGTTTTCAGAATACGCATACCAGACCATACAATATGGCTTAATAAAATCCGTCTTAATCTCTGCTACTATTGTAAACTTCCTGTCCTTATCCAATAAGATTAAAAGACAAGGATTATTTATCTCTCTTGTAAGATATTCCCTTGTCTCCTCTAAATCTAAATCCCATCTCTTAATCTTGCCTATTAACTCAATGACTGCTGGTAAGTCATCTATGTTTTTAATCCGTTCTATCATTTCAAATCATCCCAAGTTATGCCGTGTTTAAGTGCTATTTCCGTGTCATCAAGGATACTTTTATTACTATGGGTATGTGCTGTTTCCCCTAAATCTTCCACATCAGTAGAAGTGTTTTTATGCCACTCATCCAATGCCTTATGTAGTTCCCTGATATACCGCTTCAGGTCTTCAGGGTCTTCCACATTCGGTGCAAGCGGTAAAATCAATACCTTTTCTGTTCTCATAGTATATAGTAGTCCAGATAATAAAAGATACTGCCAACATAATCAAAGAAGTCATAACTGCTTATCTTTAACTGTAATGTTTTTGCAACATAATCACACCAATGGTCTAAAAACACCAGTTCATCTTTACTATCAGAAAACAACTCAAATTCCCGCTCATCTTGAAAGTCCAATCCATCATCTAACCTAACTGAAATTTTAACTGTATTGCTCCTGTCCTGCTTCTTAAATATATGCCTGATAAACAATATCCGCTTATAATTCTCTATATTGCCAAATGGTATCTTTTTACTGACAAACACACCTTCAAAATCACTGTCTTTGTCTGTGGGGGTAGAAAACAACCTATACACATATCCATCAGGATGACCTAAAATACTGGCTCTATCACCTTGAATGGTGTAATAAATATCGTTCCAAATAATCCCCTGTGCCTGTATATCTTCCCAAGAAGTATCAGGTTCATTGTTCAG